>WUUC01043075.1_pt1 | contig 20999 bp, 24 predicted proteins | sample 6278441 | NCBI WGS metagenome assembly WUUC01 (sample SAMN13675441, study PRJNA597444) | soil metagenome | isolation source: soil | place: USA: Washington | collected 2017-10
GAGCAGGTCATGTGGGTTGTCGACCACCAGCGTGACCTGACCGCCGACTTCCGGGCCATCTACCACCTGGCCCCGGCGGAGGCACTCGACCTTCCCGGCCCCGAGTACCTGGCGCTGGCGTTCCGGGCGGCTTCCTACCAGGGGTCGGTCGCGAACCTGGTTGCCCGGGAGCAGCAGAACCAGGAATCGCAAGCGAAGTACGTAAGCCCGCACAGTCCGGAGATTGCGGACTTCATCGAGTTCGGATAGGGGGTGAGGCGCGGTGGCTGCCGCAGGCTTTCAGATCGCGAGTGCCTACGTAGATGTCGAGGCCAGGTTCTCGGCTGCGCAGGTTCGGACCGCAGTACGTAACGGCCTCCGCGCTGCTGCTCCCGGTATCCGCACCACGGCCCGGACAACCATCGGACGGGCCATCGTCGACGGCATCGCGCAGGCGTTCACCGCAAACGCGTTGCGGCTGGAGATGGCCCTCTACCGGGCGCTGATCCGGTTGATCCCGATCGCCCGTCAGGGTGGCCAGGACATCGGCCAGGCCATCACCCACGGCATCATCTCCGGCCTCAACACCGCCCAGCTCCGGGCCGCGTTGCAGCTCATGGTGGCCCAGGCCGGCGCGGGCCTGTCCACAACGGTCGACGTGAACGTGCGGGAAGACCGCAAATCGTCGGCCACATTCCTGTCGCGAATGAAGACGCTGGGCAAGAGCGCCGGTATCACCCTCGCCGGCGCACTGCTCACGTCGGCCGCGGCCGGGTTGACGCAGAACGCGGCGATCCTGACGACCGAACTGGTCAACCTCATCGGCGTCGTCGGGCTGCTTCCCGGTGCGGTACTGGCCGCCGGTGTCGCGTTCGGCACGTTGAAGTTGGCGTTCCTGAACATGGGTTCGGCGATCTCGGCCGGTCTTGAAGGCGACTTCAAGAAGATGGACGAGTTGATGTCGGCCATGCCGCCGGCGGCTCGGGAGGCTACGAAGGCGCTGTACGGCCTGGTTCAGGCCCTGCGGACGAAGATTCAGACAACGTTCTGGACCCAGGTCACCGGGTCGATCAAGGATCTCGGCGCGATCTACGTACCGATGCTGACCGCAGCATTCAACGACACTGCTGTCGCGTTGGGTCGGGCGTTCAACGGGATCGTCGAGCTGCTCAACACGCAGAAGCTCGTCGACCAGTGGGGCAACGCGTTCTCGTACACGGTCGAGGTCATCGACAACATCGCCGAGGGGCTGCCGAACCTGGTGGCTGCGTTGGCTCCGCTGTTCGAGAAGTCGTCGGAGATGCTCGCCAACCTCACCGGCGGCTTCGACGGGCTGATGGGTCGCTTCGCCGAGTGGGCCAACCGGGTCACGTCGGACGGGTCGTTCGAGGAGTTCGTGAACAAGGGCCTCGACGCGTTCGGGGACCTGTTCACGGCGTTGAAGGAAATCGGCGCCCTGATCATGACCGTTCTGGGTGGCATTTCTCAGGGCGGCGGAACAGTGCTGGAGGCGCTCGGTCAGTGGGCCGGGGCGATGAACGACTTCTTCAAGACCACCGCTGCGGGTCAGGGGATTCTCCAGGCCCTCGGGGAGGGCTTCACGACGATCGCGTCGATCCTGACCGACCTGGTGAAGGCGGCCGGGCCGGGGATCAAGGATCTGTTGAAGGGTCTCGTGGTCGGCCTGGTCGCGTTGGCGCCGGCGGCTACGCCGGTCGGTGAGGCGCTCGGGGCCATCATGACGGCGTTGGCGCCGCTGCTGCCTGCTCTGGGACAGGCGTTGGCGGCCGGGCTGACGACTTTGGCCACGATCCTCAAAGTTGTATCGCCGTGGATCGGGATGCTGGCCCAGTTCTTCAGCCAGCTTTTCATGGCGATTGCCCCGAAGCTGATGCCTGTCATCGACCGGCTGGGTCGCGAGTTGCTGCCCGTGGTGATGGACGCTGCCCGTGAGGTCTGGGCGGCGATGTCGCCGCTGATCCCGGTTCTGGCAGACATTGCCCAGCAGGTCATCGACGAGTTGATGCCGCACTTGCCTGCCCTGGTCGACGTGTTCAAGCAGATGGTGCCGCGGGTGGCCGAGCTGGCCCAGCGTATGGGCGGCGCGTTGATGGACGCGATGCTGGCGATGGCGCCGCTGCTGCCTGATCTGGTCGATGCCGGCCTGGATCTGGTCAAGGCGATGCTGGAGTTGTACGTCGCGGTGTTCCCGCTGCTGACGATCATGATTCCGATCGTTGCGAAGCTTATTGAGTGGGCGGCGAAGTCCGGCTACCTCGAAGCGGTCATCACGGTCCTCACCGGCGTGGTCAAGCTTCAGACGAAGGTTTTCGAAGGGTTGAAGTGGGCCGTTGAGGCGCTCGTCGATGCTTTCGTCTGGATCCGGGTCAAGATCACTGAGATTGCCGGGTGGATCCGGGACCTGATCACAAACTGGGCCCAGTCGATCCGGGACCGGTTCAACACCCTGGTCGCCGCTATCAAGTCGGCGTGGAACTCGGGCTGGGAATGGATCCGGGCCCGGGCACAGGAGTTCACCAACAACATCCGCACGGTCATCAACGGGTTCGTCGAAGGCGTCAAGAACCTGTTCACCGGCCTGTGGAACGCTGTGCGGTCCGGGTGGTCGTCCGGGTGGACGTGGCTACGGGATCAGGCCACCACCTGGGTCGACCGGATCAAGAACATCGTCACCGGGATCCGTGACCACTTCTCCAACATTTTTGCCAGCATCCCGGGATACCTGAAGGGGTCCGCGAACGGGCTGATCGACTTCTTTAACAACATCATCGGCAAGGTCAACATCATCTTGCCGGTGAAGATCGGCAGCATTCCGCGGCTGAAGGACGGCGGTCTGGTCGGCGGCAAGATGCAGGCGTTCGCGTCCGGTGGTCATGTGCACGGCCCGGGTGGTCCTCGCGAGGACAAGGTTCCCGCGATGCTGTCCAATGGCGAGTTCGTCATCAACGCCCGGTCGACACGGGAGTGGCTGCCGCTGCTGGAGGCCATCAACGGCCGGCGCCTACCGGACCGTAAGGGGCTTACCGAAGCGGTCGGGAAGTACGCCAACGGTGGCCTGGTCGGCACGTTGAAGGGTGCGTGGAACTTCTTCCAGGACCCGGCGCAGTGGCTCAAAGAGCAGATGGGCAACTGGTCGCCGGGCGGTGAGGGGATCGGGAAGGGCTTCCTCGGCGGGATCAAGACGAAGATCGTCGACGGTCTGATCAACCTGTTCAAGACGAAGATCAACTCGATCGTGGCGATCGGTGGTGGAGACAGCTCCAACTTCGGCCCGGGCCCGGGGTTCCCTCCATGGCCCAGCGGCCCCGGCGCGTCCCGCGGCGACTCGGGTGTGTGGCGTTCCATCGTTGCCCTGATCCGTTCCACCGGCCCCGCATCCGGGGCGTTCGGTAACGCTTACCGCCACGGTGACCCGCTCTGGCACGGCAGCGGTAGGGCTGTCGACTGGATGGGCTACAACCAGGACGCCCTGGCGTCGTTCCTGGCCACGAAGGGCCCGCTGGAACTGATCCACCGCACGAACAGCCGTGACTACGCCTACACCCGTGGCCGCAACCGCGGCTCGTTCTCCCAGGGCCTGATGCAGGGCCACCGCAACCACATCCACATCGCCATGAAGGACGGCGGCCTTGCTGGCCGGGTCATGGGTGGGAAGGTGTTCGACTCCGGTGGCCCGTGGCCATCCGGAACGATCGGTATCAACACCTCCGGCCGTACCGAGCAGGTACTCACCGGCCAGCAGATCGACAAGTTGAGCCGTGGCGCGAACACGCCGAGCGTCGTCAACCACTTCAGCCCTGGCTCGATCGTCCTCGACGCGTCCCGGATCAAGGACATGGCGACGCTGGTCGAACTGCTCAACAACATCCAGACCACCGCCCGCCAGTACGGCGCACGGCCCATGGGAGCGCTGGCATGACCGAACCAACCCCTCCACGCCGGGAAAAGCTCCGCGACCGGCTCAAGGCCGAGATGGCCGACGAAACCGCCTCCCGCCCGGTCCGGGCCCGCAAGGTGGCCCGGCTACGGGCCAAGGCCGTCAAGGACGCCTTCGACGAACAGAAGAAGAAGGGGCCACTACGGATCGGGTCTGTCGAGATTGCCCACATCGAAGAGGCCGACGGCGAGGTCGCGATCTGGCTGGGCCGCCGTCACGCCGGCCCACCGGACTACCGGATCGTCACGCCCCCGACGTTGGTCAAGGACGGCACCGGCGACGTCGACCTGGGCGAACGCGGCCGGTACCGGGAGGACCCCCTCGCCGCGGTCGCGGAGGTCATCGAATCCCACCGCCGTAGCGGAGCGTTGAAGGGACTACGCCGGTGACTACCGTTATTGCGTTCGCCGGCACCGACGACGGCTACGTCGACTCGAACAGCTCCTCCTACGCGTCGATGGCAGCCGGCACCTCAAAGTTCGCCTACCCATCCAACGACCGGTTGGCGTTCGGCCAGGCGCTGATCTCCGGCATGTATTGGGGCTACCAGGCGTTCGTCGGGTTCACCTACACCCCGAACGCGGAGGAGAAGATCACCGCCGCGTACATCCGACTCAAGGGCAAGACCACGTTCAACCCGTCGTCGCCGACGAGGAACATGACGATGGTCGAGTACGACTACGGCGGCACCGTCGACACCGGTGACTGGCGGACCATCGTCCAGCTACAGGCTCTGCCGCAGATGGCGAACGTGCTCAACGCCGGCGACACCCTCGGTGAGGTGTTCTTCGCCGGGACAGACGCGTTGGTGGCCAGGCTGGCATCGGCGGGGCCGTTGCGGCTGAACCTGGCCTCCGACCTACAGCGGGTCGGGTCGGTCCCGACGAACAACCAGACCACGACGCTGTACTCCGCGGAGACATCAGGAACGGTCGACGACCCGGCCCTGATCTACACGACGGTCGTGGAGAACAACCTCAACGGTGTCCTCGGCGCCCAGGTCCAGCTCACCGACGGCACCCACGCCTACCTGGAGCGGTCCGGGTCGACGGTGACCCTCAAGCACCACAACGGCACCTCGGCGTCGACGGTGGCGACGTTGCCGACCGGGACCGGGGCGTCGCAGTTCTCCCTGCCGACGCACGGCACCGGAGCGCAGCAGCTCGCCCTGGTCGGGGACTCGGCCAACAACCTGTACGTCCTCGGCCCCCGCGGCTCCGGCCCGATCACGCACCTGGCCGGGTTGGCGTACACGAAGGGGTCGGGTTACACGTGGACGGCGCAGACGGTGCGGGTCGGGTCGGTCCCGTCGTACCTGGAAGCGGCGTTGAACAACGTGGCCGGGACGTGGCACAACCTCGGCAACGCCGGAACGATCATGTGTGTCTTCGCGCACACGATGGGCCGTACCGGGAGCGCGTTCACCGAGATGGGCTACGCCCTGCTGGCCTGCGACCACCTGCTCACCGGCGCCGGTACAGGGCTGTTCCGGTCGTCGGGGCAGGCCCGTGGCGCGGTGGTCGAGGGGAACTACGCCGTCTCCGGCTATCACGTGACGCACCAGAACGAAACCGGTACCGGCCTGGATGTGGCCAAGGCTGTCGGGGATGAGACCCGCGGCTACATCATGTCGTTCTGGCCGTCGCAGGAGCTGGGCACGAACGGTGTCTTCTACTCCTCCCGGTACGTCCTGGCCGCGGACGGGTCGTCTTATACGAACGCCCGGACGTCGAATGTGGGTGCGACGTGGGCGGTGAAGGACGCCAACGCAAAGGTTCGAATCCTGGCGGTCGACGCGACCCAGTACGTCCACATCACCTGCGACGCCGACACCGGGTTCGGGGCGACGGTCAAGGCGGTGCAGAACTTCGGCACGTCGAGCAGTTTCACCATGCTCGGGTCGGTATACCTCGACGACGAAAGCATTTCGACGATGCCGGCCGCAGCAACGCTGGCCAGCTCAGCGAACTGGGACGCCGTCTATGACCCGATCGCGAACAAGGTCTGGTTCTACTACTTCTCGGCAGCCGACAACCGCAGATTGCTGCGGACCAGCATCGACCTGAACACCTACCTCGCGGTCGGTGATGTGGTCGAGGTGTCCGCCGCGGTCGGTGCGGCCGGGTCGGAGAACGCCGCGATCCGGGTCCACCGGGGCCAGACGTTCGGCTCGAAGATCCTGGTCGCGGTCAGCAACGAAACGTCGGGTGGGGTCCACTCGACGCAGTACGTGCTCGACTCGTTGAACCAGGCGCCGAACTCGCCGACGTTGACACCGAAGGTGAACTTCGACGCGGCTACGTCGGCGACGTTGGCGTGGACATTTTCTGACCCGAACCCGGCCGATACGCAGTCCGCGTACCAGGTGCAGATCGACACGTCCGGTGGGGTGTTCGAGTACGACTCCGGGAAGATCACCGGTACGGCGGCGACACTGGGTGCGGTCGGGGCGGCAGCGACCGGGAACAACGCCACGGTGAACCCGGCCCTGCCGGCCGGTCTGGTCGAGGGCCAGACGATGCTGATGCTGGCCTCAATCCGTAACTCCGGGACCGGAACGGTGAACACCCCGACCGGGTGGCAGCCGCTGGCCGCGTCGGGGAACCTGGCCCTGTTCGGCCGGGTCGCCGGCTCGTCGGAGTCGGTGCCGGCGGTGTCGTTCACCGGCGGTGTCGCAAACGCGGACACGATTGCGCAGATTGCGTCGTTCAACAACCTGCCGCTGAACGTGGTCACGTCGAATACGCAGCTCAACGCGTCGGCGGCGAACGTGGCGTACCCGGCGTTGACGATCACCGTGGCGAACGGTGTGGTCGTCTACGCCGGTTGGAAGCAGGACGACTCGACCGGCTGGGCCGCCGTTGCGGGTACGGCCGAGTTGGGGGAGGCGAACCCGACCGCCGGCGACGACGCGTCGCAGGCGTGGGACTGGGTGGCGCAGACCACGGCTACCAACGTGTCGGCCGGGTCGTTCACCGTGTCCGGTGGCGGGTCGGCGATCAGCCGTGGCATGGTCGTTCAGCTCGGCCCGGCCGGGCACACCGCGACCGCGTCGACGCATACCCTGCCGGCGAACACGTTGACGAACGGGCAGACGTGGCAGTGGCGGGTCCGGACCTGGGACTCGGCCGGGATGGTCGGCCCGTGGTCGGGCTACGGGTCGTTCTCGACCGCTTCGGGTGGTGCGGTGACGGTCACCGACCCGGCCACCGACGACCCGGCCGGGGTCGTCACCGACGAGTACGACATCGACTGGTCGGTGACCGGCACCACCCAGAACGACTACCGGGTTGTGCTGGTGCGTACCGACACCGGAGCGACGGTGTCGGACACGGGCTGGTTGAACGGGCCGGCGGTGACGAACCGGGTGGTGTCGGGGATGGTCACCGACGTCCGGCACCGCATCGATGTGAAGGTCCGCAACGTGGGCCTGGTCGAGTCGGGTACGGGGTCGCGGTACCTCACCCCGTCGTACGGCTCGCCGGAGGTCCCTGTCGTCACGGCGACGGGTGTGACCGAGGACGGCTGCATCGTCGTGTCGGTCAACAACCCGGTGCCGGGGTCGACGTCGCTGGGGACGGTGCCGTACGACTTCGAGGCCGGCGTTACCGGGTTCACCGCTACCGGCTGCACGTTTGCGCAGTCGAACACGGTGGCCCGGGTCGGTACCTACTCGGGGAAGATGACCGTCACCGGTACCCCGACCAGTGCCTATGTGCGGCCTCCGTTGGCCGATTCGCCGGTGATCGTGCCGGGGACGCGGTACACGGTGGCGTTCTGGGCGTACTCCGCCGACGGGCACGGGGACCTGGCCGCCGCCATCGACTGGTACGACGCCTCCAACGTCTACCTGTCGACGTCGTCGGTGTCGGCGTCGGTCGCGGCGGGGGTGTGGGAGTACCGGTCCTACTCCGCAACGGCGCCCACCGGGGCAGCGAAGGCCGTGTTCGGGCCGACGTTGGGAACGAACCCGCCGACGGCTGAGGTGTTGTACATCGACGAGTTGGTCCTGACGCATGCCAACGACAAGCCGGCGGTCACGTCGAACCAGATCATGCGCCGGGTCGCCGGGTCCGGTGACGAGTTCCAGGTGATCGCGACGGTCGTCGAGGACGGCACGTACCGCGACTACGCCGTGGCCAGCGGCAAAGCATACGAATACAAAGTGCGGGGGTACGCATGACCTACACCGACAGCGAGGCGGTGACGGCGACGGTCGACCTGCTCGGCCTGTGGATCCACGATCCGCTCGATGCGCAGGGTACGGCCGGTAACTATCCGTATGCCCGGGCGCAACGGTCCAGTTCGATCAACACGATGGGGTCGGAGCGGACGTTCGCCGGCCGGGTGTACCCGGTCGTCGACTATGGCGAGCACCAGGAGGACACGTTCTCGGTGCGGGTCGACGTGCCCCACGGTGACGACTGGACCGCTGACCTGGGTGAGCTGACCACGTTCGCGCAGTCGCGGCGCACGTTGTGTTTCCGGGACGGCCGGGGCCGGTTGTTCTTCGGCGCGATGGGCGGCTACGACGAGGCCGACCAGGAGTGGGGTACCGCAGTCGGATTCACGGTGCGCCGGGTCGACTACCAGGTCGGTACCTGATGCAGTCCCTGGCGCCACCGGCGGACCGGAACCCGGCCGGGCACACCGCCGCGGAGATCCTGGCGGCGCTGCGTGGCGTGTCGGGGGCCCGCCGGTTCACGTTCCGGTACGAGCTGCTCAACAGTGCGAACACGAAGATCGCCGACCTGGACAACGTGGTGGCGTGCCGGCTGTCGCAGAACTGGTTGGCTGATATCAAACGGAAAGCGACGTTCACCGTCCGCGATACGGGGTTCATCGACTTTCTGTCCGACCGGATCAAGCCGTTCGTGCGGATGCACATGCCGCCGTGGGGTCCGGATGACTGGGTGGAGTGGCCGCAGGGGGTGTTCCTGCTGGCGTCTCCGTCCCGGTCGGTGGACGAGTCGGGCGTCGTCATCCGCGAGGTGGAGGCGTATGACCAGCTTCAGGTGTTCGCCGATGACCTGGTGTCGGCCCGGTACACGGTGACGCCGTCGGTGACGCAGACGGAGGACTTCGAGGACGCCACGTTCACGTGGGGGTGGACGGGGACGTGGACCCGGCAGGCCGGCACCACGCACGCGGGAACGTACGCGTACAAGGCGGCCACGGTCGGGCACAACCAGACGTCGACGGCGATCCTGACGTTGCCGGCGGGTGCGACGACGATGCGGGTCTGGGTGAAGGTGTCCTCGGAAGAGGATTACGACTTTTTCCGGATCCGGTCCCCCGGTGGGGCGGTGTTGTACGAAAACTCCGGGAACGTGAACTGGGTTCAGGTCACGGTGAACGTGACCGGTATGGCGTCGGTGTTCTTCGAGTACGACAAGGACGTGTCGGTCACCGAGTTGTCGGACACGGCGTGGATCGACGACATCGAGATCGACGTGTCGTCGATCCGGTACACCGACGTGGTGTCGACGCTGCTCGGGTCGGTGCCGAAGAACATCGTTCCGCACGCGGCCCTGGTGACGACGGCGCGGGAGTGGGAGCCGGGCACGTCGAAGCTGTCGATCATCAACCAGCTTCTCAGCGCGATCAACTACGAGAGTCTCAGCTTCGACGAGGACGGCGCCGCACTGGCCCGGCCGTACACGGTGCCCAGCTCCCGGCCGGAGGAGTACGTCTACGCCGACAACGCGGTCAGCGTAATGACCCCGGATGTGACGCAGACACTGGATCTGTTCAGCATCCCGAACCGGTGGACGATGGTGGTGTCCGACCCGGACCGGCCGGCGTTGTCGTCGACGTACACGAACAACAACCCGGCGTCGCCGACGTCGGTGCCGCGGCGGCAGCGGACGATTGTCGACTTCCGCACCGAGCAGGACGCCGCCGATCAGGCGTCGTTGGATGCGCGGGTGGCGCGGTTGGCGTTCGAGGCCAGCCAGGTCTACGAGGCGATCGAGTTCGAGACCGGGCTGATTCCGATCCATTCCGGTAACGACGTGTACCGGATCACGTTCTCCCGGTTGGCGATCGACGCGAAGTACAGCGAGCACACCTGGGAGATGGATCTGGCTGCTGCGGCCACGATGAAGCACCGGGCCCGGAGGGTGGTGACGATTTGAACGCGCTCAGTTTCCTCCAGTCGGTGTCGGGGTTCACGCAGGCGCAGAACTCGACGAGTTCGGCGGACAAGCCGGTACTGATCGGCACGATCGACGGCTCGTACTCGCCTGCGTCGTTCCCGGGGACGTTGCCGCAGGTGACGTTCGACGGTGAGGACACCCTGTCGGGGAAGCGGTACGCGGTCATGTCGGGGTACCGGCCGGCACCTGCCGACCGGGTCGTGTTGATCCCGGTCGGCACGACGTATCTGATCATCGGCGCGTTGGATGAGCCTGAGCCGGCGGTGCTGGACACGACGTGGCAGACGTACACGCCGACGTTGACAGCTACGCCGACGCCTCCGACGAAGGGGAACTCGGTCTACACGGGCCGGTACGCGTACCTGACGGCGAAGACGATCGCGGTCGAGGCGAACTTTGTGATGGGCACGACGTTCTCGGCCGGGAACGGTGTCTACATCATGTCGGTGCCGGTGGCTCCGTCTGCGGGCGCGGTGGCTCACAGTGTCGGGTCGATGTACCTGTTCGACAACGGGGTGGCGAACCGTACCGGGATCGTGTCGTTCGCCGACACGACGGGGGTCTACGGGTTCATCAACGGCGCCAGTACGCCGGTGGCGCATTCGACCCAGACGTGGGGGTCGGCTGACTTTATCCGCATGTCCATCGTGTACGAGGTCGCGTAGGCGATCATGAAAGTAAACGGGGGAATGAGAAATGACAGAGCCGGTTGACCCTGCCCTGGGGCAGGAACGGGAGATCGAGTCCGAGCCGGTCGGAACCAACGTCGACCTGGTCGAGGACGAGTACGACACGCCTGCCGTAGAGGCAGGCGAAGATGACAGCGCCTAACCCGAACCCGGGCCGGATCACTGACGCGCAGTGGCGGCTGTGGCTGGCCCTGAAGGAGCTGGAACCCGGTTCGCAGCTCGGCGGGCTCTACGCCTTTAAGCGGGGGTATCACAGCAGCCGTACGGACAACCAGCGGAACTGGCCGGGCGACTACTCCATCCGCGGTGCCGAGGACCAGGGCGGGCCGGCGGACAAGTGCGCCGCGTTCGACTGGACGTTCCCGAACGCGCAACGCGGCGACTACACGACGATCGCGAAGTACACCAAACGGCTCCTCGCGTCCGGGAAGGACAAGGACGATCCGCGCCTGGACGGGTGGCGGGAGTTCTACGGCCAGGCCGACTCCGACCGGCACGTCGAGGGGTGGGACTGCCGGTTCCTAACCGACATCACCTCAGACTCGTCGCACCTGTGGCACATCCACGGGTCGGAAGACCGGAACCTGGTCGAGTCGTGGGAGAACAAGCTGAAGCTGCTGTCGGTGCTGAAGGGTGAGTCGGTGACGCAGTGGCGGGCCACGACCGGTACGGCGACACCTGCACCTGTTCCACCGGTGTACGACCACAAGCCGGGTTCGCGGGTGCTGAAGCTGACCCGCCCGCAGATGACCGGTGACGACGTGAAGTTCGTGCAGCGGTGGATCGGGCCGGGGCACTGCGGCCCCGCAGATGGCGTGTACGGCCCCGGAACGGTGTCGGGGGTCCGCTGGTACCAGAGGCTGCGGGGAATCGCCGTGGACGGCGAATGCGGCCCGGCAACGTTCCGGCAGATGGGGGTGGTGTGATGCCGTGGCGTCGGGCCCTGGTCGTCAACACCGGCCGGCACCCGTTCGAGGTGGCGTTCTTCATCGCCGCGATCGCTGTCGGTGTCATCCTCATCGCGTCGGGGACGTCGCCGGCGTCGGCATCGTCGGCGATGCCGGTCGTGGTGCAGGGCCTATGGAAAGCCGGCCTGATCATCGGCGGCCTGACAGGTCTGTCGGCCGCCTGGTCGCAGAAGGCCAACATTTGGCGGGGCCTGGGCATCGAGTTGTTCACGATGGCGATCCTCGGGTCAGCTCTGGCCATGTACGCGGTGGCGCTGTTCGCCGTGTCGGGGATGGCCGCCCTGGCCGCGGGCGGGTTTGTTACCGCGTTCGGTGCGGCGTGCTGGTGGCGGTTCGGGCAGATCCTCAACGACCTTCGGAAGATCAACCGGGCGGCCCGGGAGAAGAGGGTTGAACCGGTGCCCCTTCTGACGGAGGAGGTGGGTCGGGAATGACGTGGGCGGCGTGGGTCGTGACGGCGATCGGTGGCCTGGGTGGGCTGACCGGTGCGGCGGCGTTGTTGAACGCCTGGTTGGGCAGGGGGAAGAACCGGGCGGACGCGGCGCAGGTGTTGACCGGGTCGGCGTTGTCCCTGGTTCATGAGATGGAGGAGGACGCCCGGGCGGCCCGGGTTGAGTTGAAGCAGTCCCGGGCGGAGCTGAAGACGTTTCGTCGGGAGGCGTCGACTGAGCTTCAGCTCGTTCGGCAGGAGGCGCGGGCGTTGGCCGACGAGTTGCACCGGCTGCGGATGGCGATCATGGCACCGAACGCAACGATTGATTCGTTGCGGCTGCTGGTTACCGGGCCGGGTCAGTCGAACGGTCACCCGGGGCCGTGAGCGAGTACGTGCCCGAGCACGCCATGGGTGGGCCGACGGTGGTGGAGCGGGATGCCCGGAACCGGGCGTGGCGCACGTTGTGGCAGGGCTTGTTCACTGATGTGGCGGTGTCGGTGTTGACGGTGGCGGTCACCGTGATGGTGGACATCGAGTGGACCCGGGAGTGGTGGCTGATCACCGGTGGGCTGCTGGCCAAGACGGTGATCATGTCTGCCGTGTCGTACGTGGCCCGGCGGGTGGTGCCGCCGCAGAATGGGTGAGCGGGGGGATGCCGCGTATGCGCGGGCGCGTTACAGGCCAGGTACCGGATTGCGGTACCTGGCCTGTAAGGTTGGGGTTCGATGATCGGCGGGCCACTGGGGCGACCTGGTGGCCCTTCGGTTTATCCGGACCAGGCGGCGAGGCCGGTGGAGTACCGCTCCAGGAGTTCGTCGGTGAGGGTGTCGATCTCGTCCTGGATCTGTTCGGCAGCCTGGATGAGGCAGGCCCGGCACCACAGTTCGGGCTTCGAGGTGACGTTCTTGACGTTGGCGATGGGCTCGTAGAGCCCGCACCGGTCGCAGATGTTCATGCGTCTTCCCCCTCGGGGTGGATCTCGATAACGATGACCTCGGTCATGTCGATGCCGACGAAGGACAGCTTCAGGGCGTTCGGGCGGCGGAAGCTGATCGTTTCGCAGCCGGCCCCTTCTTCGCCCATGTGGTCGTGGAGGTTCTCCGCGGCCCTGTCCTCGACACCCTTGTAGGAGATGTCGCGGCCGTTGCGGAAGGTCAGCTTCACGGTGTAGCTCATGCGACGCTTGATCTCTCTCTTGAGGTTGCCGATTACTGTGCCGGGACCAACGTGCGGTACCGGCGGTAGCTACGGGCCGGACGGGTACGCCGGCGGGGCCGAACGGCGGCGCAGGTGACCCGCTTTTCGGCCTGGTGTTCGTGCCACCGGTCGAAGTCCTGGGTCCACAGGACGTACTGGCCGTTGGGGCCCCAGACGGTGGTGTTCCACGGCCCGTCGTCGTCGGTGTCGTGGTCGCCGTTGGAGTCCATCCAGGACACGGCGGCCTCTTCGGCCAGGTCACCGAGGAGCCGGTCGGGGTCGCAGGTGGTGACCCAGGTGCCGTAGTCGGCGGCGATGTCGTCGAGGGTGTCGTAGTGGGCGGCGAACGTGATGACGGGGGTGTCGGCGCCGTGGGGGTAGTGGCGGAGTTCGATGGTCCAGGAGTCGATGACGTAGGTGGGGTTCATGACGCACCTTCCTGTTGCTGCTGGTTTTGTTGTGGCGGGTGAGGTGGGGGGCGGGCCCTGCCCCCCGTTCCTCGTGTCCGGGGTGGTGCTGCTCCGCGGGGGTCCAGTTCCGCCGGGCGCTCCACCCCCGGTCGGTTCACCCGGCGCCGGGGTGAACCTGTGACGTCAGAACGGACCAGTCAGCACCTGTTCGGGGACGGTCCTAGCGAACGGGTCGTTTTCGGTCGGCGTGCCGATCCGGGTGGGGTGGACGAGCATGTATCCGGTCGTCGTCGGGACCAGGTATCCGGCGTTCTGAAGTTTGTGGGCAGCCTCGACCGTGTGGTTTTCGCAATTGATACCGGTGGCGCTCTTGTAGCACCCGATCAACTCGCTCGGGTGGATCTCGGAGGCCAGCGTGAAGTGGGCCAGGATGGCGTAGAGGAACCGAAACGACTCGTGGTCGAGAACCCTGTCGCTGACCCAGGTGCGCGGGATCGGCCCCTGATTTCCGAGAGCAGCCCCGGCTTTCATGTTGATGTTGGTGGTGAGCATTAGATCTCCCAGGCTTCGAGGTGGCCGACAGGCTCCGACTCGGCGAGGGCGATGGCCTCGTCGATGTAGAACTGCGCGGCCTCGTCGTCGTGGATCGTGAGCTGGTAACCGTCCTCGTTCATGCCCTGAACCTTACCCGTTAAATACGGGTAAGGCAAGGGGTCAGGCGGCCACACCGGCCATCAAATCGCGGAGCCGGTCCGAGTACGACGGTTCTTCCGGTTCGTCACCTGGAAGCGGAGACATCCCGAGCTTGATTCGAAGCTTGCCGGCGAGCTTGCCCTCGTTGCACCGCGGGCACGGTATGGGCCGCCCCTCGTCGTCCTCGGTCCACCGGTTCGGGGGGCACTGACCGCAATGCGGGTAACGCTCCGACCTGGCCGGTTCCGACCGCCACCAGTCACCGTCTTCATCAAGTCGGCCGGGTCCCCGGGTCTGCGGGTCTGCGTAGCACCGGGCGGCAGCAGCGAGAACGGCATCGAGAGGCAGCGTGTCGCGGTTCTCGGCGGCCTTCCGAATGTTGTCGGCGACGGCCTTGGACGACCAGTTGGGACGGTCACGAGCGGTTGTACGGGCGAACGCCCCGATCTTGTCGTTGCTTTCCTTTTCAAGATCCCTCCCCCCCTCAACCTCGCGCGCAGGCGCGACGTAAGTAACGGATGTAGAGGGGGGGGGAGTGTTTGTTGGATAGGTAGAACCTGGATAGGTCATGGGTACGGCGCCGGGAGTACCCGGGGGTACGGTGTCCGCCGTACCCCCCTCCGGAATGTCTGAGTTTGTGGGGGGTACGGTGCGTGGAGTACCCCCCCTCGACTTATCGGCTTTCCGGCGGGCCGCGGCCTTCTTCTGCTGGGCCTCTTCGTGGGCCACCCACAGCTCCTTGACGCGCTCCGCCAAGGCCGCGGGGCACACCTCCACGAGCTGGTACTCGTTCGACTTGGTGGAGCCGTCCTCGCGTTCCCGGGCGAACCGGAGGAGCAGGCCGAGCGCGGCGAACTTCTTGATCGCGTCCGCGACCGAGCCCCGGTCGCACATGGCCCGGTTGGCGATCCTCTGGTGCGAAGGGAAGACCCCTTCGCCGTTCCAGTCGGCGAAGGACCACAGGGCCGTGTAGACGACCCACTCGCCGATCGTCAGAAGAGGGCGGGCCCACATCGGCGCCGTCGTGCGCGGACCCGACTGGGTGGACAGCTTTCCTTCAAGATCTTCCATCGTTCCCCCGAGCGGATTGCCGGGGTAACGTCGACCTTGGTACCGTCAACGAGACCCCGGAAAGTTCTGGTAGTTACTCGGGTCCGGCGCGGTCCCCCGTCTGTAGCCGGCTCCGAGATTCGGTTGGTCGTCTTTGGCCCGGTTCGGTGCGCCAACACCGGCCGGGCCTGATCTTTTCCTAGCTCCTGCGCGTGCGCCGGACCTTGGCCGCCTTGTCGAGTGCGGCATCCCGGACGAACGTCGCCAGCGGAATCTCGATGTCCTTGCAGAGCTGCTGGAGCTGCTCGTAGGTGTCCGGGCTGAACCCCACGTCCAGGTACTTCTTCCTGCGCTGGGCCTGCGAGCGCCCGCGCTGCGGCTGCTCTTCCATGGGTGTCTCCCGCTGCATCTCGATGATCGCGCTCATAAGCGTTGAGGTTACCCGTAAAACTCTTACGGGTCCAGGGGTTGCGCTTACCCGTTCGTTACGGGTAATGTTCAGGTCAGCAAGGCAAGCCGATCATCGACCTGAACAGGAACAACACATGGACACCAGCCCGAACGCCGGCCCCGGAGTTACCAGCATCGCCGCGTTGGAACGCAAAATCCACGCCCTGACCGTCCGCGCCGAGCAGAACGACCTCATCCTCCGCGAACTCCGCACCCTCTACACCCTGGGCCTGTCCACCCTCGGCCTCGCCGCCGGCACGTTCCTGCTGGTCATCCTCATGGCCCTGGTTTAGCCGTGAAGCCGATCCTGCCGGCCGGGGGCCAGATCGAGGTCCGGCTCCGCCACGGCCACACGATCACCGTCACCCACCGCCCCGACCACGGTGACCACCGGGTCACCGTGATGTTGATGGACAAGCACATCGAACAGCCCCGCCACTTCGCCGACGAGCAGCAGGCGCGTAACCACGCGAACCACCTCGTCAAGGCGTACCGGCGGTCGAGTACCGAAGAGTTCACGTTCACCGTCAAGTCGCTCGTCGCGGCCTGACCAGCACAAAGTCCACGGGGGACACAGAACATGCACGTTAACGAACACGTCCAGCACCGCCTCTTCACCAAGCTCGTGATGCAGCCCACCGGCTGCATCACCTGGACCGGCGGTCGGGCCGCCACCAACAAGAACACCCGGGCCGGGTACGGCCAGATCTCCATCGCCGGGAGCAAGGTCTACATCCACCGCCTCATGTACGAGCTGTTCGTCGGGCCCATTCCGGCCGACTACGAGGTCGACCACACCTGCTTCAACACCCTGTGCGGGTCACCCGACCACCTCGAAGCGGTCACCGCCGAGGAGAACCACCGCCGGTGGGCCGCCACGATCACCCACTGCAAGTTCGGACACCTCTTCACCGCCGAGAACACCTACGACCGGGGCCAGCGTGGACGCCGGTGCCGCAGGTGTCACCTCGATGACATGCGCCGCCGGTACCACTCGAAGAAAGCCGCCTAGGAGGCCACGATGACCACGTTCACCGCCGAGCAGTACGCCAAGCTCATCGAGCCCCTGCACCGCTCTCGCATCAGCCAGAACGACAAGGGCTTCAACCACCTGGAACAGTGGGACGTCCGCCGCACCCTGACTCGCATCTTCGGGTTCGGCGGCTGGGACGTCGAGACCATCGCCTGCGACCTCGTGGCCGAGCGGCAGTTGACCCACTTCGGCAACGGAGACCCGATCCCGGAGCACAAGCCCCGTTGGACCGTCGTCTACCGGGCGCAGGTCCGGCTCACTGTGAAGTCGGCCGACGGCCGGGTCATCGCCCGGTACGAAGACGGAGCGGTCGGGGACAGCAGCAACCAGCCCAAGCTCGGCGACGCCCACGACAACGCCATGAAGACGGCCCTGTCTCAGGCCCTGAAGCGGTGCGCGGTCAACCTCGGCGACCAGTTCGGCCTGTCCCTGTACAACGGCGGTGGCGGGAAGGTCGACGAGCAGGGCTTCCTGAAGCCGGTCGTGACCCGGTCGGTCGTGTCCCCCACCACGGAGGCTCCGGCCGCCCCGGTTGCTCGGTACGAGGATGACCCGGTTCAGCCCGAACCCGCTTCGGTCGCGGAGGAGCCCCCGCCGGCCGTCCCGCCGGCACGGGTCGGCCCCGCCCCGATGGACGAGACCCAGCGGAAGCGGATGTTCGCCCAGTTCGGGGAGCTGCACAAGCTCCAGTCCGACCAGGGCTGGCGTGAGGCTGACGTTCAGCGGGTCTGGGTGTCCGGCGTGGTCAACCGGGAGGTGTCGTCCCGGGCGTCACTGAACCGGGTCGAGGCCGACATCGTCATCGCCGCTCTGGTCGAGGAGCTGACCCGGATCAAGCGGTCCCGGTTCGCCACCGCCGACGCGTAGGAGCCGGGTCCGGGCGCCGCTTCCCCGGCGCCCGGACCCAACCAGCAGGATGACCCTCGCCAAGCAACTAGCGAAGAATTACGCTAAGACACCCGACCCCCACCCGAAGGACCAACATGAACATCTTCCGGAAGCGCGCCAAGACCATCTCCGTATGGCCGGTCTACCTGCTCGCCCTCCCGGCGTTCGTCGCGATCTGGTCCGGCTGGGTCGGCCTCGGCCAGATGGCCGGCTTCGGCAAGGTCAACCTGCTCCCCGGCATCGGCAACGGCCTCACCATCGACAGCGCCATCACCCTGCCGATCGGCATGGAGACCTACGCCGCGTACGCCCTCAAGGTCTGGATGGGTGGCCGCGTCCCCGAACGGGCCCGGAAGTTCGCCAAGAACACCGCCCTGTCTTCCCTCATCGTCGGCTCCCTCGGCCAGATCACCTACCACCTCATGAAAGCCGCTCACTGGACTTCCGCCCCCTGGCCGGTCGTCATCGTCGTCGCCTGCATCCCCGTCGCCGTCCTCGGCATGGGCGCCGGCCTCGTCCACCTCGTCCGCGCCGAACTTCCGCTTCCGGTCACAACTTCCGCCCCACAGGTTCCGGAAGCGGAAGTTGTCCATGCGGAAGTTGAACGTGAACTTCCGGTCGAGCAGCCGGCGGAACTTCCGCACCGGATCCACCCGGAACTTCCGCCCGCGGAACTTCCGGTCACCGAAGTTCCGGTGAAGACGGTCGCCGCTACTTCCGCCCCGACCCGCCGGGTTACCCGGCTCACCGTCGTCCCTCCGGCCGGTAAGTCCGAGAAGGCCGCCCGGCGTACCGCGGAAGAAACCCGGGAGCTGTACGAGCGCCTGGTAGCCGAGCAGCCCGGCCTGACTCAGAAGGAGTACGCCGACCAGCTCGGCATCTCCGACCGGGCCCTGCGTAACGCCCTCAACGCTGCCAAGGAGGCGTCGTGACCAACCCGAACGCCAACACCGACGGTTACGTCCAGGTCCCGTCCAGTCCACCCCCCGGGCACAACCCGCTAAGCGTGGCACCCCCCTCCACCAGGGAGGACGTCCAGGGTGGACCTGGACGTACCCCGGACACGAAGAGTGACCCCAAGCCTCGGGCCCGTACCCCACGCCGCCCGCCGTGGTGGCACCACCCGCCCCTGCTCGCCGCGGTCATCCTCGCCGTTCTGGCCGTCGAGCTGATCGCCTACGCCCTGCTCGGGCCCCTCTGGTGGGCCGTCGCGAACGCGCTGATCATCCCGCTGCTGTTCCTGGCGGTGCTGGCCTGGCGCCGCAAGACCGCCAGGAGCAGGGCTAGCGGCGGAGGTCGCAACGCGCGGGGCAGCCTAGGACGATCCATCGGTAGAGATCAATCTCCCAGGGGTGCTGTGCCGACCGGCAAGGCCGCAACTTCCGCCCCCGGCCGACTCGCGAACTTCCGCTCCAAACTCCCCCGCACCCTCGGCGGAACCCGCCCCCGAACTTCCGGTTCCGGAAGTTCACCGGGTCGCATGGCGAACTTCCGGTCGAAGGTTCCTTCCGCCCTCGGCGGAACCAAGGGCCGGAACCCGACCACCGGAAGCGGAAGTTCACCGACCGGGCGGAACCGGAAGTTCGGCCTTCCGACCATGCGGAACTTCCGCACCGGAAGCGGAAGCAAGACCCCCGGCAAGACCGGAAGTTCGAAGGCCGGAACCGGAAGCTCGGGCGGAACTTCCGCCCGAGACCGGAAGTGGAACTTCCGGCCCTGGAAGCGGACTCCGGCCCCCGCCGGAACCGGCAACGACCGGAAGCCCACCCCCGGCGGGGCACGCCCAGACCGGCCCCAGCGGCCCGGCGTACCGGCCCGACCGGAAGCACGGAGACCGGAACCGCAACCGCCGGCCAAGACGACCAAGCCCGACCCGGCCCCCACAAAGCCGGCCACCCGCACGCCCGAAGGAGACGACATGACCGACCCCATGCCCTACAGCGATGACCAGTCCCTCCAGCGCGCCGGCGCCAACCTCGCCGCCCTCGAACGCGCCGCCGCCCAGGTCCGCGCCGCCTACGTCCGCGCCGAAGCCGAAGCAGCCCGGTACAACCAGGTCCTCGGCCGGATGCACCAGCAGATGGAAAACGACCTCCCTGCCTCCTCGACCCTCAAGGCCGACATGGAGTCGGTGGTGACCCACGCCCGCCGGGCCACCACCGCCGACGAGTGGGGAACCGTCGAAACGACCGCGGCGACCCTCCCGGCCGTGTACCGCCGCGAACACGAGGTCGACGAAGACCGCCTCGCCGGCGGACGCGGCGGTCGGCACAAGGAAAAGCGCGCCGACGTCGCCTACGCCGAGCAGGACAACTAGCCCCGGAAGGGAGCACCCCGTGATCACCAACACCCGCACCCCTGCGGCGACCTACTCTCCCGCCTGGCTCGCCGTCCTTACCGGCCTCGTCGCTGTCACCCTGCTCGTCGTCGACCAGCTCATCCGTCCCCTGCTCCCCTGGTGGGCGTGGCCGCTCGTCGGGATCGCGTTCGGGGCCGTGGCCGTGTTCATCACCCTCATCCAGATGGCCTCCGGCGGCGAGTACGGCTGGGCCCGCGTCGTCGGGTACCGCGTTGCGACCTCCGCCGGGTTCGCCACCTGGACGACCTGGGTCGACCTGGCCGGGTTCGGTATCCAGTCGTCGCTGTGGCTCATCGCCGGCAGCCTCGGCCTGGCTGCCATCGGCCACTTCTGTCCCTCCCCCATCTACGTCCGGCAGGAACAGCCCGTCCACCAGCCCGGCTGGGACCGTCGACCCGAGTACGTGAAGCGCTGGGAAGGCCACATCCGGGCCGTCACCACCTGGAAGACCGCCACGGTGGTCAAGTGGGAACGGTGGGAGCAGGCGAACGAAGGGTTCCGGCTCTGGGTCGAGCTGCCCGTCGACACCGGCCGCACCGACGCCGACCTGTCGGGCTACTGCACCCAGCTCGGGGCAGCCGCCAGGCTCCCCGCCGGCTGCGTCGTCCAGGCCCTCCCGTCCGACACCCAGGGTGTCGCCGTCGTCGACGTCATGGAGGTCGACAACCTGTCCAAGACCGACAACCTCATCCACGCCGAGCCGACTACCCCGGCCAGCATCACCGAGCCGTTCA
>WUUC01159663.1_pt1 | contig 20998 bp, 20 predicted proteins | sample 6278441 | NCBI WGS metagenome assembly WUUC01 (sample SAMN13675441, study PRJNA597444) | soil metagenome | isolation source: soil | place: USA: Washington | collected 2017-10
CGGGTCTTCGACACCATCCTGGACGAGCAGGCCATTCTGGGGGTCGGCCTGGGCGCCGCGCTGGCCAACTTCCTGCCCATCCCGGAGATCCAGTATCTGGCCTACCTGCACAACGCCGAGGACCAGTTGCGCGGCGAGGCCGCCACCCTGCAGTTCTTCTCCCAGGGCCAGTACCGCAATCCGATGGTCGTCCGGATCGCCGGCCTCGGCTACCAGAAGGGCTTCGGCGGGCACTTTCACAACGACAACTCGGTGGCGGTGCTGCGTGACATCCCCGGCCTGGTGGTCGCGGTGCCGGCGCATCCCGCCGACGCCCCGGCGATGCTGCGCAGCCTGCTTGCGGCTGCCGTGGTCGACGGGACCGTCAGCGTCTTTCTGGAGCCGATTGCCCTTTACCACCAACGAGATCTGCACACCGCCGGTGATGGTGGCTGGCTCGCCGAGTACGCCGGACCGGACCAATGGGCGGCCGGCCACATCCCGATCGGCCAGGCTCGCCGATGGCTGGTCAACGGTGCCGGCGACGGCGTGCCGGCGCACGGTTCGGGTGCCGCCGACCTGAGCATCATCACCTTCGGCAACGGCGTGCCGATGAGCCTGCGGGTGGCGAAGACCCTTGCCGAAGAAGGGGTGTCGACCGCGGTGCTGGACCTGCGGTGGCTATCACCCCTACCGGTGAAGGACATTCTGCGGGAGGCGGCCAGCAGCGGCCAGGTGCTGGTGGTGGATGAGACCCGGCGCTCGGGCGGGGTGTCCGAAGGCGTCGTCACCGCGCTGGTCGACGGCGGTTTTCGCGGCCCGATCAAGCGGGTGACCAGCGTCGACAGCTTCATACCCCTCGGCGACGCGGCGCGGGCGGTGCTGCTGGACGAGGCCACCATCTTGCAGGCGGCCCGCTCGCTGCTTGCGGCGCTGGGCCTGGAGTAGCGGTGGCTCACCCGTACTGGCCGCTGTTCGATCTGCGGTTGACGGTGGCCGAGGTGCAGCTGCGGCCGATGACCGAGGCCGACCAGCTGCCGCTGGCCCAGCTGCTGCCCGATGACCTGGAACTGGACCCCGCCGCCACCCGCTATCCAGGCCTGGATGAGGCGGCCAACCGCCGGGTGATCGGGTTTCAGCACTACTGGAACAGCTATGGGAGTTGGCGGCCCGAGCACTGGAAGCTGCCGTTCTGCGTCCGGGTCGGCGGTGAGCTGGTCGGTGTGCAGGAGTTGGAGGCCGAGGGCTTTCCGCTGCTGCGCACGGTCGACAGCTTTTCCTACCTGGCGCCGCAGGCGCGCGGCCGGGGCATCGGGCAGCAGATGCGACGGGCGGTGCTCGCGCTTGCGTTCGGGCCGCTGCAGGCCCAGGCCGCGGTCAGCTCAGCCTGGCACGACAACTACGCCTCGCTGGCGGTGTCGCGGGCGCTGGGTTACCGGCCCAACGGCGAGTCGCTGCACCCGCGCGACGGCGGGGTGGACACCATGCTGCACCTGCGGCTGCGCCGCTCGGACTGGCTGGCCGGCGGCGGGGCGGACGGGGTCGGCATCGAAGGCTTCGAGGCCTGCCTGCCGTACTTCGGGCTGACGGCGAGCTGACGATCTGCCCACCCGGCGACCTGCCGACGCGGCGACCTGCCCACCGGGCGAACTGACGATCTGCCGACCCGGCGACCTGCCGACCCGGCGACCTGCCGACCCGGCGACCTGCCGACCCGGCGATCTACCCACCCGGCGAGCTGACCGGCGTAGGCAATGCGCCGACCCGCGTTGGCCGGCGGCCGTCGGGGGAGTAGAACGGAAGGCATGAGCCAATCCACGACACCCAGCGAGCAGGACCCCGCCGCCGAGGACGACATCCGTCAGCACACTCAGACCGACACCGAAGGCGGCGAGTCGACCGACCAGGGCGAGGACGTTCCGCGCGAGCACACCGAGGATCCGGCCGAAGGCTAGGGCTCGCGTCGCCGGGCCCTAGCTTCTGGCGTCGGCGTCGCGCCAGGTGGGCTGCTGGTCTGACAGCGAATGCAGTTTGGCCACCGGGCTCATGCTCAACAGCACCGGCCCGAGGAAGGCGCTGGCGCAAGAAAGCCAGAAGGCCGTTGTTGTGCCCAGTGCGGCCGCGAGCCCGCCGGCCGCCAGCGACCCCACCGGGGCGGCTCCCCACGACACGAAACGCACCGTGGCCATCACCCGGGCCAGCAACTCCGGCGGGCTGGCTGTCTGCCGGTGGGTGCGGGTCAGGATGCTGCCCACCACCACTCCGGCAGCGAAGCCGGCGTTGCCCACCGTGAAAACCAGCGCGCCGAGCAGCCCGTCGAACAGCGGCATCAGCAACGCCAGGGCCGCGCCCGTGAAGGTCGCGGTGAGCATCACCCGGGCACCGCCGAACCGGCGCTCCAACCGGGGCGTGAGCCAGGAGCCCAGCATCGCGCCCAGTCCTTCGGTGGCGATCAGCAGGCCCACGACTGCTGGTGCGGCCCCCAACTCGCGGATCAGGTAGACCGGTGTCAGGGCCAGCAGCGCACCGCAGCTGAAGTTGATGGCGGTCGCCCACACCACGCACGGGAACATCACCTGGTGGGAACGTACGAATCGCCACCCCTCCCGAATCTGGCTCATCATGCTGGCGGCCGGTATCGGAGGGGATCGGCGTGCAGGCAGAGTACGCAAGATCGCCCCTGAGAAGAGGAACGACAGCGAGTCGATGATCAGCGCCGGGGCAGCGCCCATCGCCTGGACCAGGACGCCGCCCAAGGACGGGCCGCTGAGCTGGGTGACGGCATAGGTCCCTGACATCAAGCTGTTGCGTGCGGTCAACTCGTTTCTGTCGACGATCGATGGCAGGAAGGTCGAGTTGGCCACGTCGAACAGGACGGTGGCAAGGCTGATGACGATCGCGCACACAACAAGGTGGCTGAACCTCAGTTGCCCGAGCCACCACAGCACCGGTAAGCAGCCGAGTGCCAGCGCCCGGATTACGTCGGTGGCGACCTGCATGCCTCGCAACGGCAGCCGACCCACGATGACGCCGGCGGGCAGGCCGAGGACGATCCAGCCCAGAGACCCCGCGGCGGTCAGCAGGCTGACCTCGAAGGGGGAGACGTCGAGTACCGAGATGGCCACCAGGGGCAATGCCACTAGCGTGACGCCGGCGCCGACCTCGGTCACGACCGAGGCAGTCCAGTACCGCCAGAACACCGAGGTGCTCGCTGGGGTGCCCAGCGTCACCTCGTTCGCGCTCATGCTGCGCCCCAAGGGGGAAGTGCGGGGCCGCTGAACATGCCTAGCCCTCCATGCCCTCGACCAAGCCCGCCGCCTGGAACGCCTCGCGGGTGCACGGGGCGTCCAGGGCTCCGACCTCGGCGAAGTAGCGCACCGCGGTGCTGGCCGCCGCCGCAACCTCCGAGTTCACCCGCGATCGCGGCCAGGACTCCCGGACGACCTGATCGACCTGGCTCTTCCTGACTCCGGCGGCTAGCAGGTTGCGGGCCGCGCGGGTGTAGTCAGGCTCCAGGAAAGCGTAGATGATCTCGGGCAGGAAGGGCCCGACAGCGGCCTGCTCGGACGCGCTCAGCGCCGGCCACAGGTGCCGCAGGATGGAGCGGAAGTACACGTGATGGCGGCCTTCGTCCTCGGCATGGTCACGAACCAGTTCCCGGACGCTGTCCGGCAGCCGGGTGTCCTGGGGAAGGTCGGACAGGATGCTGGAAATCAGTGTCTCGCTGACCACCGCGAACAGCAGCTCCTCGATTCCCCGCAACTGCCAGGGCAGGGCCTCGTGGATCCGGTCGAGATGGTCGACGAAAGCGGCCAGCCCACCGGCGTTGAGGTGCCGAGTGCCGGTCTGGCGTTCCACCTGCCTGATGAAGTCATGGCTGAACTGCGCATGCCAGGCCTCGTCGGTGACGATCTTGAAGGCGTCAGCGCGGGCCTGGTCCGGGATCAGCAGGCCGGCGCGGTTGCGGCTGATCTTGATGGCCACCGGGATAACCGCCAGCGCCTCGAGCTCGGTGGTGAAGTCGAGGTAGTCGTAGAGTCGCTGGATCAGCAGCTGCCGACGGATGTCTGGTCCGAGTTCGGAAACCAGCGGATGATCGACCACCGGATACAACTCGGGTGGAAAGAAGACAGCCTCGGCGCCGGCTGAGGTCAGGACCCGGCGCGGGGTCCGCCGCACGCTGGCCCGCTCGTCCCAGCGCGCCATCCCGTTCGTCGGTCCGCAGGCCAGGGCGATGGCGGTCTCACGACGGTCTGCCCGCGCCCCGATCAGCTCTTTGAGCGCGGCTTCGCGATACACCCCCTCACGTGTCCTCTCCGGCGTTCGGCGTGCCTGCACCCGAACCCTAGGCGCCGGGCAGTCGGTGAGCCATCGATTCGGCTTTTCACGAAAGCGCGAGCGTGAGCTCGAAGGTGCGCGGCGGCCGAGGCGCCATGGTTCGCGGGGAAGCTGCGCAGCAGGCCTGCGCTGTGGCGTTCGGCGCAGGCCGAATAGATGGTCTGCCGAGCACAAACTGGTTAGCGTCGCGCTGTCAGAGCACGCCCTCGACGTTCTCTTCGGACCCACCGGATCTATCGGGGACGCGGGAACCCGAGTTCGGCCCCGATAAATGTGCTGGGAGGTGAGCTATATGAAGAAATACATCACGCCGGCTGGCAAGACCATCACGTCAGCAACGATCCTGCGCGCCTACACCTGATCGAGCAGATGCCGTGCCCTTCCGTGAGGGGGGCACGGCATCTCTTGTTCGGCAAACACTTCCTACCCCATCCGATCGGCAGTGGATGCCGCCAGAAGTGGAGCAAACCTGTGTGTGGCATCGCGGGCATCGCCAGGCTCGATGGCAGGGCACTGGAGCCCACCGCCGACGGGCTACTCGACCGGATGGCCGACATCCTCGAGCACCGAGGTCCCGACGACCGTGCGACCACTCGTCAGGGACCCGTCGGAATGGCCTTCACCCGGCTGTCCCTGGTCGATCCGCTGCACGGCGGGCAGCCACTGGTCAGCGATGACGGCGACCTGGTGCTCATCGCCAACGGTGAGGTCTACAACTACCGCGAGCTAGCCGCGAGCCTGCCTGCTGGAACCCGCCTGCGCACCCAGTCCGACTGTGAGGTGCTGCTGTACCTCTACCGTGAACACGGGGTCCGGTTCCTCGACAAGGTTCGAGGGATGTTCGGAATCATCCTGTGGGACCGGAAGAACAACGATCTCATCTTGGCCCGGGACCGGTTCGGCATCAAGCCGCTCTACTACCACCGCGACGCCCAGCGCATCGTGCTCGGCTCGGAGCTGAAGGCTCTGTTCGCCGACGCAGGCACGCCTCGCCGGTTCAACTGGGAACGCGCCCTGACCAATCCCTACCTCTCCAGCGCCGCCGGCCTGCATGACCGACCGCTGGATACCTGGTTCGAAGGCCTTGAGTCGGTGCCCGCGGCCACCATCCTGCGCATCGACCTCGACGGCGGGGCGACGACGACGCATCGGTACTGGCAGTTCCCGTCCGAAACCGTGCCGCAGGCCCGCGCTGAGGATCTCATTCAGGCGTACGGGCAAGTGCTGGCCGAGTCGGTCCGGGAGTGCTCCACCGCCGACACCGAGATCGGCCTGTTCCTGTCCGGCGGCATCGACTCGGCGGCGGTGATGGCCCATGCGGTTGGGGAGGTGGACCAGCTGCACACCTTCAGCGTGTTGAGCGCGAGCACCTACCTCAACGGCGATGCCGAGCACGCGCACCGGCTCGCCCAGAAATTCGGCGTGCCCAACCACCAGGTGGTCTTCGACCCCGCCCGGGTGCCCTCGCCCGAGGATTGGCAGCGCCTGGTGTGGTTGTGCGAGACACCCATGTGCGGCCCCGAGATGTACTACAAGCACGAGTTGCACCGGTTCGCCAAGCAGTTGCGTCCGGACCTGCGAGCCATGCTGCTGGGGGCGGCCAGCGACGAGTTCAACGGCGGCTACTCCTCAGAGTTCTCGGCCGGCGAGGGCTGGGCCGTCTTTGAGGCGAATGTGCGGTCCATGGCCCGCCAGGGCGACCTGCGCCGGCGACCGGAGCTGAGCACCTGGTGGGCCTCGACCGAGCAGCCGCTGATCACCGACGCGGCAGTGGAGGCGTTCGCCGGCGCCGACCTGGCGGACCCGTACCTGAGCTACCTCGAATGGGAGTACCGCAAGATCCAGCAGTACAACGTGTGGCACGAGGACCGGACGGCCGCCGGGAGCGGGATCGAAGCCCGGGTGCCGTTCCTGGATCACCGGCTGGTGGAGATCTCCGCCTCGATTCCAGCTAACTTGCGCCCAGAACTGTTGTGGGACAAGACGATCCTGCGCAAGGCCATGCGTGGGGTGCTCCCTGAGACCACCGTGCAGCGTCCGAAGGGGCCCTTCTTCTACGGCCCCGGAACTCGGCACACGTACCAGGTCTTCGTCAAGATGCTGCTGCAGCAGGATGGTGCGCTCATCGAGCGCGCGCTGGCCGGAACGCACTCCAGCCAGTTTCTCAACGGCGACGCGTTGCGGCAGGAGCTGACCCGGTTCGGCGAGCGGCCGACCGACTCGCCATACCTCGAACTGGCGCTGCGGGTGGTCAACATGGGCCTGCTCTCCCAGCTGGTGGAGCAGTTGCCCGCGCCGACGGCGGCCACCCCTCAAGCCGCCCCGCCTATCGAGTTGGCCGTGTCCGACTGGGCCCAGCCGGGCATCGAAGAGGCTGTCGGCCTGTGCCCGACCTGGGATCTGGACTCGGTTCCGCGGTTGGCGCCCGAGGTGCTGCTGCTGACCAGGCCGGACACTGCCGAGTGGTTCGTGGCCGTCAACGGCAGCATCGAGTTCGTCCTCGACGAGGACGAGCCGCACATAAGGCAGCTGCTGCAGTCGATCGACGGCGTCCGGAGCCTGCGCGAGATTCTGGACCAGCTAGGCAGCACCGTCACCGACCTCAGCGATACCTTGACCGAGCTTTCGGATCAGAACTTGCTGCTGTTCGGCTAGCCGCTGACTCAGCCCGCCGCGGAGAACGCAGGGGCTTCGTCGAGCGTTCAGCGCTGGCGGTCGTTGAGATGCTCGATCAGGGCCAGGCCGCCGGTGTCGAGCTCGTAGAGCACTCGCGAGCCGACCCGGTGACGGGAGACGACGCCTGCGGCGACGAGGGCGGACAGGTGCTGGGAGACGGTGCTGGGTGCCAGCCCGGTGGCTTTGGCCAGTGCGGTGGTGGTGGCGGGCGCCACCAGTGATCGCACGACTGCCGCCCGGCCGCGCCCGATCAACGTCGCCATCCGGTCGGCGGCTGCGGCGGCCGGCAGCTCTGCGCGGGTGCTCTCCAGGACTCCCGCGCCCCGGGCCTGGTAGGACATCCCGGCCGCTGCTGGCGCGGAGGAGAAGATGCGGGTTCCGGCTCCGAAGATCACCGGCACGAGCACGAAGGTGGCTTCGGTCAGGCAGTAGCTGCTGTCGGTGTGATGCGGGCCCGACAGCTGCGGCGGCTGCCAGATCACCCGGCCGCTCAGCTCTGCCAGCATGGCCGACGGCCCCTCGGTGGCCAGGGTCCGCCCCCGGACCAGGATCTCCTCCTCCAACGCGCTGCTCATGCTTGTCCAGTACGGGGCAATGGCCACCTCCCAGTACTCCTCAAGCCGGTCAGCGAACTGTGCCATGGCTGCCGACCCGCTCGCGAAACGCTGCACGACGGGGGAGGGTTGCAGGCCGCCGTCCACGGCGTCGATATGCGGATCTATCGCCCGTAGAACGGCAAGCTCGCTGGTCATGGTGGGACGCGCGGTGTCTGGAAGTGGCGTCAAGAAGGCAGGCAGCCGATGAGATCTCAGCAGTCCCAGCCAGCCCTCGAGCTCGTGCCGTATGCCGTCCGGCATCTTTCTCCGGGTCCGGTGCGCCCACTCGCGGTAGGGCGAGGGGACTTCGCCGCGGAAGCGGGCTAGCAACGCCAGGCTGGACAACGACTCCCATAGCGGACTGGTGGCGATCCGCGTTCGGTGCAGGGTCGCATCGTCCAGACGGATCTTGATCAAGCGCGGCTGTCTCGTACGTGCGCCAGCGAATTCTCCAGCAGGTAGCTGAGAAAGTCACTGGTGTCAGCCAGGGCGACCTGCTCGCTCACGCCATAGGTCTCGGCCAGGACCGCGGCGAGCATCCCGACGGTTCGGGTGCCGTCCATGTGCTCATACAGCAGGGATCCGGACTCTGACAGCTCCACTGCAGTCTCACCGAACGAGAGCAGGAACTGACCGTTCACACGGCGGATCCGAGTGTCCATCCGACGGGTGAGGATGTCATCGGGATCGAAAGGTTGGGCGTTGTCCATGCTCACACCTCGATCTTCATTGAGATGTCTTGACAGAGCGTCAGGATCTCGTTGATCCATCGGACGGGCTCGGCCGGGTCATAGGTCTGCATGGTCTCCAAGGTCCAGTACTCGGCGAAGGAGATGTGCAGCGGCTCCGCGGCCTTGAAGCGGTAGGGGAGCCATTTCTCGACCCCGCTGCCAAGCTCGCCGTTCGCTGCGAGCAGGGCGTCGATGGCGTAGTGAAACGCCTGCCGGGCCGCCAGGGTAGCGCCCTCGGCGCTGCCTGACTCGAGCTGGCCCAGGGCGTCCTCTACACATCCGTCAGCCCACCCCAGTGACCTGGCGACCAGGAATGACCTGAAGGCGCTGTCCTGCAGGTCGGTTTTGCGCTGCTGGACCCAGTCCTGGCCATCGAGGGCGACCACACTCACCAGCCGTACCAGGAAGTTCTCCTCAGATTCGGTGAGCACGCCCCCAGCCATCAGGTCACTGCGGAAAGCCTCCCAGGACACCTTCTCGAGCAGTTGCTCGACCTGGCTGTCGAGCCAGTAGGTGATTTCCCATCGCCGGGTTCCGACGTAGAACGACTCGGTGCCGACCGAACTGGGCTCCAGGGGCACCGTGAACGATCTGGTGCTGTCAGAGAACCAGGGGCGATCGGTAATGATGTAAATGTCGAAATCGCTTCGGGCATCGTGCCAACCGCGCGCGGAGGAACCGGCCAGCATCACCGCGCGGGTGCTCTCGGGCAGCAACCCTTTGTTGCTCAGGTGTTCCTTCCAGGGCGACAACTCTTGATCCATCGGTGTCCTCCTTGCGTCGGGGCCATCTTTACATCGAAGGCGCGCTCAGTGTCCACCATCGAGCGTGGGCGCGGTATCGGCACGTAACCCTCTTCGACAAAAAGGCCGTCCTCGACCTCCACCACCAGGTGGCGATTGTGCTTACGCAGAAACCGCGAGCGCTCGACGCAGAGGCTCACGTGCTCGCGATGCGCGTCGCTCAGGTGCGGACGGCGCGGCAGCCGAGCTTGGGGTTGCCGGTGCCCAGACCGACGTTGATGGCGTAGGTGCACACCGTGTGCAGGCCCGCCGGCAGCGTCACGGTGATGTCAAAGCCCTGGTTCGGTCCGGCCGACTTGGCCGTGGCGACGTCCGGGCGTGCCACTGGGAAGTTGAACCAGCCGAGGGCGCGCCCGTCGGAGTAGACCGCGATCGCCAGCGGCAGCGACCGGTTGTCTGGGTCGACCGCCCAGCCACGCAGTCGGGCCCGGTGGCCGGACAGCGCCACCGCGCTGTCGAAGTAGCCGCTCGGGTTGTGGCCGGCTGTCGAGGGCAGCGGACCGCGGGCGTCGGCGAAGTCCTGGGTGAGCCAGAGCTTGCCGGTGCGGGCGTCGATCAGGACGTCGACGCCGACGAAGCGCACCGACCTGGACAGGATGTTGAGCCGGTGCCCGTCGTTCGGAGGCTTCTCGTTGTACATGGCGCTCTGCAGGCTGTTGGCACCAGCGGTGGTCCGGTTGGTGGTCCAGCCGACGTTCTCGGCGATCGAGCGCCAGGCCACGCCGACCTGGGTGATCCGGGTGCCCAGCGAAGGCTCACCGGGCAACTGATGGGACAGCACGTTGGCCTTGGCCATCGCCAGGTTGTGCCGGCGGGCGGCGGTGACCAGCGCCGGGCTCGAGCCCAGGACGGGTAGGCCGTGGGCAGTCCGTTGGGCGTTGAGCATCCGCAGGACGCTGGTGGCCGCGGCCGTCTCGGCGGTGGTCGCCGCCTGCGCCGCGCCTGGCGGCACCAGCAGGTAGAACGCCGACGCGAGGACGAGTGTCAGCGCCAGGACCACCTGCCGACGGCGCGACGGGCGCACGGCAGCCACTACCTGCGAACAGGGCATCTGTTTCCCATCTGCGTCGCGCCGGCGGATAGCCAGCGGCAATGGGTGTCTTATCGGCGATGCGGCCAGCGGCTTGAGCCACGCCGGCTTGGGTCACGTCGGCTGGGTCACGTCGGCTGGGTCACGTCGGCTGGGCCGCGTCGGCTGGGGTCACGCCGGCTGGGCCACGTCGGCTGGGTCACGTCGGCTGGGCCGCGTCGGCTGGGCCGCGTCGGCTGGGTCAGCGACTGGCGGCCTTCTTGTACTGGCGCACCGACAGCGGGATGAAGATCAGCAGCAGCAGCGCCACCCAGCCCAGCGTGTAGAGCACCGGGTGCTGCAGCGACCAGTAGTCCGGCGTCGGGACATCGGCAGCGGTGTTGCCGAACAGGTCCCTGGCGGCCTGGGTCACCGACGACACCGGGTTCCAGTTGGCGACGAACTTCAGCGGCGCGGGAAAGTTGTTGGTGGGCACGAAGGTGTTGGCGATGAAGGTCAAGGGAAAGATCACCACGAACGAGGCGTTGTTCACCACTTCGGGGCTCGGCACCAGCAGCCCCACCCAGGCCATGATCCAGGAGATGGCGTAGGCGAAGAGCAGTAACAGCAGGAAGCCGCCGATCGCCTCACCCACCGAGCTGCGGATCCGCCAGCCGACCAGCAGCCCGGTCAGCGACATCACCACGATGATCAGCACGTTGTTGGCCACATCGCTGCCGGTGCGCCCGATCAGCACCGCCGAGCGTGACATCGGCAGCGACCGGAACCGGTCGATGATGCCCTTCTTGATGTCATCGGCCATCCCTGCGCCGGTGAGGGTGGCTCCGAAGATCACCGTCTGGGCGAAGATGCCGGGGATCAGGAACTCGCGGTAGTTGGTGCCCTCTACCTGGATGGCGCTGCCGAAGACGTAGGCGAACAGCAGGATGAACATGATCGGCGAGATGGTCGAGAAGACCAACAGGTCCGGGACTCGCTTGATCTTGATGAGGTTGCGCTTGGCCACGATGGCGCCGTCGGTGACGGGTTTGAGCATGCTCATCGGGTTCCCACCTCCTGCTTGGCTCCGGCCTTGCCGCCTGGCTTGGCGCCGTCTTGCGCTGCTTCTGCTTCTTCTTCGGAGGGGTGGCCGGTCAGGCTCAGGAACACGTCGTCAAGCGTCGGGCGCCGCAGTGCCACGTCCAGCACCGCGATGCTGCCGGCGTCCAGGCGTCGCAGCGCCTCCATCAGCAGGCTGGCGCCGCCGGTGACCGGAGCGACGATCCGGCGGGCGTGCTCCTGCACCTCGACCGGGACCCCGGCCAGCTCGGTCATGATGGCGCGTGCGGCGGGCAGGTCGTCGTGGCGGACCAGCACGATCTCGACCCGCTCGCCGCCGACCTGGGCCTTGAGGCTGTCGGCGGTGCCCTCGGCGATGGCGCGTCCGTGATCGATCACCAGGATCTTGTCGGCGAGCCGGTCAGCCTCCTCCAGGTACTGGGTGGTCAGCAGCAGGGTGGTGCCGCCCTTGACCAGCTCGGTGATCACCTCCCACATGTCGGTGCGGCTGCGCGGGTCCAGCCCGGTGGTCGGCTCGTCCAGAAAGAGCACCGGCGGCCGGGCCACCAGGGCGCCAGCGAGGTCCAGCCGGCGCCGCATGCCGCCGGAGTAGGTCTTCACCGGCCGGTCGCCGGCCTCGACCAGGTTGAACTGGGCCAGCAGCTCACGGGCCCGCTGCTTCGAAGGCGCGCGACCCAGCCCGTAGAGCCGGCCGACCATGTCGAGGTTCTCGAAGCCGGTCAGGTACTCATCGACCGCCGCGTACTGCCCGGACAGCCCGAGCTTGGCCCGCACCTGGCCGGGGTTCTTGGCGATGTCGATGCCGGCCACCCGCGCAGTGCCGGCATCCGGTTCGAGCAGGGTGGTCAGGATCCGGACGGCCGTCGTCTTGCCCGCCCCGTTCGGGCCCAGCAGGCCGAGGATCGTCGCCTCGGGCACCGCCAGGTCCAGGCCGTCCAGCGCCCGCAGCTTGCCGTAGGTCTTGACCAGTCCACTGGCCGTGATGACGTCACTCATGGAGCTGCGCCGGTAACTGCTCGGTCATGTCGTCGGTCCTCACACACATCGCGCGGTGGCTGGTGGAAGTCTTCAAGCTAGGGCAACGCTCCGACAACATATTTTTGCCCATGCCGGTACCGGTGCGGAGATGGACGAACCGTCCGACAACTGAGGCGGTCCGTCCCCGACGACCGAGGCGGTCCGTACCCGACGACCGAGGCGGTCCGTACCCGACGACCGAGGCGGTCCGTATCCCGGTCAGGACCCCGGCGCGAAAGTGTTCAGCAGGTGCTCGGCACGGCGCATCGACTCGGCCGGGTCGGCGTCCGGCGAGCCCACCTCAGGATCGAAGTTCAAGTCGATGAACAGCTCGGTGACGCCCTCGTCGGCCAGCCGGTCGAAGTCCTGCCGGATCTGCTCGGCACTGCCCTGCAACGGCCGGCGGTCCGCTCCGGCTGGCCCGTCGGTCAGTGTGAGCACGCCCCGGATGATGAACCGCAGCTTGCCCGGGTCCCGGCCGGCCTCGCGGGCGGCGTCGCGCATCAGCTCCAGATCGGCCCCGATGCCGCGCAGGTCGTGCCGGCTGCTGCTGATCCAGCCGTCGGCGATCCGGCCGACCCGGCGCAGCGCACGCTCGGCCACCCCACCCAGCAGCAGCGGCGGATGCGGTTGCTGCAGGGGCTTGGGCTCGACCTGAGCCGCTGGCACCCGGTAGAACTCGCCCTCGAATTCGACCACCGGTTCGGTCCAGATCGCCTTGAGGCAGGCGATGAACTCCTCGGTCCGGGCGCCCCGGCGAGCGAAGTCGACGCCGGCTGCCACGAACTCCTCCTCGGCCCAACCCAGGCCCAGGCCCGCGTCCAGCCGGCCGTTGCTCAGCTCGTCCAGGGTGGCGAGCTGCTTGGCCAGCAGGATCGGGGAGTAGAACGGCGCGTTGACCACCGCGACCCCGAGCCGAGGCCGCTGGGTGAGGGCCGCGACGTGGGCCAGGGTGATGAGCGGGTCCTGCACGGCTCGGTACATCGGGCCCCAGTCGCCCTCGGCGGGGTGCAGCAGCCGCTGGAAGGACCACAGCGAGTCATAACCCAACTCCTCGGCCCGGGTGGCGATCCGGACCAGATTGGCGGTGCGCGCCCAGCTGCCGGACACCGGCAGCCCGAATCCCAGTCGCATCCGGCTCACCTGCCGTCCAGCCACTGACCGCCGAAATACATCAGCTCGTCGCTGAGCAGCTCGATCCCGATGCCGTCCGGATCGCGGAAGTACAGCGACTCCTCGATGCCCTGATCGGGGCCGCCGTAGGCGATCCCTTCGGCGTCGAGCCTGGCCCGGAGCTCGGCGTGGCGGCTGGGCTCCACCGAGATGGCGATGTGCTGCACGGTTCCGATGGCCTCCTTGCCGGGCTCGAGCCCGAGACCGGGGAAGTCGAAGAAGCCGAGCAGCGTCGAGTTGCCGAGGTCGAAAAAGAAGTGCGACGAGCCGGGGTAGTCCCGGTTCTCGACCAGCTCGATCAACGGAAAGCCCAGCAGGTCCTGATAGAACCGGATGGTGGCCTCGGGGTCGCTGCAGATCAGCGCGGCATGGTGGATGCCGCGGCCATTGGTGGTCGGGCGGGCCTCGGGCGGGACCAGGTAGCGCTGGCGCAACTCGGCCCGGCGCTCGGCCAGCCGAGCCTGTTCGGCTTTACCGGCTTTATCGGGTTTGTCGGGTTGGGGCGCCATCAGCTCAGCCGCTGCTTGAGGAACTGCACGGTGCGCTGCCAGGCCAGCGTGGCGCTCTGCGGGTCATAGCTGCCCAGTAGGTCCTCGTCATTGTGAAAGGCATGCCCGGCGGGGTAGTAGAAGAACTCGACGTCGGCGCCGGACTCCTCGCGGATCTGGCGCTCCAGCTCACGTGCCTGGGCGACCGGGTACAGCCGGTCCTGCTCGCCGTAGTGGCCCTGCACCGCTGCCTTGAGGCCGGCGTACTGCGAGGGCACCGCCTCGCCGACTCCGTAGAACGGCACCGCGGCGCCGATCTTGTCGCCCTGCTGGGCGGCCAGCATCAGCACGAAGCCGCCGCCCATGCAGAACCCGACGGCGCCGACCTTGCCGGAGGTGACCGCCTCGTGGCCGAGCAGGTAGTCCACGGCGCCGGCCAGGTCCTGCGCGGCCTGCTCCACCGGCAACTCCGACATCAACCTGCCCGCCTCGTCCGAGTCGTGGGCGGTCTTGCCGCCGAACAGGTCGGGAGCCAGCGCCAGGAAGCCCTCGGCCGCCAGCCGGTCGGCCACCCCGACGATGTGATCGGTCAGGCCCCACCATTCCTGGATCACGATCACGCCCGGGCCGTGGCCGCTGGCCGGCAGCGCCAGATAACCGTGCGCCTGGCCGCCATTGCTGGCGAAGGTGGTGTTCTGGGCTGGGCTGTCCTCGCTCACACGGGACCTCGCTCTCGTAACGGGTGCTGCGGCAACACCGGATGGCGACTTGTCTGGCCTGCCCGAGGCTTGTCTGGCCTGCCCGAGGCCTTCTCGAAACCTAAGTCCTGGACCGGTTCACCGGCAACCCGGCTCGCGGGAGGGCGCCGACCGAGCACGACTTGAGACGATTTCGGCCGGTCGCTGGTTCCGGCAAAGGTTCAATGGCAGGGTGAGGGTGTCCGAGTTGCCTGCTCATGAAAGGCCCGCCATGCCAATCCATGATGGCCCGTGGCTCGATGGCACGCCCTGCTGGGTCGACCTGTCCGTTTCGGACCTCGGCGCTGCCAGGCTGTTCTACGAAAGTCTGATGGGCTGGGAGATCTCCGAAAGCCCGCCGGAGTACGGCGGCTACCTCAACTGCGCCAAGAACGGCCGGCCCGCTGCCGGCATCGGCCCGAAGATGCTGGCCGATGCGCCCAACGCGTGGTTGACACACTTCGCCGTCTCTGACGCCGAGGCCTCGGCCGAGCGGGTCGGGGCGCACGGCGGCCAGGTGTTGCTCGGCCCGTTGGACGTGATGGAGCTGGGCCGGATGGCCTTGTGCGCCGATCCCAGCGGCGCTGTCTTCAGCCTGTGGCAGGCAGGCAGTCATCTCGGTCTGGGGGTCGTGAACGAGCCGGGCGCGATGATCTGGACCGAGCAGATGAGCCGTTCCTCGGAGCCGAATCTCGCCTTCTACAACGCGGTGTTCGACTGGGAGTTTCATGACATGTCGACGGACGGCTTTCGCTACGCGAGCTTCGTGAGCCAGGGCCGTGACATCGGCGGGGTGGGCGAGTACGGCCCCGACGATCTGGAGCTGCCGGCCCAGTGGTGGGTGTACCTCGCGGTCAATGACACCGACGCGGCCGTCGACCAGGTCCTCGAGCTCGGCGGCAGCGTGGTTCGCCCGCCCGCGGACTCGCCGTACGGACGGATCGCCACCGTGGCCGACAACCAGGGAGCGAGCTTCTCGCTGATGGCGGCGCCGCCCGAGGGTTACGGTGACTGACGCCCAGCCAGCCGATTCGCCGTCGGTATTGTCGTGGGTGAGCACTGCTGAAGGCGGGCAGCTGCTCGCGCCGCCGGTCAGCGCGTTCCTGGATAGCTGGCCCAGCAGCCAGCTGGTGTCGGTGGCCGAGATCGACCCCGAGCTGGCTGACACCGCCGCCTTCTGCGAGCACTACGGTGTGCGGCCGTCTGAGTCGGCCAACTGCGTGGTGGTGACGGGCAAGCGCGCCGGTGAGGTCAAGTTCGCGGCCTGCATGGTGCTGGCGACCGACCGGGCCGACGTCAACGGCGCCGTGCGACGGTTGCTGGACGTGCGTAAGGCCTCGTTCGCGCCGATGGCCGAGGCCGTCGAGCTGACCGGCATGGAGTACGGCGGCATCACGCCGATCGGCTTGCCCGCCGACTGGCCGGTGTTCGTGTCGGCCGAGGTGGCTGCGGCCGGGCCGGTGGTGATCGGCAGCGGGCTGCGACGCTCCAAGCTGCGGCTGGACGGCGCGCTGCTGGGCACCCTGCCGGGCGCTGAGGTGATCGCCGAGCTGTCCCAGCGCTGAGGTATCGGGCTCGGCCGACCAAACGACTCGAGGCCGACGCGCCCGGCGCCTGACAAGTCAGGCGTCGATGCGCTGGCCGCCGCCTATGCCAAGGCGCTCAGCAGCGCGGCGTGCAGCAGGCCGTTGGACGCGGCCGCGTTGCCCTGTTGCACCCCGTCCACCCCGTTCAGGCCGGTGAACCGGCCGCCGGCCTCGGTGACGATCGGCGCAAGGGCCGCCATGTCCCACAGTGACAGCTCGGGTTCGGCGGCCAGGTCCACCGCGCCCTCGGCCACCAGCATGTAGGACCAGAAGTCGCCGTAGGCCCGCGAGCGCCAGACCTGGCCGGCCAGGTTCAGAAAGGCCTGCTGCCGGCCGAGCTCGGCCCATCCGGACAGCGAGGCGTAGGACAGGCTGGCGTCGGCGAGCTGGCTGACCTGGGAGACCCGCAGCCGGCGCGGCGCCTGGCCGAACGAGCTGCCGAACGCGCCCTGCCCGCGAGCGGCCCACCAGCGCTGGCCCAACGCCGGAGCGCTGACCACCCCGAGCACCGGCTCGTCGTGCACCAGCAGGGCGATCAGCGTTGCCCAGACCGGCACCCCGCGGACGAAGTTCTTGGTGCCGTCGATCGGGTCGAGCACCCAGCGGCGAGGTCCGCTGCCCGCCGTTCCGGACTCCTCGCCGCAGAAGGCGTCCTGGGGCCGGTCCACGGTCAGCCGCTGCCGGATCAACTGCTCGACGGCCTGGTCGGCGTCGCTGACCGGCGTCAGGTCGGGCTTGCTGCGCACCACCAGGTCGGCGCTGCGGAACCGCCCGGTGGTGACGGCGTCGGCCAGCCCGGCCAGCCGCAGGGCCAGATCGAGATCAGCGGCCCAGTCGGTGCTCTCAGCAGGCACGTAGCGCGGAGTACTGGTCACGGCCAGCAGGCTATCGTCGCCGGGTGACACAGGGCCAAGCCGGCGTGGACCGGGCACGGGCGCTGGCAGATCCGGCGTCCTTCGACGATATCGTGGACCTTGATCTGCGCCGGGTGCTGCGTGCCTACCTGGTGCGCGGCCGGTTACCGGTGGTGCCGCGGGGCGGCGCCAAGCGCAGCCGGCTGTTGGCTTACCTGGCGACCGCCTTCGAGCCGGGGGTTCGCTACACCGAGTCGGAGGTCAACGCGATCGTCGGGGTGTGGAACCCGGACGTGGCCGCGCTGCGCCGTTACCTGGTCGATGAGGGCCTGCTGGCCCGGCAGGACAGCGTGTACTGGCGATGTGGGGGATGGATATGAGCGGATCAGGCCCCGCTGGCCCTTCTGTGCGTTCGGCTGTGTCGCCGTTCTACGTGATGCAGGTCTTTCAGGTGGCCGAGGCCCGGCGAGAGCTGGGTCTGCCGGTGTACAACCTGGCGATCGGCCAGCCGGCCACCCCCGCCCCGGCGGCGGTGCGGGAGGCGGCTCGGCAGGCGCTGGCCGAGCACCGGCTCGGCTACACCGACGCGCTCGGGGTGCCGCCGCTGCGGGCGGCGATCGCCGAGCACACCCGGTCCTGGTACGGCATCGACGTGCCGCCGGCCAACGTGGTGGTCACCACCGGCTCTTCCGGCGGCTTTCTGGCGGCGTTCCTGGCCGCCTTCGAAGCTGGCGACGTGGTCGCGATGCCCCGGCCCGGCTACCCCGCCTACCGCAACATCCTGGCCAGCCTGGGCTGTGTGGTGCAGGAGTTCGAGTGCGGCCCCGACCAGGGCTTCACGCCGACCCTGGCGATGCTGCAAGCGCTGGACCCGGTGCCCGACGGGCTGATCCTCGGCTCGCCGGCCAACCCGACCGGTGCGATGGTGGCGCCGGACCGGCTCGCCGAGATCGCGGCCTGGTGCCGGGCCTCAAGCGTCCGGCTGATCTCGGACGAGATCTATCACGGCATCAGCTACGCCGGCCCGGGCGCCAATGCCTGGCAGTTCGACCGGTCTTCGATCGTGGTGAACTCGTTCTCCAAGTACTTCTCGATGACCGGCTGGCGGGTGGGCTGGCTGCTGGTGCCGGACGAGCTGCTGGAGGCGGTGGACCGGCTGATCGCCAACTTCACGATCTGCCCGCCGACGCTGTCGCAGCTGGCGGCGCTGGCCGCGTTCGACGCGCACGCCGAGCTGGAGGCCAACGTGGCCCGCTACGCCGAGAACCGGGCGTTACTGCTGCAGGCGCTGCCGGCGATCGGCCTGGACCGGCTGGCGCCGGCCGACGGGGCGTTCTACATCTACGCCGATGTCTCCGATCACACCGAGGACTCCCTGGCCTGGGTTCGCCGGGTGCTGGCCGACACCGGGGTGGCGCTGGCGCCGGGGCTGGACTTCGACGCCGTCGACGGCCACCGGTTCGCCCGGCTGTCCTTCGCCGGCGACATCACGGTGATCGAGCAGGCCGTGACGGTGCTGGGGAAGTATCTGCAGGCCGGCGGCTGAGCGAGCCTCGCAGCACCCGCAGCACGATTGGAGGCGCCAGTAGCCGGGTCGGCGGGTCCACCAGGTTGAGCACCCGCAGGAACGCCGCCCCCAGCACCGGGTCGGCCACCGCCGCCACGTGCAGCCGGTGCACGTAGGCGTTGACGAACCGCACCTTCGGCGTCCGCCGCCCGATCACCTCCGCAAAGCGCAGGTCGGTTCCCACCGCGATCGACCAGGGCCCGTCGATCACCTTGGCGGCGCCGCGGAAGAAGCGCCGGGCGAGATCGTCGGAGCCGTTGGAGCCGTTGGAGCCGGTGGAGCCGTTGGAGCCGGTGGAGCCGTTGGAGCCGAGCAGCCGGCGCAACAGCAGCGCCTCCAGCGCGGCGACCGTCATGCCCTGGCCGTAGATCGGATTGAAGCTGCACAGACCGTCAGCCACCACGAGGTAGCCGGCGGGAAACCGGCTCAGCCGCTCGTAGCGGCGCCGGGTGCTCACCGGAAAGCGCATCTTGACCGGCGGGCCCTGCGCCTCGGCGGTCCGCACCACCTCGCCGATCTGCGGTGCGGCCAGCGAGTCCGCGAAGGCGGCCATGCCCTCGTCGTCGGTGGGCGGTTCCTCGCCGAGCATGCCGGACAGCGCGACGGCGTAGCAGCCGTCCTCCTGGGCCGCGACGATGCCGGCTCGGGGCAGGCCCGGCACCGCGTTGGTCAGCGCGCCGGACAGCCCTTCGAGGTGATGCGGCTCCCGGCGGTAGACGCGGGTGACGTAGGTGACGTCGACCCGCACTTGCTCCTCGGCCGGGCGCGGGTAACCCAGCTCCTCCAGCCAGATCGGGGTGCGCGAGCCGCGACCGCTGGCGTCCACCACCAGGTCGGCGGTCAGGATCTCCTCGACGCGCTCGGCGCGCGCGGCGCTGTCGCTGGTGTCCGCGCTGTTGGTGCTCGAGTTCAACAACCGCACTCCGGTGATCCGGCTGCGGTCGGCGGTTGCGGTCAGGCCCAGCACCTCGACCGGGCTGCGCAGTTGCACCCCCGGCAGCGCCGCGACCCGCGCGCGCAGCACGTCTTCCAGCAGCGGCCGGCTCATCCCCACCGCGATCAGCGGGGACGGGGCGCGCAGCATGCGCTGGCCGTCGTTGTACCAGTGCACGTCACCGTGCAGGTCGACCAGCGGCGCGCCGCGCGCGTTGAGCTCGGCCGACAGCCCCGGAAACAACTCATCCAGCGCGTCCTTGCCGGCCGAGAGCAGCACGTGCAACTGCCGGCCCTGCGGCACCCCGCGCCGGGCGGCCGCGTCCTCGGGCAGCTCGTCCCGGTCCAGAACCACCACGCTGTCGTATCGGTCGCTGAGCACCCGGGCCGCGAGCAGCCCGCCGATGCTAGCCCCGACAACCACGGCATTACCGGCAGATGACATGGACGTCATGGTAAGGACGATCATGCTTCCGGCGCGTCTCTGATCGTGTTCTTGCACGCCGGGCGAGCTCAGTTGAGCGGGATCACCCCGCCGAGGTCCTTGCGGCTGACCAGCAGCCGCCGGTAGGCGTCCAGCCGGGCCGGTGTGGAATGCCCGGCCGCCACCCAGGCGTCGAGCTTGCAGCCGTCGGCGGCCGTCAGGTGCTCGCAACTTCCCGGGCACTTCGCCGCGCCGTCCTCCAGATCGGGAAAGGCCCACAGGACGTCGTCGGCGCTGACGTGGGCCAGCCCGAACGAGCGCACTCCCGGGGTGTCGACCACCCAGCCGTGCGCCGGCTCGGGCAGCGCCAGGGCGAACACCGAGGTGGAGGTGTGCCGGCCCTTGCCGGCTTCGCTGACCACGCCGGTGCTGCGGGCAGCGCCGGGCACCAGGGCGTTCACCAGCGTCGACTTGCCGACTCCGGAATGCCCGACGAAGACCGTGACGTGGGAGTCCAGGACGGCCCGGATCGGGTCCAGGTCAGCACCCCGCGAGGTCACGATGGCGGGGATGTCGAGCTCGGCGTAGTTGGTCAGCACCTGCTCCGGCGAGGCCAGATCTGCCTTGGTCAGCAGCAGGATCGGCTCCAGGCCGGCGGTCAGCGCGGCGACCACGCACCGGTCGATCAAGCCGTAGACCGGCGGCGGGTCGGCGAGCGCGGTCACGATCAGCAGCTGGTCGGCGTTGGCCACGATCACCCGCTCGTACGGGTCGTTGTCATCGGCGGTGCGCCGCAGCACGGTCTGGCGCGGCTCGACCCGGACGATCCGCGACAGCGTGTCCGGCGCGCCGGTCAGGTCACCGACCACCCCGACCCGGTCGCCGACCACGATCGCGGTGCGGCCCAGCTCGCGGGCCCGCATCGCGGTCAGCAGCACCTTAGGGCCGTCGGGGGCGCCGTCGAGCAGCACGGTGAACCGGCCGCGGTCGACGGTGACCACCATGCC
>WUUC01102428.1_pt1 | contig 20987 bp, 15 predicted proteins | sample 6278441 | NCBI WGS metagenome assembly WUUC01 (sample SAMN13675441, study PRJNA597444) | soil metagenome | isolation source: soil | place: USA: Washington | collected 2017-10
ACGCCACCATCGAGCTGCCGGCGAGCCAGCCGTTTGACTCCCGCTTCGTCGACGGCGCCGTTGCGTGTGAAGGGAGTGATGAGTGCGGTACCGACACCGGTAAAGGGCGTGCGCATAATGGGCTCCTCGCGTGCGTTCAGCTATTCAGCATATCCCTCATCGTGAACCACCCGCGCTTGCCGATGAGCCAGCGCGATGCTTCGAGCGCGCCGCGCGCAAACACCGCGCGGTCGCGAACGGTGTGGGTCAGCGTCACGGTATCGGATGGTCCATCAAAACCGACGCTATGCGTGCCGGGAATATAGCCGGCGCGAGTGGCACTGACATCAATGGTCCGTAAATAGCCGGCGCGTTCCATCGCCGCCTTCAGCTGCAGTGCGGTTCCAGAGGGCGCGTCCTTCTTCTTATCGTGATGAAGCTCGTGAATCCACGCGCCGATCGACGGATGCGGGGCAAATCGTTTCGCCGCATCCTCGACGATCAGTTGGAACAGGTTCATCGCGAGCGAGAAGTTGGCCGCGGCGAGCACGCCGATGCCAGCGCGGTCAGCAATGGAGCGCATGTCTTGTTCCTGCGCTGCCCAGCCGGTGGTTCCAATCACGACGTTGACGCCGCGCGCGGCCAGCAGCGGAAGGTTTTTCGGCACCGCATCTGCCAGCGTGAAATCCACAGCGACATCGACCTGGCCGAAATCGCCGTCGCGCAACGCCCGCTCGGCATCATGCGCCGTGACAACGCCAGCGATGGTTGCGTCGTACTCGGGGGCGAGTGTCTCGACCAGTTTGCCCATGCGACCGTGACCGAGCAGCAACACACGCATTAGGAATCCATCACGCCAGGCCCGCTGGCGCAGGTTCGGGTGCGAAGAACTTCGCATGCAACTGCGTCAGCGCGTGTGGCAATTCGCTCTCGCGGATTACGAAGGTGACGTTGTGGCGCAACGCCGCTTGCGAGACGAGCCTGATTTGCACATCGCCAATGCCTTGCAGTACCTGCCCGACCAGCGACGGATCGGTCTGAAGTCCTTCACCCACGACACACACGATTGCCATGTCGTGCTCGGCCTCGACCTCCGCAAATTCACTGAGGGCCTCGATGATCGATGGCAAGCGCCGCCGATCGTCGATCGTGACAGAAACGGTGACTTCAGAGGTCGTGATGACATCGACCGCGGTCTTCCATTTCTCGAACACTTCGAACAACCGTCGTAAAAATCCGTGCGCCATCAACATGCGGGACGAAGTAATGCTCACCACGCTCACCTCCTTCTTGGAGGCAATGGCCGTCAGTGGCCGCGACGAAGGTGGACGCACGCCGGTGATGAGCGTCCCGCGCGCGTGCGGACGGTGTGAATTGAGAATGCGCACTGGGATGTTGCGCGACACAGCGGGCTGAATCGTCGACGGATGCAATACCTTGGCGCCGAAGTAGGCCAGTTCGGAAGCCTCGGCAAAGGACAGGTGCGGCACCACGTACGGTTCCGGCACGATACGCGGATCCGCGGTCAGCATGCCGTCCACATCGGTCCAGATTTGAATCTCTCCGACGCCGAGGCACGCGCCCACAATCGCGGCCGAGTAATCGGAGCCGCCGCGGCCCAGTGTCGTCGTCACGCCCTCTGCGGTAGCGCCGACAAATCCTCCCATCACGGGAACGCGACCCGTCGCCAGGGGTGGATCGACGTTGGCCATCAAGGCTGCGGTTGTTTCCGGCAGCAGCGGCGCCGCTGCGGTGTGGTCGCCGTTGGTGACCAGCGCACGCCGCGCGTCGATCCACGTCGCAAGCAGCCCCTGCGACGTCAACGCCGCCGCGACGATGCGACTGCTGAGGATTTCGCCGGTGGCGGCAATCGCGTCGAGCCATCGCGGCGATACCTCGCGAAGCACGGCGAGCGCCTGCACGATGCGCAAGAGCTCGTCGAACTCGTGGTCGAGAAAGGCCACGACTTGCTCGCGTTGCACCGGATCGCTGATCACTTTAGCGACGCTACGGTGTCGCTGCCGCAACTCCCGTAGATTGTTTTCAGCCCCCTCGATGTCCCCAGCACCGGCGTTGGCCGCGATGCCAAGCAAGCGGTCGGTCACCTTCGACAACGCCGAGACGACGACAATCGGCCCGCGTGCGTCGCCGCCTTCCTGCTGCGCGTCGGCTTGCCGCTGCGCGCGAACGATCGAGATCAGGCGTTCGAGTGCGGGCTGATCCGCCACGGATGTCCCGCCAAATTTCATTACGACCATTGCAATGGGCGAGGCTCTGTCAAATAGCGGCAGCTAATCAAAGAAGCCTTCCGCAGCCATCAGCTCGGCGTTGAGGATGGCAGCGCCGGCGGCGCCGCGGACCGTGTTGTGCCCAAGAGCGACGAATTTGACGTGCGTCACTTTGCACGGGCGCACGCGCCCCACCGTGATAGCCATGCCGTCGCCGCGATCGGCGTCCAGGCGCGGCTGGGGGCGGTTGTTCTCGCTCGAGACGATGATTGGTGGATTCGGCGCACTCGGCAATTGCAAGTCCTGCGGCTTGCCGCGAAACGCTTTGAGCGCGGCGATCACCTCATCGATCAACGGCTTCGCGGCAAGATCGGCGGATATCGTCATTACGTGACCATCAATCACGGCAACGCGATTGGTATGGGCGCTGACGATGGCCGGATGGGGGATGCGTCCCCCATTCTTGCCCAGAATCTTCAGGGTCTCGACCTCGATCTTCTCTTCTTCGCCGCTGATGAAGGGCACGACGTTGCCAAGGATGTCGAGCGACGGCACCCCTGGGTACCCTGCACCCGACACCGCCTGCATCGTTGACACCATGACGGAGCGCAAATCAAAGACGCGCAGCGGCGCCAACGCCATTGCCAGGACAACCGTGGAGCAATTGGGATTGGTGACGATGGCGCCCTTCCACGATTTCTCCTTGCGTTGTTCCGACAGCAGGCTCAGATGATCCGCGTTGACTTCGGGAATCAACAGCGGCACGAGAGGGTCCATCCGGTAGTTGCGGGCATTGCTGACGACGATGTGGCCTGCAGCCGCGAACGCCTGTTCGATTTCGCCCGCTACCGACGCATCAAGCGCGGAAAAGACCACCTGCGGTCCCCGCCCAGGAATGCACGCGTCAACTTTGACGTTGGTCAGCTGATCCGGAATCGGTACGGCCAGCCGCCACGGTGCAATCGCGGCGTAGGCTTTACCCTCGGAACGTTCGCTGGCGGCAAGCCAGGACGGGCGGAACCACTGATGGCGGGCGAGGCGGGCGACAAATTGCTGACCCACGACTCCGGTGGCGCCGAGCACGCCCACGTCTATCGTGCGCATGTCCTGAATCTAACATGGACGCGCGTGCGGTTCCTTTGCCATGCAAAGTTCTTTGACGAATCGGAGAGTTCGCTATAATAGTGCGATGGCCGCCGCGGCGCCGCACCCACGCCCCCATCCCCCCGAACCCGAGTCGATTCAGGGGCGGGCGGCCGACGATCTGCGCTTCATTCGTCACGCCATGGAGCGCGGCTCGACATTTACCGCGGTGCCCGGCATGGGGGGCGCGGCCATGGGTGGCATCGGCCTCGTGGCCGCGGGCTTCGGGTCCATGCAGCCCACCGCCCCACGATGGCTCGCGGTGTGGCTCATGGCGGCGGCAATTGCGTTTCTCGTCGGCGTCATCGCCATGCGACGCAAGGCTGCACGGGCAGGACTGGCGTTGACCGGCGCGCCGGCACGGCGATTTGCGTTGGGCTTGCTCGCCCCGCTCGTCGCGGGTGCGGCGCTGACGTTTGGTTTGTGGTTTCACGGCGCCTGGCCATTGATGCCGTCGGTGTGGCTCCTGCTTTACGGCACGGGTCTGCTGACCGGCGGCGCGATGAGCGTGACCCCATTGCGCGTGCTCGGCCTCGCCTTCATGGTGCTTGGCATCATCGCACTGGTGACGCCGCCCGCGTGGGGCAATGCGTGGTTGGCCATGGGGTTTGGTGGCTTGCAAGTGGCCTTTGGGATTTATATCGCTCGCTTCTATGGTGGATAGACGATGAAGAATGCTGCCCGGGCAAAAGCGCCTCTCGCCTCGCCGGTCACACGCGAGGCGCCGCAAAGTAAGCCCCTACCGCAACGGCTGGATCGCGTCATTCACGATCGCACGCGACTGGCGATTCTCGCCGCGCTTGCCGCGACCGAGACGCTGGCATTCAACGATCTGAAGGACGTAACCGGGACGACGGACGGGAACTTGAGCGTGCATGCGCGCAAACTCGAAGACGCCGGATACGTCCACTGCGAAAAAAGCTTTGCCGGGCGCACGCCGCGCACCGAATTTCGGCTCAGCGCCGCCGGCCGGCGCGCGCTCGAAAAGTATCTCGATCACATGGACGCGTTGATCCGGGCGACGCGAAAGCGATAGCTGTCGCACATGCGCGTCATACGAAGCAGTTCTCTGATCTGCGCGACGCTGCTCGTTGCGGTCGCGACCACGGGATGCGCGTTTTTCTGGGAGGAGCCCGGAACTCCCCTGTCGAAGGCCGCCCATCGTGGCGACGTACCCGCCATTCGTGTCTTGATCGCCGGCGGAGCCGACCCGAATGAGTTCGACATCACCGGTCAAACGGCTTTGCACTGGGCCGCGCGCGGTGGGCATCCTCTTGGCCCGCATAGTTGCCGCGGCGAAGGGGCGGAGCGAGCCGCAGTAGTGGACGCGTTGATCGAGGCCGGCGGCGACATCAACGTGACCGATCGACGCGGCGCCACCCAAGGCGGAGCGTCGGGGTGGACGCCGTTGCATGTCGCGTTACATCACGAGCAATTCATCACCGCGGCCAGGATGCTCGAGCGCGGCGCCAATCCGAACATTCGCAGTCACCAGGGCACAACGGTAATGGCGATGGCAGCCGAGCAAGGCGCGCCTACCGCGTTGTTACGCGATCTACTCGCGCGCGGCTTTGATCCGAGCCACGCATCGAGTAAGGAGCGGGGCCATCAAGGAAACCAAGGAAATCCGCGGGAATAGCGGATCAAGCGGATTTAATGCAGCGAGGGGCCCGATGACTGGCCGCGAAGCGGCCGGTCGGTGGCATTGGGAAGAGGGAAGAGAGAAGAGCCCGAAATTTGCTGGGTGGCTCTTCTCTCTTTCCTCTTCTCAATGCCCACTAGCGCGGCTACGCCGCGCTCATCGGGCCCAACTCCCAACGGCGCAATCGCGTTCGCCCGGGATGATTGAGCTTGAAGCCGTGTCGTTCCGCGTATTCCGTATATTCCGCGGATGGTTTTTTGAAGGGATCGGCCTCGTTAAAGGCCACTAACGTCGGAGAGTTGCTTTCGCCGCGGCTACGACCCGTTCCGATACGCAGGATCGCGTCTTTCTTCCTGCCTTCGACGCGCGTTGACACGTCTCGAATTCACTCGCACCGCGACGACGCATCCCGGCGCACTAGTCGCTCGCTCGCCTTACGCCGTCGTCGTGTCACCGCTAACCCAGCCTTGTTCGGTATGGCGGAAGCGTCCGACCGCCGCGAGCGTGAAGGAGGCGGCCGACGGATCCCAGGTGAATTTCAGCAGCTCAATCTCCGGCCGCTGCACACGCAGAAGATTGAACGAGGGTTCTTGCCCGCGTCCGCGCATGGAGACGGTGCCGGCCTGCACGATGAGCGCTGAATGTCCTTCGATCTTGTAGCGTTCGACTGAGCGCGATGCGTGACTGAGATGCAGATGCCCCGATAAGAACAGGTCGGCTTTGGCCTCGATTAACCGCGTCATCGCCATACCTGCGCGGCCAAGGAGTCGTCGCTCCTGCACGCCGGGCGGCAGATCAAACGGGTGGTGCGTGACGATGATGCGCAGCGCCGCCGGGCTCACTGAGGCAAGTCGCTGCACGATGCGGTCGGTTTGCTGCTTGTTGATGCGGCCGCCACCCCATGCCCACGAGCGAGCCGTGTTCACACCGATCACGACGATTTCGTCGTCGGCATATTCAGGTTCGAGCTCCTCGGAGATGTACGCTTGGTAGCGCACGAGCGGCGTGAGAAAGCGCGCGGCCGCGTTCCACAGCGGCACATCGTGATTGCCGGGCACTAGCAGCTTCGGCGCCTGCAGTTCGTCGAGGAAGGCACGGGCCGCGGCGAACTCTGTCCGCCGTGCGCGTTGCGTGAAGTCACCGGAGATGGCGATCAAATCTGGTGCAGCCGACTCCACCGCCATACGTAATGGTTTGAGCATCGACGCGTCGATGCGACCGAAATGTAAGTCCGACAAATGCACCAGCGTGCGCACGGTCTACCCGGTCGTGTGTCGTTGCATGATTCACGCCGACCGCCGAGGGGTAAGGCTGAGCATGCAACCCGCGCGTGGTTGCGCAGCGCTAGTTGAGCCTGCTTTCTTGCTGCCCCGCAGCGGATGTGCTGTTTTGTACACACCCGGGACTGAACTCTGACCTACGATTCGATAAGTCTTTGATTAGTGCCATGCTGCACGAATTCATCGCAGTCCACCGCGAAGACATCATCCGACGTTGCCGGGCGAAAGTCGCGAGCAGGTCTGTGCCACCGCCCACCAATGTGGAGTTGAGTCACGGCGTGCCTCTCTTCCTCGATCAACTAGTGGACGCACTGCGACTAGGCCACACCACCAGCCCGGAAATCAGTAAAAGCGCCGTGAAGCACGGACATGACCTGCTGCTCCAGGGATTCACCATTTCACAGGTGGTACACGATTACGGCGACATATGTCAGTCGATCACCGACCTGGCCGTCGAAAAGGACGCGCTGATCACCAACGACGACTTTCGCACGCTGAACCGGTGTCTGGACGAAGCCATCGCTGGTGCCGTCACTGAATTCGGACGCGAACAAAATCAGGCGACGCTCGATGGAGAGAATGCGCGAGGCAGCGAGCGCGCTGGGTTTTTGGCGCATGAATTGCGCAACCTGCTCAACGCCGCGATCATGGCGTTCGAGGTACTGAAGACCGGGAATGTTGGCGTTGCGGGCAGCACTGGCGCCGTGCTCCATCGAAGCCTGACGGCGGCGCGCACGCTTGTCACTCGCTCGCTCGCGGAAGTTCGGCTCACGCACGATGTCCACAACCGCGAGCGCTTCCTGGTGTCGTCATTCATCGGCGAACTGGCGCAGGCCGCGACGCTGGACGCCAACGAGCGCGGCATCAAGCTGGCGGTGGAGCCCGTGGACGACGGCCTGGCAGTCGAGGCCGACCGACAGGTGCTCGCCGCGGTGGTGGCCAATCTCCTGCAAAATGCCTTCAAGTTCACGCGGCCTCATTCGACGGTCACGCTCAGGGTCGGCGGCAGCGCCGAGCGCGTGCTGATAGAAATTCAAGACGAGTGCGGCGGTGTCCTGGGCGCAAACCTAGACGAGGTGTTCCGTCCCTTTGAACAGCGAGGAGCAGATCGCAGCGGTCTGGGGCTGGGGCTGGCCTTCAGCCGCTGGGGAGTGCAAGCGAACAACGGGCGGATTTACGCGCGTAACCTGCCCAACAACGGATGCATCTTCACCGTCAACTTGCCACGCTTCCCCGTCCCCGTCATCAACAGCGTCGCGGCGCAGGCCGAGCCAGTCTCATCTGCGCATGAGCCGAGCGAACTATGATTGGCGGATAGACGCCAGTCTTACGCTTGCCGATGTTGATGACCGCGCGGTCCGAAAATCCCGAACAAGAACAGAAGCGACGGAAGCAGAATCACGGCGCCGACTGCCAAGACCTGAAGCAGAATCACCCGCACATTCTCCGGCGCGGCCGCGGCAGCAAGGGTGAGGTGCGGGCGAATGGCGTAGGGATACTGCGCGAGTGCCCACCCCCACAGAATGAGACTGACCTGCACCGCCGCTGCGATGCGCGCCAGTTCATATCGCTCCAGCCACAAGAGACTGAGCGCTGCTATCGCACTGGCGGCCGTCGCAAAGTGCAGCGGCAGTGCCCACGGCGACATTGTCAGGCTGTTTCGAACATCCGGCGCGGCGAGCATCAACACCGTTGCGGCCAACGCAGCGACGAGAACCGCGGACACCAGTGCGCGCCCGCGAAATGCGGCGCGCTCTTCGGCGTCACGCGCTTCGAGGGTGAGGTAAACGGCTGCGAGATAGGCAAAGAGGACGAGAGCGAAGACGCCGACCGAAATAGCGAACGGGGTCAACCAGGGCGTGAGGAAGACGGTCGTGAATGGACCGCCGGCAGCCGCCGGTAGTCTCCCCTCGGTCACGGCGCCGACGATCACGCCCAGAAACAACGGAGTTGCCGTGCTCGCAATGGCAAAGACGCGTCCCCAGAAGCGCTCGTGGCGGGGATCCTTCGGCCCGTAGGCGCGAAACACGAACGCCGAGCCCCGCATGACAATTCCGATCAAAACGAACAAGAGCGGAATGTGGAGGAATGTGCTCAGCGCGGCGAATGCGCGCGGGTATCCGCTAAACACAATCACGACCGCGACGATGAGCCAGACATGATTCGCCTCCCACACCGGGCCAATCGCATGCGCAATGGTGGCGCGCTGGCGCGCGGCCGTGGGTCCGCGGGCGAGCAAGTCCCAGACTCCGCCGCCGTAATCCGCACCTCCGAGCAACGCGTAAAACGTCAAAGTGGCAACCACCGCCACGGCAAGCAGCACTACCGAATCAATCACAAGGAACCTCGGGGTTGTGCGGTCTCCAGAATCGTGCGGCGGATGAGGGCAATGACCACGGCGGCGAGGCCGGCATAAATGCACGTAAACAAGACGAACGGTACGAGCAGACCCGGCATCGGCGTTACCGCGTCGGAAGTTCGCATCACTCCGTGAATGATCCACGGCTGCCTTCCCAACTCGGTCACCATCCAGCCCGCTTCAACACCGACAAATCCAAATGTGGTCGACAGAAACATGGCCCTCAAGAACCGGCGCGAAGCGAACAGTCGATCGCGCCACCACAGGAACGCAGCCCACAGCGCCAGGCACATGAGCCACAGACCAATCGCCACCATGATTTGAAAGGCGATGTGCACGGCGGTGACAGGCGGCCAGAGGTCACGCGGAAAATCGTTCAAACCAACAACCGGCTTAGCCGGATCGCCATGCGCGAGAATGCTGAGTCCACCAGGGATCTCGAGTGCGTATGGTGTGTGTCGCGCGTCAAGATCGGGAATGCCGCCAATCCTGATTGGCGCGTACGCCTCGGTCTGGAAATGACCTTCGAGTGCGGCGAATTTCACGGGCTGAGTACGAGCCACCACCTTTCCGGCCCAGTCGCCGGACAACGGCTGCAGGAGTGACGCCGGCAAACCCACGAGCAGCGCGATGGCAAACGCGCGACGATGGAACGGATGCTCTCGGTCCCGCAGCAGCAGTCGCGCATGGATTCCGGCGACGCCGACGCCGACGGCGGCGTACGCGGCCAACAACATGTGCAGCACTTGTGCGCCCGCCGCAGGATTGAACATCGCGGCGAACGGATCGACGTCGACCACCTGGTCGTCAACCACGCGGAATCCCGCCGGCGTATTCATCCATGCGTTGGCGGTGACGACGAACGCCCCGGACAGTGCGCCGCTCGCCGAAACCATGACACCCGCAAACACGTGTGCCCGCGCGGACAGCTTCTCCCATCCGTACAAATACAGTCCGAGGAAGATGGCTTCGAGGAAGAATGCGAATCCCTCGAGCGAGAATGGCATTCCGATGACGGGGCCGGCGAGTTCCATGAATCGCGGCCACAACAGTCCAAGCTCAAAGGACAGTACGGTGCCAGACACGGCGCCGACCGCGAAAAGGATTGCCGTTCCGCGCGCCCAGCGCTTGGCCAGGTCAAGGTATTCGGGCCTGCCGCTGCGCAGCCACGCGATCTCGGCCGCGACCACCATCACCGGCATCGCCATGCCGATGACGGCAAAGACGATGTGGAATGCGAGCGAGAGGCCCATTTGCCACCGGGCATAAACGAGGTCCATGTCGCTAATAGGGTGGAAGCAGACGCTCGATATTCCGCCGAACAGAATCGTCTCGCATGCACTACAGACTATTGCAGGCGCAGCGGAAGAAGGCGCGCGCTGACCGCGCCCGATTGCGAAAATTCGCTACGCTACCTAAATGGGACTGGGCCTGCTCGCCGTGATCTTGCTCGTTGCAATTGCGCCATCTCCGCGCGGGCAATCCGCTCCCACCATGGCGCTGCAACCCTGCAAATTGCCCGACATCGCGCGGCCGGCGCAATGCGGTGAGTTCAGCGTTCTTGAAAACCGCGCCGATCCGCGCAGCCGCACCATCCAGCTAAACGTTGCGGTACTGGCGCTGAACGGCGACAAGCAGCCCGATCCCATCGTCTTTCTCGCAGGCGGCCCCGGACAGGGCGCGGTGGCCATCGCGCCGACAGTCGTTCCGGATCTCATCGCCATTGCACCAGACCGCGACATCATCCTTATTGATCAACGGGGCACCGGACGTTCGCACGCGTTGCCATGTCAAGGCGGCGTCTCAGTCCTGGGCCCAACGCGCGCCGCAGATCTCGTGAAGTGTCGGGCAGCGGCGGAATCGAAAGCCAATCTTGATTATTACGGTACCGACGAGTCCGTCGACGACATCGTCGACGTTGTCCGCGCATTAGGGCATACGCGCATCAACATTGTTGCGGCATCCTACGGGACTCGGCTCGCGCACCAGTTGATGCAGCGGCATCCGGCACTCGTGCGTTCCGCGGTGTTGAGGGCGGCCGCACCGCATGATTTCAACGTCCTTCTGCACGGCGGCAACAACGCTCGCGCCGCGCTCGAACGCCTGTTCGCGGATTGCGCCGCCGAAGCCGCCTGCCACGCGGCCTTCCCAGCGCTCGCCGACGAGTTGTACAATTTGAGGCGCGCCTTGCGCGAGTCTCCGCCTGTGGTCGGCGGTGTCACCATCACGCTCGACCTGTTCGACCGAACGCTTTACGCGCTGATGCTCAACACGCAAACGCGGCAGATGCTGCCGTTGCTTATCCATTCGGCCGCAATCGGCCAGATGGACCCATTGGCTAGCGTCGCCGCGTCGATCGAAGCGGTGTACAACACTGTGTCAGTTGGCGCGTATCTGTCGGTCATCTGTCGCGAAGATGCGCCGCAAGTGACCGCCGCACAACGACGACAACTGGCTGAATCGTTCGCCGCCGCCACCGATCTGGTAGTCGCGGCGTGTCAAGCGTGGCCGATCAGGAATCGCGACAGTCTGAAGCCGAAACCGTCGACGATCCCAACGCTTGTCCTTTCCGGCGAACTGGACCCGGCAATGCCTCCAGCAGTTGCGGTGCGCGTCCTCGACCACTACGCTCGCGGCACGCATGTGATCCTGCCGGCGACGGCGCATGGTCCGATGCTGCCAGGTTGCGCGGTCGACCTGGCGAAATCGTTCATCGCAAGCGCGGGAACAAAGCCGCTCGATACTACGTGCCTCGCTCGCTTGACGAGACCGCCGTTCAGGCTGACCGGCTGACGCCAGGCACGTAGCGAGACGTGCCAGTTTGAACGGTCAGCGTCGGGTGCTCCCCGGAGGATTCACACCACCGCTCGATTTTCTACCGGGTCCGCGGCTTTTTGTTTTGCACGGGCGAACGGAACGAGCATCGGCACGCGGCGGCGGTAGTCCTCATAGGTGTGACCAAACTCCCGCACCAGATCGTGTTCTTCCAACTGAATGGCGATCAAGATGTACGCGCTCGTGGCGATCGCGAATACCAGATGCGCAATGGTCATCGTTGGCGTCATCCAGAACGCAAAGAACCATCCCACGTACAGCGGATGCCGCACGAGACGGTAGGGGCCCGGTGTCGTAAACGGCCGCGGTGTGTACGGCTGGCCCTTCAAATTCAGCCAGACCTGGCGCAAGCCAAAGAGATCGAAATGATCGATGAGAAGCGTCGAGATCAACACCAGCCCCCAGCCGAACGCGAACAACGTCCGCAGAACAATAGTGGCTGCCGTGCTCTCTACAGACCAGACGATGCCGCCGATTGGCTGCCATTGCCAGAACAGCAGGATGAGCGCCGCGCTTGAAAACAGCACGTAGGTCGATCGCTCGATCGCCTTCGGCACAATGCGCGTCCAGCGTCGTTTGAACTCCTTGCGAGCCATGATGCTGTGTTGCAGCGCGAACAACGCCAGTAGCGCCGTGTCAATCGCAAGCGCGCGACCGATCGGACCTGTCGCCGGCGCATCGAGCGCGGTCGGCGTCCCGAGATTCCCGACAAACGCAATCGCGTAGAGAAACGTGGCGAGAAACACGACGTAACACGCGACGCCATAGACAAAGAACACCAGCCGCTTGACCATGCGTTTGCCTCCTCTTGGGTTCGAGGGAGAAACATAGGCGGTGGACCGCATGCACGCCATGGGACTGCTGTCCCGGTTGCCCTGACGCGGAAGTCACCTGAATTGACCCAGCCAACGGCGCAGAATCGGTCGAACAACGCCGATTCGCGCCGCAAATATGGGAATTCCCCCGATGACGCACCGTCAACGCAATGGAATTGAGCGGTTAGAATGCTGCTCGGCGACTAGGACAAATGTCCAAACAGCGCATCCGCTACCTGCAGACGAGCGACGGCGTCCGCCTCGCGTGGGCTGAAGCGGGCCAGGGTGCGACCCTAGTGAAGGCGACCAACTGGCTGTCGCACCTCGAGTACGAATGGGAGAGCCCTGTCTGGCGTCACTGGATTCGCTTCTTCTCCGACCATTTTCGCTTCGTGCGATACGACGAGCGCGGATGCGGAATGACCGACTGGAACTCACAGGATCTGACGTTCGAGCGGCAGCTCGCCGACCTTGAAGCAGTAATCGACGCTGCCGATTGCCGCGAGCCGTTCGCGATGCTCGGCATCTCGCAGGGTGGAGCGCAGTGCATCCGTTACATGGCGCGTCATCCGGGGCGCGTGTCGCGGCTCGTCCTCTACGGCGCGTACGCCCAGGGTTGGGCGCGACGCAACGACCCGCAGAGCAATCGCGAATACGATTCGATCGCCGAACTCATGCGCGTCGGATGGGGCCGCAACAACCCCGTCTTCCGGCAGGTATTTACGTCTCGATTCGTGCCGGATGCGACCGACGAACAGTTGTCATGGTTTAACGACCTATGCCTGAAAACAGCATCGGGTCCGAATGCGGCCGCGCTCTTTGAGAGCCGCGCGCTGATCGACGTGCTCGACCTTCTGCCACAAATTCGCGTGCCGGTTCTCATCCTGCACGCCCGCGGCGATGCAGCTGTGCCGCTTTCGCAGGGCCACGTGCTGGCATCGGGTCTGCCGAACGCGCAGTTTGTGGAGCTCGATTCGAACAACCACATCCTCCTCGAACACGAGCCTGCCTGGGCGAGATTCAAGGAGGCGGTTCTCGATTTCATGGGTGTCGGCAACGCGACGACGGGCGAAGATCCAGCATTCGCGACGCTTTCACCTCGAGAGCGCGAGATCCTCGCCCTCATCGCCGATGGACTCGGCAACGCGCAGATCGGCGAGCAGCTCTCCATCAGTGAGAAGACCGTGCGCAATCACGCGTCCAACATTTTCGACAAACTCGGCGTCTGGACGCGAGCGCAGGCCATCGTTTTTGCGCGCGATCGTCGCTTTGCGGGAGGGTGAGTCCCACTCACCTCCCGTTACTGCACGTTGGCGTTCACCGACGCATTGGCGTTGAGCGTGAACGTACACGTCCTTGTCTTGTTCCCACCGCTCGAGCACGCGCCGCTCCAAATCGCGTCTCGCCCATTACTGACACTGAGTGTGATGGAGGTGCCCGCCGCGAACGACGCCGAGCCGCTGCTGCCAACCGACACACTAATCCCCGTCGGATTCGATACCACGCGCTCACCTGAGCGGCCGGTGGCTGATACCGTCAGCGTCGCCGCCGATCCACCGCCGGTGCTGGCCGGGGTCACTGTGACGGCCGCTGAACGCGTGACGCCGCCGAACGTACCGCTCAACGTCACCGCAGTCGATACAGTCACGGCGCGTGACGAGACCGTAAACGTGCCCGTAGTCGCGCCGCTGGGGATCGTGATGCTGGCGGGTACTGTCGCGGCCGATGTGTTGCTGCTCGACAACGTGACAGTGGCGCCACCCGACGGTGCTGCGGCGCTGAGTGTCGCTGTTCCTTGCGCGTTCGCACTACCGCCGACAACGCTCGACGGACTCACTGAGAGCGACGCGAGCGTCGGCGTTGTTGGCGCCGGCGTCGGCGCGGGCGCCTGCACGGTGAAGCTGCGGATCGACGACCAGGCGCCGGCGACACCATTGCTGTTGCGACCGCGCACGCGCCACCAGTACTGACGATTCGATAGCGAGGAGGTCGTCAGCTGCGACGCAGTGACCGTGGTGTCGATAATCCGCGGCGATGGAAATGAACTCGAATCATCCACGTGCACTTGGTACGACGCCGCGTGCGTCACGTCATTCCAGTCCAGTGTCAGCGGAAGGGTCACGCGTGCGCCGCCCGACGGCGCAAGCAGCGATGGCGCTGCGGGCGTTCCAGTTGACGTCGTGCCACCACCTTGCACGGTGAGCACCGCCCCCCACGTGGTATTCAACAGGGCCCACACCTTCGCTTGCGTCGTAGTCGTCACCGTAGTGGTGGAGACATTGAACGTCGCACTCGTCGTGCCAGCGGGAACCGTGATAGTCGGCGGTACCGTCGCGGGACTCATCGCTGCAAGCTGCACCGAGGCACCACCCGTTGGAGCGGCCGCATTCAGTGTGACCGTTGCAGTCGATGCGCCACCGCCCGTGACGGTCGAGGGATTCAGAGTCAGTCCTGTCACCCAGAGATTGGCCGTCCGCGCCGGATTGATCGTGACGTTTGCGCTCGCCGTCGACGCACCATAACTCGCGGTGATCGTTGCCAGTGTGGTGTCATCGACCGGCAGCGCGTTGAATGCGAAAAGGCCGGTGGTGGTTCCCGAGGACACCGTCACGTCAGGCGGCAGCGTGATCGCGGGACTGCTGCTGGACAGGGTCAACAGCACGTGGCCGGCTGGCGCTGGCGCGGTCAGTGTCACGTGGCCGACACCGCCCTGCCCGCCAGTCAGTGTGTTGACGTTCAGCGTTAGCGATGACAACGCAGCCGATGAGCCGTTGACGGTCAGCGGCGCGCGCAGCACAACGTCGTCGTAGGCCGCGATGATCTCGAGCGTCGTCGTCGTCGGGACGTTGCGCACGCCGAGATTGAACGTTGCGCTCGTTTGGCCGATTGGCACTGCAACAAGCGAGGACAGACCCACTGCCGGATGCGTGCTCTTAAGTGTGACGAGGGCGTCGCCCGTTGCCGGGAACGGCGCGGGTGGGATTGGGCCACTGAAGACGACCGTGCCGGTGACGATGGCGCCGCCACTGACATTGGAGGCGCTGAGCGTGAACGATGTCAATCGCGGGCCCGGCGTGCGCAGCGCGAGCTTTCTCGACGCGTTCACATTGCTGACCGCCTCGATCGTGACGTCGAACGCAAACGGCACTGCGGACGTGGCGATGGGGAACGTTGCCGTCGTTGCGCCCGCGGGGACCGTCACGCTTGACGGCACCGAGGCATGATGCGGATGGCTGCTCACCAGCGGCACGACAGTGCCGCCGGCCGGCGCGGGGGCGGACAGAGTCACGGTGCCGGTGGATGGATTCCCGCCGGTGACGACCATCGGGTCGATCGCCAACGACGTGGCTTTCGGTCCGGAAGCAACATCGACGCTCAACGTACCTTTCGCTCCGACGCCGTTGATCGTTGCGTAGATCGAGACCGATGTCGTGCGCGTCACCGGTGTGGTGTCGATGGTGAAAGCGGCCGTGATTGCGCCCGCGGGAATCGTCACCGACTGCGGAATGCTGACTGGTCCGCGCGTGGTTAGCGTCACAACTGCTCCGCCCGCGGGTGCGGGACCGGTCATGTGCAGCACACCCTGCGCAGAGTTGCCGCCGATCACTGCCGTCGGGTAGATCTGCACCGCGTTCACGATCGGCGTGCCGCCATCGACACCAGCGGTGAACGTGCTCGTGGCGGACCACGCGCTCAAATTGCCTGCGCGATCCGCCGCGCGCACGCGCCAGTACCACGGAGTGCGAATCGCGATCGTCCCGAGGATGACCTCGTTCCCATTCACCGAACCTTTGTAGCCGGTGAACGCTGGAGCAAAGTCAGAGCGCGTCGCGATCTCGTAGACGTAGCCCTCGATCCCTGAGGCGTCGTTGACCTCATTCCAACGAAACACGACGGCACCGCCCGATCCACCGGTCGTCGAGTTGTTCGGCGGGCTCACCAACGTTGGCGCGTCAACAATCAGGTCGCCGCTATTGTCGGCCTCGAGCGTCATCGTCGCGACGAACGGATTCCCTGGATCGCTCACGGGATCGGTCTGCTCGACAACAGCACCGACGGTCGTTGGAAAGTCGTATGGAACGGCGGTCCCGGCAAGCGCAATGGTGCTGTTGCCCAAGTACGCGAGCTTCGCGCCGATCGTGCTGACCGGCACGCAGTCGGCTCCCGTGCCGCCGAAGTACGTCGAGTACACGAGTTGCGAAGCCGTCGCGTTCAGCTTCCACACGAAACAATCGTCGGGTTCGTTGCCAACGCCGTCCTGCGTGCGATCGATTGCGCCACGCGTGGTCGGCAAATCGTACGAGCGTGTTCCGCCGGCGACGATCACATTCCCCACTTCGTCGATCGCCACGTCGCTCAGATAGTCTTCCCAGTTGCCGCCGGCAAACGTGGACCAGACTAGGCTTCCCGGACCACCAGTCGGAAACCGGAATTTGGTGACGAAGCCGGTCTTGCTGTGTGGAAACAGCTGCGTCGGCGGCGTGATCGGCGTCAGCGTTGGTTTCAGCACGCCGCTTGTCGTCGGAAAGAACGGTCCCGTGAAATGGTCGTACCACGTATGACCCGCGACGACGACCGTTTCAGCATTCGTGGGATCGAGTGCGATGCCCTCGATTGCGTCGAGGTTCACGCCGCCAAGAAAGCTCGAATACTTCAAATCAGCCGCACCGGCGCTATCGAGTTTGAAACGTGCAATAAAGCCGTCCTCCCACCCGTTCCACGTGGCATCAAACGCGTCGGCCGTGACCGGTATGTCGCGTCCCGTTTCGGACGAAGTGGTGACGCCGACGATGGTGAGGTAGCCCTGGGCGTCGATGACGGCATCGCGCGTAGCTTCGTATGTTTGTCCGCCGAAAAAGGTTCCGTACGTGAGCCGCGACCCGTCGGCGCTAAGGCGAGCGATGAAGGTGTCTTCGCTGAGCGCGGTTCTGTCGCCGGCAGGCGCCGCGTTGAACGTCTCGTCGTACGCGCCTGGTGTCGTCGGGAAATCTGGTGAGCGCGTCGTTCCAATGATCACGAACGCACCCGACGGATCGCGCACGATTGCGGTGGCGCCGTCGCCGGCACTGCCGCCGAGATACGTGCCAAAAACGGGCGTGCCGTCGGCGGCGAGCCGGAGCACAAAGGCGTCGCCACGCGCCTGGCCGTCGATCGTCGACCGAAAACTTGTCTGATATGCGCCAGCGGTGACGGGAAAATCGAGATCCACCGTCGTGCCGACGAGCGTGACTCCGCCGGTGGCATCGGCCGCGATGGCGCCGGGATAGGTTTGGTTCTGCAAACCGTTGATGAATGTCACAAAGTCGTAGTGCGACCCGATGGCGTCGAGACGCGCAACGAACGCCTTGGCACGAACGGCATAAACCGGCGTCGGGCTGTGGCCAAAGTCTGTCGAGAACGAACCGCCCGAAACAAACAAATCCCCAGACCCGTCGCGCGCGGGCTCGAGACCGGAAAACTCCTCATGTGCAGTGCCGCCAATCAGCGTTGACCAGATCAATCCCGGATCGATCACGAGCGGCAGCGACCGATCGCGGTCGGGGACGGCAAATGCATAGCGATTGGGGCTGATGATGCGAAACGCGCTATTCAGGGATCGCTGGCGGCCGTCGGGCAGGATTTCGAATGTGGTGGGCGGCGTCTGCCGCAACACACCGGCATCCGTTGTCACTAACAGCGCGCCGTCATTAGCCATCTCGATCGACCGCGCCCCATCGACCCGAACGGCTACCTGCTGCACATCGGCCTGGGGCGAGATCAAGACGTCGTACTCGAAGTGCTGCGACTGTTCACGCACGCGGATGTCGATGCCGTCGTACATCTGGCGATACAACACGCTGCGATAGGAGGGCACGTTCAACTGCCACGCCGATCGATCGCGGCCGCTCAAGAAGTTGTAGACGGTTGGTTGGCGTTGTTCGCCGGCAAGTGTCACGTCCGGGCTCGCGCCCTCGAACGCGAATGCCACGCTGGCAGCGCCCGGCCTGATCGCGCTAATGCGGATGGCGTGCGGTTCGAGCGCCAGCACGACCTGGCCGCGCCGCGCGGTGAACTTGACGTCACCTCTCCATTGACCGTGATTCGCGACGAAATCGGCCATCAGCTCGCGGGCAGCCAGATTGGAACCCCGTACGGCTGCGGACGACGAGGCTGACTGCATCGTTGGCGCCGCGGCGAGGAGCAGGCCCGTCGCGACCAGGAGTCGAATCGAGGAGGACGAAACGATTGGCATTGACGCTCCGGATGAGATGCGCTGAGCGCGCAGAATCGGGCAAGCTGGGGCAAGAGGAATGCCAGCCCGGGATGGAGGGGAGCGATGCAAAGCCCGCGCAAATCTCGCCGAAACAGCGCCCGCTCGTTTTCGAGTCGCGTGCAGCAGTTACGCGGGGCGTAAGCCCATTGAAAGCGTCACCAAGGCAGGCGGCCTTGGCGGCCCCCGGGGCGGAGACCGCGCGGAGGCAATCAATTGCTTGAAACCCTCAGTCCTCGGGTGTACCTTTAGCACCTCTCAATTCCCAGGGGACATTGAATGCAGCGGTTCCCGATCGCGGCGGTCGTCACCGGTTTGCTGGCGGTAGTTGTGTGCGTCGGAATCGCCGGGAGTCCCGCTCCCCAAGCGACTGTGGCGCCAGTCCGTCGGCCTGTCGAGCCGCGCGCGCCGCAGCCGGCCATCGCTGCGCCGAGCCCGAACGACACTCTCAAAACGTTCTGTGTCGGCTGCCACAACGACAACGTGCGGCGCGGTGAGCTCTCGCTCGCCTCGTTCGACGTTGCAAAAGCCGCGGACCACGCTGACGTCGCGGAAAAGATCGTCCGTAAGCTGCGCACCGGTCTGATGCCGCCCAGGGAAGCTGGGCGGAAACCCGACGCCGCGACACGTACGGCGCTGGTCACCGCACTCGAAACCACGTTAGACGCGGTGTCCGTCACTCGGGGCAACCCAGGCCGTCGCGCATTCCAGCGATTGAATCGCGCTGAGTATGCAGCGGCCATTCAGACTCTCTTTGGCCTGAACATCGACGTCAGCACTTATCTGCCTGCTGACACGATCAGCGCCAGCTTCGACAACATCGCCGACGCGCAGATGCCCTCAGCGACGGTGATGCAGGGGTATATGCGAGCCGCTGCGCACGTCAGTCGCGTCGCCGTCGGCGACCCGTCGATCGACGCCAGCTCGACGCAGTACGACGTGCCGCGGACGAAATCGCAGAAAGGCCGTGTCGAGGGCGCGCCCTTCGGTACGCGTGGCGGGACCGTCGTCGAGCACAACTTTCCTGCTGATGGGAACTACACCTTCCAGATGCTCCTCCATGGTGAGCCGACAGGGTTCCTCTTCGGCCGGACCGCCCGAGATATCCAGATGGAAGTCGCGATTGATGGCGCGCGCGTCGCGCTGTTGAAAGTGGATCGCTGGATGTCTGAGGCCGATCCCGAAGGACTCACGATCTCCACGACACCCATCTATGTTCGGGCCGGCCCGCGACGCGTCGCGACGACGTTTATCCAGGAGTTCGAGGGCTCGGAAGACGATCTGATCAAGCCGATTGACCATACGCTGGCCGACACGCAGATCGGCGTTGGATACGGCGTGACCACACTTCCGCACCTGCGTAATCTCGCCGTCGTCGGTCCCTTCGAAGCCACCGGCGTCTCGGATCATCCCGCGAGGCGCGCGATCTTCAGCTGCCGTCCGACCGCACCACAGGAAGATGTGCCGTGCGCGCGCCGCATCGTCGAGCGATTGGCAACGCAGGCGTACCGCGGATCGGTTTCTCCAACCGACGTCGATCAGTTGATGCAGTTCTACGAGAAGGGCGCGAAGGCGGGCGGCTTCGAGGCCGGCGTCCGCATGGCACTGCAGGCGATGCTTTCAAGTCTGCACTTCGTGTTCCGCGTCGAAGAAACGCCAGCCAACGTCAAACCCGGGACGACATACCGAATCAGTGATCTCGACCTGGCGTCGCGGCTGTCGTTTTTCCTATGGGGCACGATCCCCGATGCCGAGCTGATCGAGATTGCGCGCCGTAGCGGGCTGTCACGGCCCGACATGTTCGATCGTCAGGTTCGACGCATGCTCGCGGACCCCCGATCGGACGCGCTTGGCACCCGATTCGCGGCGCAGTGGCTTCGCCTGCAAGACCTCCACAAGGTTGAGCCCGACGCGTTGTCGTTCCCGTACTTCGATGAGTCGCTCGCAGATGCGATGTCGCGCGAGACCGAACTGCTGTTCCAGCATCTCGTGCGCGAGGATCGGTCGGCGCTGGATTTACTACGGGCCGACTACACGTTTGTGAACGAGCGTCTCGCACGCCACTACGGCATCGGCGGTGTGAGCGGTCCGGACTTCCGCAAGGTGTCATATCCCGACGAGACGCGTCGTGGGCTCCTTGGGCATGGCAGCGTGCTGACGCTGACGTCGCACGGCAATCGGACCTCGCCAGTGTTGCGCGGTAAATGGGTCTTGGAGGTCCTGCTCGGAAGCGCGCCGCCACCGCCACCGGCTGACGTCCCCGACCTCGAGGAGACGAAGAGCGCGAAAGACGGCCGCTTGCTGTCGGTCGCCGAACAACTGGCACAGCACCGCGCCAGCCCGGTTTGCAGCTCGTGTCACAACGTGATCGATCCGATTGGCCTGGCGCTCGACAACTTCGATGTGACCGGCGCGTGGCGTATCAAGGACCGTGGGGTACCGGTCAACGTGAAAAG
>WUUC01128379.1_pt1 | contig 20987 bp, 20 predicted proteins | sample 6278441 | NCBI WGS metagenome assembly WUUC01 (sample SAMN13675441, study PRJNA597444) | soil metagenome | isolation source: soil | place: USA: Washington | collected 2017-10
CTTCACATTAATCTTTAGGTTCTTTAGCGTATCGCAGGAAAGAGGATTATAAAAATATTTATTGTTGGAAAACAAAATTGAATCGCCAGCGGTCGTCTGCGCAATAGAGTTAATAGGCAGGTCCGTTTGAAACCTGCGGATATCTTCCTGATCTACCAACGCGCATTCCTTATCATTACAAAATCGGTAGACAAACGTATTAGTAAGCGGATCATAGTTTCTACTATCCCATGGATTTGTTCGAAGCCAAAATGCATCGCCGATTACAGCAGGATCGTTGCCATCGCAACTACTGTACTTAGAAATTGTATCATATAGCGTCCAGTCATTGCTACAAAACCTTCGGTAGATGAGCACTTTTTCTACCTGCGGACTTCCTGCGTCCAGTGTTATATCCAAACACCTGGTCATCATGGAACTATTCAAGTTGCACGACTTTTCCTTTTGCACGAACGGTAAACTGAACGGACTGAGCGTAGTCGTCCTGCCGTCCCTGTACATGAATTTGTAAGCTATCTGCGTACTCTTATTGAGGAACTGGTTCTTCACCGATTTGTCCGCATCCGTCACCACCACTTCAGTCCATTGCGGACATCGCATAGGAGGGCGAGTAGCATAATCAAAGAGAGACGCACGATCGTAGTGTGGGCCTGTTACAGCGAAGTAGGGGAACTGTTCTACGTTGTACCCATTGGTTCGTACCGCAGCCAGGACATTGATCCAACGCTGCCAGTTTAAACCGTCCGTAAAGATCAGGTACATCTCCAGGATCTTCTTAGAAGACCCTTCGCCTGCGCCATATAGCACCCATAAAGACATCCGGTGTGCAGGCACTTCATATTGCGGGTCGAGTGAGAAATTCCACAGTGGGTCGATGCTCACCGTGTCGATTGCAAGGGTCTCACCATCGAGCATGTATATCCCATGATTCCCCTTGCTATTATAGTTTAAGTAAAATGTTTTATTTACTTCCTGAAATTCTGCCCCGCCAATCGATTTGTTAATTCCTTCCGGAAGTGCCGGAGCGATTGCTTGTGTATTACCGGGCACCGATGCCTGGACTAATTGGTTGTTTCCAGCAGGCGTGTCAGATCCTGTACCAGTACTCAGGTTAGCATTTTTTCCTCCTCCGATACGTATGCCCTTAATGAATTTACCCGCTTGTGCGGGCATAGATAACTCATCGAGATCGGTGTTGACGAAGAGCGGCTTTAATGGTTTAAGTGCTTGCATCTATGGCATGTATCTTTTAGGGGTAAGCACTTGTTTAACCTCTTTCATGGAGAAACGGTTCATTAATATCGAAAGCTTTTCTTTCTTCCCTTCATAATTAAACACCCATTCCTGCGCACGGCCCACTCTGATAGAATCATCGAATGGTGCAATAAATGCTTTGATGCCGTATAAAAATGTTTCTTTCGCGATCAGCGGGACACGGATATCTTTAATGCTTTCTTCTGCGAAATACCGAACCAGCACTTTTTTGCGATTGAACGTAGAGGGAAATACTATTCTATTTCCTTCTTCGCTGAAGTTATATCCTTCGTTCGCGGGAATAATACAACGCGGGTCCCCGCACTCGGTCATAAACGTTGCTGCGTTACAACAGCTATCTACATTTTTGCAATTATCTTTTGTTTGCTTCACACAACCACAGGTATCTACTTCGAGCGTACAGAGTTCTTGTACTTCGGTAGTCAGTTCTACGCCTGTCCACACACCTTCATCGTTATAAATGCGAATAGGGAAGGTATTCTCCAGTACAAACCTCCCACCTTCATCCATGCGTTTACGCGAGATGGATTGAAATACTTGGGAGCCGCCGCCAGGCAATTCTTCCGTTGTGTTGGTAATAATTGCTTCGTAGCTTTTAATGTGCCCACAGAGGTCACTTTTGCAACCACACTCACAATAACAATTATGGTCCTGCCCGATATCAATGATATCGTCTTGTAAGTTTTGATTGATGGAGAATGGAACGATTTTATTACAACTATCAATATAAGAGAGTGATGACCTGAACAAGAAATCGTCTTCCAGTGTAATGGAATTAGTGCGCGGATCAACATCCACTAAGTACCGTTTTGTATACTTGACTGCATACAGTTTCATATCTCGCCATACTTCCATGGCAACACCGCGATATTGCAGGAATCTACTTCCGGTAATATCTCCTTCCCTGGAGGCGAGGCTACGGAGCATCTCATCTACCGTCTCCGTATTATTGGGTGTTACGCAATTTTTGCTCATTGTAAAAACTGGGCGACTGTTTTTCCAAGGTTTTCAAAATCACCCGCAGCGGCAAGCTGCTGAAGAGAGGCGTACTGATCCGCAGGAATTTCCAGCGTCTGAACACTTTGCTCTGCCGCAGCAGGGGCATTCGGGTCTTGCACCTGCGCTTCAGCGGCACCTGCCGCTTGGGCATACTGTTGATCGAGGTCGAATCCTGGCGTTGGCATAATTAACTTTTTACAGGTATAGGGTTATCTGCGTAAAATTCTTCTTCACTCTTGTACTCATAGTCGTCATCGGGCTTACGTTCCTTCCAAGACCGGGATACGATCCAACCATTTTTTATTTGGCGGATGCTGACACTCATATCCTCCTCTTTAAAATCCTCGGCAACCGCACTCTCGTACGCTTTACTTAATTCGAAAACAACTTTTGCCATAAATAAATTATTTTATAATGAACTGGAATCTGAAAGCTTGTGCTTCATTTCAATTAAGTTCGGGTCAGCATTATTGCTCTTGTCGATGGGGAAACCCGCCGTTTTCAGCGTAAGCCCCAGCACCGCATTGACAATATCAAAGGCAATGTCGTACGGAATTTCCAGATCTTCGTCATTCCATACGGCCAGTACCTCCACTTTCTCTACGCACTTCGGAAGATTGTAGAGCACGATCTTCTTTCCCCTTGGCGACCACCGCTGCATATCCTCGTACGCTTTTCCGCAATACAGCCATTCGGTACCGGGTTCTGCTCGCGCGATCATCCCGCACAAACAATCCCCTACTGGAGACACTTCGTATATCCCTAATCCGTTGGGCAGGCGCAACACTCCGTCAAACAATTTCCTCTCTTTATCCTCTTCGCGAATCACAATTTCTCTCCTTCCTTTTGCATCCGGGTCACCTACTTCAAATTCCCGCAGTTCCAATTGATCTGAAAAAAACCAGAACTGCCCGCGCAGTTGACGTTCCTCAAAATACAGTTTCCGCATGATCGTACCGTTGGCCATCCGCACGAGTTCTCTAAAGTCTTGCAACATCAGTTTTCTGCCTGATTTTGGCCGACCTGCGTAGTATACTTCCTCGCAAACCGCAGCAATAAAATCAATGTTTCGTCTGGCCATATTTCACATGAAACTTTACGTACTATACTTGCTTGATATATAAGTGTTTAGGAATGTAACGCTTGGTATACTAGCTACCCAAAGCGGAACCTGCCACCACTGAAATCCAAAAACGATCAATACCGGAACCCAATATGTTATAGGGCTCCAGTAAGAAGGCATGCACCGGATACAACCCAGAATCGGCATGCGCACCCACTTGGAAAACCGGTACTTTTTATACTCCTTATAAAAGGCATATGCTCCCTCTTCCTCCACATACTCCCACTTAAACCCACTGGTTGCCGCTTGTTGCTTTATTATCGCTTCGAAAACTTTGGACATCTCCATGTCTATTTGGATCAACGAGCGTGTATCCCTGCGCAAGTACTGATACTTGATCGGCCACTGATCAGGAAACCGCTGCTGAATAATTTTCATCAGCTTATCAAATTCAACGCCCGTATAATAAACCGGGTACTCTACGTGCTGGTCAAAGAACTTGGCGATGGGATACAAAACCATTGGAGAATCCTTCTCCGTTCCATCCGGCTTTATTTCCGTTTCTCCAGATGCGGCTATTTTGATACCATTCAAAAAAAAAGACTGAGCGAGCAGGAAGAACAGCCACGCCCCCACTCCGATTAAAATTTCAACTTGCATAACGGTGTTGTTTTTTATTTAAAATAATCCGACCTTCTTTACCACTTCGTTCCAGTTTTGTACCTCCCCATCACGCGTATATACCGAATATAATGCCGTCACCGCTTTCACCAAGTACTGTATCGCCGTGTCATCCCATTCCAGATCTGTAGAACCATCCTTATCAAATAAATAAGTATGGTCCGGTTGCTCCGTATACTTATATACATATTCTTTCGGCCTACGAATATACCGAACTTCTACATGTGAGATATCAAACGGGCAGACCTTAATCACCCTTGGTTCGAACTGACAAAAGATCGGGTCCTTCATAGTTGGTGCTTTATACGGATGTACAGAGCGATGATTAAACTCGTCGATATCCAGCTCTTCCAAATTACGAGAGATGCATTTATTCCGATCAATGATCTTAGCCACCTGCTCAGCACTCTTTTTAAGCGGGTCGTCTTTGAAAGCTATTTCTTCTTTACAGCCGCAGTCTTTATCCCCTACGATAGAAACGTATGTCCCTACACCCAGCATGTTCCGATACTCTGATGGTAGTTTAACTTTTCCGCTGACTACTGGCAATTCCTCTGTCTTCAAAAAAGGACTGGCAATATCAACGATTGATCGATTCTGTGCAAAATTCTTCACCACTTCGTCGATGATAAAATTCGTAGCAATGTTCACATGCTGCTCGTAGATCCGTGGTGGATACATCGCGTTCTGCTCTTTGTTTCCAATGGAGAGCACCTTCTTCAACAAACTATCTAACGATGTTGCCATTATGGGTTGCAAGTATTAAGTACAACATTTGAACTATCCAAATATTCGATCTGAATACTCCATACCTGTCCGCCGCCTGTAGCAAGTCCCGCAAACTGGCCAGTAAAATAATTACTGGAGAGCGGATAGTCAACGACGATAGCCGAGCCAGATGTAGCAGATGCCGTTTCATCATATGCCCATATTCTCACCTTTGCAATCGCTGGATTTTTTCGAACACTATTTGGTACCGTGAACTCATACACTTCTGTTGTGCCATCCATAGATGTAATGACATCAGCCGGGCATGATGTAGTATATGTCACTACGCAATCGCTCGGATCAATCGGCGGCTCATAATCTGGATCGTCTACTAAGTTTGGCTTCACGTCACCTGTTGGCGTATCCGGGTCGGTAGCGGTGTTGTATTTCAACAGTGTTAGCACTAATCTTCGTCCTGTTAAATCTCCGGATACTGTTAAGCTCAGGATTTTGACCGTGCCGTCCGTATTCCATCCACCAGTGCCCACCCATGCAGTTATACCAGGGTTCGCTACCGCTACTTGCCCTGTACCATCAATGATTGACATCTGTCGGTAGAGCTGATCCTTGAACATATTAGCATAGCTATAAGTGTTTCTATTCTCCACATACGTTCTGACAACAGGAGAGCCGTCAGAAGGAGTATCCTTTCCGGCATGCAGTGCATATAATTCGTTGGTAATGGGGTTAACCGTCCAACTCATCTCGATATTACTCTTTCCATTCTTATTAGTGATGGTCTGAATATTGAGCACCGTATTGGTACCTGGGTCAATTACAAAACGTTTGCTCGAACCGGTATCTCCTACATATAATCTATCGCTTTCCGCATCGTAGAACCCGTTCTGATAATAAGTACCTCCGGTCCAGGTAGCAGCTCCCGTGAGTGTGATGTTCGTTATATTGGTCGTAAAGTCCAGGTTGTAAACTCCTATGGTAGGAACAGAATTATTTGAACCTATTACATACATAGATGATCCAACGCGCAGCAGCGCATAATTCGTGAACCGGGTATTCGAAGGAATTGCTGACACCAGCGTAGTGGATGCAATTGTCAGATCGTTGCGATTGATGGCAACAATTGAGTCGCTTCCATCATTACAATAGATTAGATCGGAAGTTATCAGCAATGTGGTTCTGCGAAAAGCGCCATTCGTTCCAAACGCTACTACTGAAGTGGAATCGCTATCGATATCATAAACCAATAAGCCGCCCGTATCTGCGCCAACAAAATATATTCTTCTAAACTGTGGGTCGAACGCATTATTATATAGAGCGGCGTCGAGCACTGCCGCAGAATGCGTAAAGTCGGCATAATTAGTAACCGATGCTGGATTTGCCCACATAACATTTCCGTTGGCATCATCCTGGTCGGCGACATACAGCCGGTTTGTAGATGCGTCGTACCAAGAATTTAATGGCGAGGACATCGAAGTAATATTCTTATTGACGCCCAGACCTCCTTCTTTTTCGCACTCTGTCGCACCTGCTTTCCAAACATATACTGGTGCCACCCCTGCGGTAAAATCGGTTGTAAAATATCCCTCCTTGCAATTGTTCTTTACTTTTATAGTGTAGGATTCACCGTCCGTTAATCCCGGTATCGCTACTGCTGGAGATAGCACACCATTCGGCAATACCAGTGCGGTCGAGCTCACCAAGCTATAATTACCTGGAACGTCCGCATCGCTGGCGAGTTTATACCATATAGTCACTTCCTGTACAGTGGAAGGCACCGGAGCGAGACCAAGATTTGTAATATTTAATGTTGCCATATTAAGCGGTTACAGCGGTTATACTGGTAATAGAAGGGCAGGTGTCTACATCGCAAGTTACGGCACAAAACTGTGCTTTTACTTCCGCATTATTCTGCGCCAACTCAAATATTTTTTTCGCAATTTCTAGATACGTTGTTTCTGCGCATTGACCACTCTTCGTTCCCAGCAATACATCACTATCCTGAATGGCTGCGGCAGAAGCGGGGAATACAGCACGGACTTGCGAACAATTCAGTGTTACGATCTGCGCGAGCTGGTTAGCCACTTCACAGTTTGCTTGTGCAACTGCTGCCAAATAGTCCTGCAACGTCGTATTCGATCCATAGGTCGTCGTGACCGTTTGTCCGCCTACTATCCTGCATACGCTCAGCATTGTGCCGAGTTTCATTTGCGCCGTATTGATATTACAGATGTAATCAATGATGGCTTGCAGGATCTGCTTAAGCGTTTTACAATTGCCGGGTATCGCTACAGTCGATGGAACGGTATCCTTTGTGATTTGTAACGTACCAATGGTATTTGTATTGGCTGCGGAAGCGAGGGAAAACGTTCCTCCTGGTGTGCTACCATTAGGCACCCAGTTAGCCGACCATATTCCTTTGCTCAATGAATTCAACCATGACTGTACTGACCCCGGAGATGTCATGAGAATACCTGAACCGGGTGCAGTATAAGTAACGCCATTGATAATAATACTTACAATCACCGAATTATTCGTTCCCGTTACGTAACTTAAATTATAGTCGCATGCCGTTAGATCGATAACACACTTACCTTCAAGTCCCGCAATCGCCACACTTACTCCCGTAATAGCAATCAATGAGTTCAACTGAGTCTTCAGTGCATCGTTGGAAGCTGTGGCAGCAAAAATAGACGCTGCAATCGCATCGTAATTCAATTGTATGGTCCAATATATATTGCAGTCGTCTTCTGCTCGATCAATGGAGAACGCTGGTTGATCAGGTTCCCCTTTTCGTACGATAACGTTCTTTACTTTGTAAGTTATTGTTGTAGTATCCCCTTCAGTTTCTTCTTCTACTGTAACAGCGCATTCGTCGTCGAATACAAAGTTTTGCCCACCGCCACTACTTACTGGATTTGGCTCTATTGGCTTGGAATTACAATCGCTGCAATCGCAGTTTAATATCTTTTTGATCCTTGCGATATCATCCCCCGCATCTTTACCGCACGCTTCCTTCGCAAGCGCCCGCACGACAAATGGAGTTACTTCAATCTGTAGTTCTTTAGCTCTTCGCCCCTTCGCATTATTACATTCTTTTTCTATGATGCGCTGGTTATCTTCTAAGCAACACATGATATCGCATAGGCGAGATTGACAAGTAACAGGGAATTTATAATTTGTAGCATAAGAAATGCGCACGTAGAATAAATCACCTAAATCGTAATCGGCGATTGTTTTATTACGAACAACATGGTCTCCAGTATATACTTGAGAAGTGCGGAACGGTGTTTTTGTAAACGACAATTCATCTACTGTTCCTAGTGGATAATAGAGCTTGCCATTTTTTGTTTTAGAAAACGGCTCTTTACCCATGTATACCAGTGGAGTCGTCTCATTTAACTGTAGTGTGGGCGCGTTGCAGTTGACAACTTCTTTAAACGTACCAGGCACAACATCTCCGTCATATCCTTTGGGCTCACACACTTCTTTAGCCGGTAATTCCAACTCGTATAAAGCACCGTCTACTTCCTGCAATATGCCTTTAATGCGATAATATCCGAACAGAGATATCCCGCTGGGTAAGTTTAACTCGTAGGTCTGGAGAACATCCGGATCAATGTCGGGTGGAGCGAATTGCGCGGAGTGAATCGTTACGCCGGAAGGATCTATTACTTGGAAGGAAATACCTGGTATGGCAGCAGCACCACCGGAATTAAAGGTGGTGAGTCCGGTAATATCGAAAATGATCTTGCGAAGTTCTGTATCTACAACCGTCTTAAAACCAAAGTTCACAACATTGGTCGTATTGATAGGCTTTGGGTTCATGAGCGAGTTTAATATTAAAGGTAATAAAAAAAAGAGCTGGAACATTGTTTTACCAAGTCCAGCCCCTCTTCATTTTTAGCGGAGTTGCTTGCCCCCGCAAGGAGCAGGCTTCTTAAATCGATGGTTATTTACAACATCCGCCACCGCCACCATCGCTGATTGACTTTTTCATATATTGATCAATTTAAGAAATGACTTTCTTAGTCAGCCGCGTCAGTAATCACGATGTTCGCTGCTACCGCCGTTGTAGACGTCAGCCTGAGAATCGTTCCTGATAATGACCAGGTGCCGTGCGCAGCCCAAGTCGCATTACCCTGTACCGCTGTCAGTAACAATGCTGCTGTATCATAGCCGTCATCATCCAAAGTTGGCATGGTCACACCATTGATTACCGCGTTGGCGATAAAGTGATTGCCAGCCGCAATCGTGCCCATGTCATTGGAATTAAACACGCGAGCCGATTCAGTGAACGTATCACCGGTATGCCCCGTAATTTCCTGATTTGACATGAACCTATACGTCGATACACCTCCGACATGACTCACCTTTACGAACGAGCCTTCAGTATATTGACCCTGGTATGCCAGAGACGCCCGCTGGAAGTCATACATTGATCCATTGTCGGTACGCGTGAACTGCCATTGCGTATCTGCTATATCCGCAGCAGTAGGGAACACGCCATCATACCTGGCTGTTGCAGCAGCAGAACCTCCGCAGCATGCGTTACAAACGCCTACCACATTAGCCACGTCTGTTGCGTCAATCAGGACGCCATGGCCATCGTATTCAATCCATACTCCTTCGATAACACCAGCGAGTACATTGGCAGCAGGATTACCTGGATTGGGATTACCTCCGGCAAGTGCATATCCTTGTTGAACACCGCAACATCCACCAAAGGGTACGACCCACCCGAGGCGGGGTGTGCTGTTGGAAAAATGGGAGCAAGGGAATGCGAATGTTGTTTCGCAGTTACCCATGAATGAACCATTTTCCCAAATTTTTCTAGCTGTTACAAAATCCATGATATTTAAAAATTAAGGGGTTGTTAAGATGATGCGCGGCGTTCTTTTACAAGCGCCGCTTCTATTTTTTCGTAAGCGTTATAAACCTCCAGACTGCTCAGTATTTCACTGATCATCCATTTAATTTTGTCCTTTCCTTTCCCTTCTGTATCTTTTAACAAGACGTCTTTCCCATTTCTGTTCTCTGTGATAATACGGACAATATTATCACTATCCAGGTCGATTACGTCGAGACCCAACGCGTCTTCCATTATCACTTCCGCTTTCTGCTTGAACATGTTGATAATGTCAACAAATTCTTGCGGGAATGCTTCTGCCTTCTCCAGTAATTTCTCAATGATGACGTCAGGCTGCTGTCTGGATTCGATGTTAAAGATCTTTGCGAGGATCGTTGTCTTGCTTGCATTTTTATCTGCATCAAGAATATATCCGTGCGCCGTATTGATCGTTGTGATCTGTTCTATTTTACTCTTATTTCGCTTGCTGCTATCATAGGCAACAATATCGAAATCGGTGAGCGTAGGGTCTTTACTTTTATTATCTAACATCAAGGAGTGATGAGAGAACATATCGACCAAAATCTTTTCAACGTCTCCATCGAAATTGTTCAATCCTTGATCTAAGCGTAAAAAAGCATCCTCATCCCTTGGCCTTGCTTTCAATACAACATTCTGGTACTGCATATCCAGCGTGTTGTGATTTTGCAGATACCTTATTTCAATAGGCTCGCCTGCATCATCACCCCATTCCAAAAATTCCATTTTACCGCGATAGCTGGCGTCTGTCATTGCCACACTTTTCTTTTTTGATTCTATTTTTGGATCGTCGGATAACCGGCGCGCCCATACGCGAGAATAATTCGGAATCAAGATGGCACCTACGGCCATTGTTACATTCTGTACAGTACCGGTAGGCTGTCCAGTTGTTTTTGAAAGCTGCCCTTGTTTAACTCGTGCTGGTTCTTTGCGGCCCGCAACGATGGTAAAAAATTTCTTTGACATACTAAGTTAATTTATGCTCCGTAAAAATGTATATGAATACCTGGTCTCGGAATGAGCGAGACCAGGTATTGTAGATTAACAAACTTTCTTTTCGAAAATACCCAGTTTGGATGCGCAATGGATTTCCATTCCGTATGCGTCCTTCACATAGAAGTCAACCGTACGGCAACCTCTGGTTCTTGTATCGTCCACCCACATGTTCTTCACTTTGGCTGGCTCGCAATTTTCAATGGTGGTGTACGTTACCGGAGGAACCATGTTCCCATTGGTGTCCTTGAACTTACACGCTGGTAACAGCAATGCAAAGTCAGGGAGCATTGCACCGTACCTTATCGCGTCAAACAGGTCGATCTGGAATTTACGGAAGTGGTAATTGAATGCTGCAAAATCACCGAAATCGTAGTACTGGAAATCGCGAACCCCTGTGCCGCCTGAACCGAATAGGCTATAAATATGCCCCTGGCCTGTTGCCTTGATAAGTTCTGCCATTGCATCTGCCCAGTCCATTCCAAAATTGAAATCATGCAGCAACATGTAATCCTTGCAGCCATTGGTCTTACGCAATAGTCTGATCATGGTGAGCAGGATTTGCTTCAGCGACACACCTGACGCTGGATCGTATCCAGCAGAGAATGCGCCTTGCTGACGAGCTACGGTAATCAAACCATCAAATCCTTCCTGGCGAACATCATCTCTCTGGTTGATAAGCGTATTGATATTACGACCATCGATAACTTTCGACTGTAACTGCTCGTTGATCTGAGGAGCGCACCACATGTTGATTGCCTTACCAGTAATCGGGCTGATGCCTTTTACTACAGCAAACTCTACGTCGAATGCATAACCGTCGATAGCGTCTTCGTGCTCACAAATTCCGTCTTCATATTTCTGCACATACCCTTGGCGAAGGATTGGCGGGTTAGAAAGCAGTCCGCTTTTGGTGATACATTCGGTGTCGCCTTTCTTGTAAATACGAAGCGTGTCTACAATCAGTTCGTAGGTGTCGTACTTGGTTAAGTCCAATACCTCTCCGTTGATAGGAGCCAGTGTCATGGTATGGGCGCCGGAAACTGATTTTGTTACCGCTGTAATATTTACCGCCTGTAAATTCAATTGCTTGATGTATGCACGGTAACCTGCTCTTGGCTTGGAAAATTTACCGTTCTGTGAATGACTGCGGTCTGCAATCGTCACCGTTACGGATGCACCAGCCGCAGGCACAGCATCATCTGACTTCTTAACGAAGGTGGTGATCGTTTCTTCTGAACAATACTCGGTCCAGTAGTATGGGTTGGTCTTTACTACGCGATTGTCAGCGCCCAAATGCGACTGGATCTGCGCAAGCAGTCCTTCCAGATTTTGTTTCCAGTAGCACAATACTGTTCCTTCGCGAAGAGAAGGGCGTAGTGCTATCTGCGCAAGTGAGTCGTAGAACGGAAGTGGATCTGCTCCACTAATACAACCGTCTATAGAGAACGTTGCTCCGCTGCATTCGAATGTCTTGGCCATGATATTTTAAAATTAATGGGTGTTTAATATTACTGTCCCCCGAATATTCTAGCGAGCTTTGCGTTATCGGCGGCGCTTAAGTTCGTATCGTCTCCTACTACCTCTACAGCCTTGGTGCCATCTTTATTCAGTCCGAACGGAGCGGTTGCCCCTACTCCTGAACCTTCTTTTAGCCCCTTGCTTACGCCTGCATCATAGATTGTCTTGAACATCGCGTCACGGTGTGCCTGATGAATCTGTGATTCAATTTTAGCCTTAAGCAATTCTTTCATCGGTTGAGTATTCCCTTGCTTATAAAATGAATTAAACAATTCATCGCTCACCAGCGATTTTTCAATCTGCGTTTCGATAGCTGGATCGATTTTATATACTACCTTATCGTCGCCCGTTACAGCAATTTCAAGCTGTTCGGGAATAAATTCTTTGAGGGAGCTTTGCACCAGCGCTTTGAAGGCGGGTACTTTAGCGGTGCGAGCGCGTGTGTCGTCAAATACTTCTTTCACGCCATCCATCTTTGACTGCAAAGACTGACGGACTTCCTGCGCTTCGGTCTTTATCGCTTGTTCGCCCAATGCTTTAAGTGCAGGGACTTCACTATCTAAGTGATAAAAAAGTTTATACGCCTGGTCGATTTGTTCTGGCGTTGCGTCTGGTTGTGCTACTTTATGTGCAGATTCAAATCTTGCCCTGGCGAGTACTTCGTCAGAAGCTTGCGTTACACTATGAAGTTGTTTGATTTCTTCCAGTCCTAGTAAATTATGCTTTACAGCATATTGATTTAGGTCGGCCTCGTATTGTTCGATGGCTTTCTTTTGTTCTTCGGCGGTAAGCTCTACTTTTGGCTTCAGTTTTTCCTCCAGTTCCTGCTCGTTAGCAAGTCCATACTTCTTTAGAAGTTCAGCCGTTGCTTGTGCTTTTAATTCCGCAGGTGTAGGACCTTCGACTTTTGTTTCTTTTGCAGCAGCGGCAGCATCTTTATCTGCCTGGGACGCTTCGGTACCTCCGTTATCAGTTGCAGCGGCAGCATCTGGTTTCTCTTTTTCTTTTGCTGCTTTCTGCTCTTCTGTCAATTCCGGTAGCTTGTCTTTGTCTTCAACTACCGCCTCTTCTTTCTTTGGTTCCACCGTAGCTGTTGCGGCAGCGACCGGTGCAGCAGGGAGAATGATATCCTCTACTGGTTCTTTTAGTGCGTTAACATCAAATGACTGCTCCATCTAAAAAAATTAATTTATTGTAGTAAAGCTAAACGACTTTTACTATATTTGAGGTTAGCTACACCATAATATACAATTACACCGCTATGGGTAATTCAAAGAATCCGAAAAAGTCATACAAAGAGAGGTACCCAGTTATTTATATGGAAGGGAACATTGCCGTAAGAAGCATGAATCTTATTTCTATCTACTTGCCTCAAATCGCCATGGCTAAAGTTGCAAGAATATCTAACGATCATGGAATAAGTCTTGGGAAAATATTGGCGCTATCCTCTAAGCCATGCGAATGCTGTAAAGGTCAAATTATCACGATCAATCACAATGGCGTTGACATCAATATTCCAAAGGGCCTTCTCTACTCCCCAAAACAACAATCCGGCATTCCCCTCTCAAAAAGAAAGAAATGAGCAAAGTCCTTGACGTAATCCTTGAATTAAAAGAAGACCTCGGTACCGATTGGATGCCTGCGCTCAAGCGTATCAATATCTGGGAAGATGTTAGTAAACTTTATACAAAGAGGTGGAGTACGGCGATGTGCAATGGTGTACTTTCTTTTATTATTCTTGCTTATGATAATGAGTCGGGGTTCATTGAAATGCATAAAGATCGTTGGGAGAACAAATATAAAATTGCAGAGCGGGTGGGCTTATCGAAATCCGATGAGCGTGTAAAAAAAATTGTAGAGAACAACAACGCTACCGTGAACGACGTAGTAAGTTGGTTTCTCGATTATCAAAAGACATGGGAATGGGATTCGATACTTGCATGTTGGGAGTACCACTCGGAAATGATGCGATTCGCAAGAACAAAGACGCAGGATCAAACTGTTGTTGACAATGATGAAGGCGGAGATAAAATAATGGCCGATGTCGATATCTCTACCCTCACTAAGGGTAACAAGGAAAAGGGATTGAACATTCAAACAGCTATCGAACGTAGAAAGGAAGGAGACACAATGCACGAAGACCTTAAGCGCCGATATGTGAACATTGATACCGCATTACAGAAAGAAGGAAAGCGTCGTATGACAGATGCAACTTCTATCATGAGCTGGGAGGCATATATCCAGGATATCCGAAAATAAAAAACCACGTATTAGGTGGTTTGGCGGGTCACCCTGGCTGGAGTGTAACACCGTTATGGAAAACAAATCTATGCTGTTTTGCGCAACTCCAAAAACAATTTTTGCACTCCCTCTTTTTTCTTCTGCTCATACCACCGGTATACCAATAATTTTTTAACCAGCGTTCTGCGATATATATTCTCGCGTTGCCGATCTGCTGGCGTCTGTACTGGTGCAAATAATATGTCCCGCAAGGGCTTATCCTTTCCAAGAAAATATCTTCGCTGCACTTCCTGTCTATACTCGCTGACGGCTCTTATCGCTAGGTACACTTCTGTTTTTGTTGGCTTTAGATACTCATGAAACCATAACCATTTGAACGTATCTGGAAAGATGAGTTCAAACATCAACCTCCCTGTACAGAATTTATTATACTCGTCCTGTATGAACGTTCTGGTCATGCGGCTTTTTCTTTTTCGGAAAGCGCTTTTGCTTCGTTCTCTGCGATGCGGTTATTGCCGGTGATATCCTTGATCATTGCCTGCGTTTGCGCACGAAGGCGTCCTTCGAGTTCGGCGATCTTAATATCCCACTGTTTCTCCCTATCGATAGAGATGGTCTTCGCTTCTTCCTTCGCCTGGAATCCGGCCTGCTGAATCTTAAGGTCCATTTCTTTGAGTTGCATTTGCTGCTGGAATTCTTTCTCGGCCTTCGCTGCAAGCTCTTTTTGCTTTTGTTTATACTTCAGGATCATGAGCACCGCAGCATATTTATAGTTCTCTACCTTGATGATCAGACTGAGCGCTTCTACATCCAACTGACCGGCTTTCACCATAGAGTCGGCAAGTTGTAGCAAATATTGTTTTTGCTGATCGGTGTTCACATTCTCAATAAACATGCCCAGGCGATGCTTTGGTATATCACCCACTGCTTCGTAGGCAAGACCATTAGCCTGGCCGACAATATCTTTGAACTCCTGCAAGCGTTCGCTGTCATTTTCTTCAACAATAGAGTTCATGTAGTACATCATTCGGTTGGCAAACTCCATGGTCATATCCATGTATCCTTTTTCAATAAAGAAGGTCCCATTGTTGGAAGCTTCAAGCGCCTGCCGTATCCCTCCGAGCGACGTGCGGGGTTTTGGATCAATACCTTCTCGCGCATCACTGATCGACAGGGCTATAGTCATTAAATTATAGAGGGTCTGTATTTGCGTAAGGCACTCCAGCGCCGCTTCTGCATAGCCGGTTTTGAAATATTGAATGGCATCTATCCTATGTCCTTGCGAATCTGTGGTATCCGCCACTCCTTTACCCGTTTGCTCCAGCATCTTTAACCACTCCATTTTACTCATGGTGGACTTTTTATCTCCTTCGTCAGAGATAGCCATCATTTGCTCGATCATTTTATTCGAGTATATCTTATGCACATCGTTCTGCGAACTATAATTCTGGTATTTCTGCCACTGGTAATGGATCTTTGGCATGAACCGATCTTGTATTTCGGCAAATGACATTCCTGTGCCTTTCCAAACAACCAAGGAGCAAAGAGCATTGCGATCATCGTCACCATAGCGCTGCTGATCCTGTATTTTTCCAAAATCAAAAATATATTCCGATTGGTCCAAGAATTCTGTTATCGCCAACGCTCCGCTGTTTGAATCGAAACTCTTCAGTGGGATATAATAACATTTATACCAAACATTATAATGCTTTTCTTTTCGAACAGTTTTGTACTTCTTAATGGTGTTCGTCGATGGCTTCCAGTTGAATGGCTTTTTACGATAGGATTCATTTCCGTTGATATTGCCTTCTGAATACACTTCGCAATTTTGTGTCAGCCATTCGTGATACCCGATTCTTATCTTAGCGGCATATCGCTGTGCGGTGCTGCATCTACTCCAGTCAAAGCCATGCGAAGCGAAATTCATTTTATTCCGCTCGAAGACTTTTTTTATCTGCTCCTTACTTAAGCCGCGACCAAACATTTTCACAAAGTCTCCAAACGTTACATCATATTCGATGAGCCAAAACTGTATGTCCTTGCCATCCGGTTCATTAAAGTCAGAGGTATATACTTTAACAGCATCGAGGTATTCAATGATGGGTCTACCTGTTGTTTGAGAAGTATACCACCGACCACATCCTTTATTGAAGTTCCTGATATCAGCGATCAAGCGTTCGCCAACTCGCGGAAATTTATTTTTCTTGAAGTAATATTGCAGCCCCAGTTCTATGGCAATTTCGACATCGCCTTTATAGATAAATTCATTGAATAGAGCAAGACCTTCGTTATCATCGATAGCTGCTTTGAGGGATTCTAACAATCCAGTCGGGGCATCCATAACGCCAATCGGCTTTTTTCCTGTTTTCTCTGGCTGCGTATTAGCTTTTTTCATCCGATCGGCATACGCATATGGATCATCGGTGGGCTTTAATTTAGGGAGGCCGAGCTGCGTGTTCATCTCGTTTAAAAAGTTCATAAACTCCTTGCGCCCCAGGATACGATGATTTTCCTTTTGCTGCTTTAACATAGCGAATTCATCCGTCGCTTTACAGAAAAGATTCAGTGGTATCTTTTCCATGTTAGTTGCTACAATATTGTTGATATGTATATTGATGGGATTACTTTTCCAGTCAGCGGCAACAAAGTCTGCCTTTCCGCCATCTTTAGTAATCGGATCAATTGGGTCAAACGCATTCTTGTATTCCTGCGCATTGATTATACCTCTGTCGATATTTCGGAATTTGGTAGCTTCCTCCTCGGTCACTAGTTGCCTGGAGTTATATTTTGAAAATATTAAGCAGGAGGAGGCCCATACTTCATTTTTTTCTTCCTCTGGTATATAATGCAGGTCTGTGTACTCCAGAAAGCGGTTAGGTGAGTCCGAATACGTTTTGACCACAGTAAGTAATTTTCGTAAAAGTAACAACTTTTATTTCTAAAAACAAAAGCCCGGCCTAAAATAGCCGAGTTCGCTCTAAATTCCAAGTTCATCCCATACCCTTCCGCATTTATCGCATTTGCGAAGGAAATCATACGGTTTATTACTCATTCTCTTCCAATGATACCAGCTATGAAATAGGAGGCACCAGTTGTGACCAATCTGACGAAAAATGTAACGGAAAAATTTATTTGCCACGCATTGAATTTTTTGTTATTACCTCACGACTGCCAAGCATCTGAACCAAGTAGGTACCTCTCCTGGCCAATCCCCTTTTGCGGATCTTCTTTCCATCACTTGAACTATCTCAACATTCTTTTGCACGAAATTGTAAAAGAATACCTGTCCTTTTTCTGGCTCTATATAATCTACGATGTCGATCAACACTCTACCTGTATATCCCGCATCTGCATAATCCGGATTCTCTTGAGGGTCTGGTTTAAATACTTTCAAGATATTTGGAAAGTCCACCTTATTAGGATTGATCATCGCGTTGCCTTGTACGGTTTCCATGCTTTTTATTTTGATTCGCGTAATAACACCGCAGCGATATCTTTTTCGCTAACAATGTCGAAATAGGTTTCGTTTATTTGTCGGTCGAAGATACCCGTCTCTTCGCATATTACTTCGTCGCCTGGCTTATACTCACTACCCTCCCATACTGCTACTACCTTCCTGTCTGTGTATGGATCTTCATCGTTTGGCACCCACTCATTATTCTGGATAATGAACTCTTCTTTTTTCTTTCGGTGTTCCAGTACCAAGTAGGGAAAGGATGGTCGGATCAATCCATCCTTTCCTATCGTTGCGATAAGCAGCGTTTGGTTTTTCAGGTCTCCTTTATAGTAAACTACTTTAGGTCCTGAGTTGCGCCTGTTCGCCTCCGCAATAAGGGTCTCGTGCTCGTACAGTGTTCGAATATCCACGCGAACAACTTTCTCCTTTTCATTCTCCGTAACCACCAGCTCATCGCTATGATCAATCGTATAATCCAAGATAGCAATATCATCAACTTTAATCCCTTTGATATTGTCAGCAATAGCAATAACTGTTCCTACGCTCAGCGATTGCGAGTATGCTTTGTCCTCCCCTTTGCCAGCCTGCGTATCGATGGTAAGCGTGACTATTTTTCCATCACCTCGTTTTACTTCCTGCTCGAATATACGCACGCGATCCTGCTCTGACATGCGAACGTATATGTAATGCGGAAGGGGGGTAAGATTAGTCATTTCCTTTTGTTTCATATCCTAATACATCCCCCTGCTTCATTACCAACAGTTCTTCACCGCCTACTACAATGGGGGTTCCCGCCCATGTACCGTAGAGTATTTTGTCCCCTGGCAGCAACACAACGGGCTCTACTACGCCATTATCTCTTTTACCGGGTCCGACCTTCAACACCGTACCCACGTCTGGCTTTTTTTCCTTATTAGAGAATGCTGCACCTTCTTCGGGAAGTACCGCTTGCGGGCGAACCAAGATACGATCCTCCGTCATTTCAAATCGATCCAGAACGAACACGATGCGTTCCTTGTCCACGACATCCGCTACCACCACATAAGTATCGGTCACATCTACCTTTTCAATACCGGGCTCGCCGATTGCTTGTGTTACCTGAGATCGGTCGCTGCTGTTGGGAATTTCTTTAACCATTATTTTCACATTCCCATTCTCCAGCAATTCATGCGGAAGATTTTGCGATTGCAGATAGTTCTTCAGATTCTGGAATACAACACTCATTTTATTGTTTAATTTAAGAAGTAATCGGGATAATATTTTTTAGCCAAAATGCCTTGATCTTCAGGTATGGGTTTCTTGGAAAGAATTAGATGATAAATTCCCTGGATGCGCACAGGTAGTTGTTTGAATATAAATTTTATATGCTCCGGGTCTTTGATATTTGGTTTGCGCGAAGGCAGTGTTACCAGCTTTTGGCTTATCTCTTGTTTCGGCTTATCTCCTGCTCGAAGTAGTGCCCTATAGACATCGCTGGCATCCGAACGCGTGTCTCCACTATAACGAAGTTGTCCTGTTTGATCTTTGACTTCGATATAAATCACCGGCACTTCAAACAAGGGAATTACTTTTAAACTCATACGGCTGTTCTACGTGTGGGGAAAATGGATTTTCTAACAATGTTTGATTCTTTACTTTGCTCTGTAGCATTGGTGTACTTCATTTGCTTCATTCCGTTTTGTAGCATAATGTCTGCCATGGTCACGTCAAACTCGGTTGTTTTCAGTGGATCGAAATCAACCCGGTCTAAACAAATTTCTTCAAACGGTATATCATCCACTGGATCGTACTCCACTTCCAACCCGGTCGCAATGTCTATCACTTTCGTAATCTTCATGCTTGATTGAATCATGTCCGTACCATTCTTCACTACCTTCCGATTACTGTCCGTCCAAATACCTTTTTTACCATCTTTCTCACTGTCCATGAGCATGTCTGAGGCTTTATAATCATCTCTGAAATCTTCCTCTACATGTTCCACCTGCCGCTCGTGCATACCTGCCATACCGAAGAACTTACAAGCCTTGAATAATTCATAGGTCGGCTCGTGTGGATCTTGCGGACGTTCTTTATAAATCGCCGCATATCTCGGCAATCGCTTGATGCCGGAACTGAAATAATCAAACCGTTGCGCTATTAATATTACTGCGTCGGACACCCCTTTTGATCCAGCTTTTTTATCTGCATATCGAACAGGGTCATACCCAAAACAAAACTCCTGGTTGCGAGGGGGTTTAAATTTTCCTCCCAGTTTCATGTAACAATTTTCCCGGTTGATGCCACGCTCTTCATCCTTATATGGCAGGATAGCCACTTTCCATACCCCTTTAACGTTGGGACGGAAACTAACTTTTCCATCGACATCTTCATCCAGAAATCCCCTGACGTACGGCTTTTGACCAATGGGTAACTTGGCGAGATTTTCTCTCCGCTTATTTAACCGTTGGTTCGGGAAGATAGCCGATCCGTCTGCGGAAGCAATAGCCTCTGCATAATCGATGGGCATCCTGCGAACTTCAAATGTATAATCCTTCGTCTTGGGGTCGAGTTTCGCGCGGTCGTTGTATATAAATTCCAGCGCGCGAGCTTCGTCAACTTTACCATATTTACTTGTGAATTCAGCAGGCAGAACTTTGGAATGTATAGAAGAAACAAAGTATCGATACAGCCCGGAGGTTGTCCTTCCGTTACCATCTCTTATTGTAGGATTGGATTCGTCGCCAATTTGAATACCGTCTTTAATGGCCTTGGTATAATCATCGGAATCCCCCATGGTGGATAGCATCGAAATCTTTCCGGAGATACCAAAATCTTCTACGCATTTTTTATTAATGTTCAGTGTTTCCTTTGGAGAGCTGGTTATCCATTTCCACACTTCATCCATTACAATGTAATGTTCTTTCTTACCATCCATCGCAGCGGTAGTAGTATTATAGAACATGATATTGCCCCCCAAACATGCCGCTTCCTGCATTACATCGCTGTCTTCTTCGTCATCAAAACTACCATCGGTATACTCTAGCGCTTTTCTGGGTTTGCGTCCTGATGGAGAATAAAACGTTGGACGCATATAGATCGGCCTGGCGGCAACAGCGTCAATGATAGGGCGCATTAAGGTTTCAACCGCTTTCTTACCTTCGTTA
>WUUC01232806.1_pt1 | contig 20985 bp, 17 predicted proteins | sample 6278441 | NCBI WGS metagenome assembly WUUC01 (sample SAMN13675441, study PRJNA597444) | soil metagenome | isolation source: soil | place: USA: Washington | collected 2017-10
AGGCCACGACGCCCACGACGGGTGGGCCGGTGAACGAGCCCAGGTAGCCGACGGTGGTGACCGCCGCGATGGCGGCGGCGGGCGGGCGCTCGGTCGCCGCCGCGGCCGCGCCGAGCACGGCGGGCGCGACGGTGGCCAGCCCCAGCCCGAACACGCCCCACCCGGCGAGGCCCACGGCGGGGGCCGGTGCGGTGATCGCCAGCGCGCACCCGGCCGCGGTGGTCAGACTGGACAGGAACACGGTGCGTTCCCGCCCCAGCCGGGCGATCACGCGGTCGCCGGCCAGGCGCCCGGCCGTGAGTGCCACCGCGAAGGCGGTGAACGCCGCGGCCGCCGTTCCCGGCCCCGCGTCGTGGGCGGTGCGCACCTGCAGGGCGCTCCAGTTGCCCGCCGCGCCGTCGAGCAGGAACGCGCAGAACGCGAGCAGGCCGATCAGCAGCAGCGGCCGCCCGGGTCGGGCGAACACGGGTCCGCGACCGCCGGACCGCTCCGCGGCGAACCACCCGGGCACGACCACGCCGAGCACCGTGCCCGCCGCCGCGACGACCGCGAAGTGCGTGGCGACCGGCACCCCGCCCGCGGCGGCGACCGTGCCCGAGAGGCCTCCCGCGAGCAGGCCCGCGCTGTGCCCGGCGTGGAGGCTCGACAGCACCGGCCTGCCGTAGCGCCGTTCCAGCTCCAGTCCCTGCACGTTCACGGCGACGTCCACGACGCTGTTGGCGGTCGCGGTCACGGCGAGCGCGACGGCGAGCAGAGCCAGGTCCGGCGCGACGGCGGCGGCGAGCAGCGCACCCGGGTACACGGCGAAGCCGATCCGGGTGGCGCACGCGCTGCCCCGGCGGGTGACCAGCAGCCCGCCCAGCGGCAGCCCGCTCACCGCGCCCAGCTCGAGGCCCGTGATCGCGAGGCCGACCTCCGCCGCCGACAGCCCGAGCCGTTCCTGGACGGCGGGCAGCCGGGTCGCCCACCCGGCCATGACAGCGCCGGTGAGCAGGAAGACGGCGGTGGTGGCCGCACGCGCGGCGCGGGGTGGGGACATGCCGTCCGGCTACCCCTACGGTGTATGCGGACTCATCGCGATGGGGCATCGAGGATCAAAGGTTTCGTCATGCTGGACGTCGGCAAGCTCGCCACCCTCCGCGCCGTCGTGGCGCACGGCTCGTTCTCGGCGGCGGCGCAGGCCCTGCTGCTCACCCAACCCGCCGTGTCCCGCCAGGTCGCGCTGCTGGAGCGCCAGGCGGGCACCCAGCTCGTGCACCGCTCCCGCGCGGGCGTCCGCCCCACCGAGGCGGGACGGCTGCTGGTCGAGCACGCGGACGCCGTGCTCGGGCGGCTCGCGCTCGCCGAGGCACAGCTGGCCGAGCTCACCGGGCTCCGCCGCGGTCACGTGCGGCTCGGGTCGTTCCTCACCGCGCTCGTGCACCTCTCCGCCGAGGTCGCGACCCTGCTGGAGGCGCGGCACCCCGAGCTGTTCCGCAACGGGCACACGGTGGTCCACGACGAGCTCGTGGACCGCGCCACCGCGTTCTCCCGGCTGGCGGCCGGCGAGCTGGACATCGCCATCGTGTTCGAGCACGGGTTCGAACCGGCCCCGCCACCCGAGGACGTCGAGGTCGTCGACCTGTTCACCGATCCGGCGCGGGTGCTGCTCCCCGCGAGCCACCCGCTGGCCGAGGCCCCGGTGGTCGCGCTGCGCGACCTCGCCCGCGACACCTGGGTGCGGGCGCACCACGGCTCCGCGGCGCGGCTGGTCGACCACGTCCTCCACGCCGCGGCGGTGCGGCCGCCGATCGTGCTCGCCGGGCACGGGGACGAGCCGGTCGAGACGCAGGCGTTCATCGCCGCGGGCCACGGCGTCACCGTCGCCCACGAGCTGAACGTGCTCATCCACCCGCGGCAGATCGTCGCCGTCGCCGTGGCCGACGAGGTGCCTGCGCGGCGGATCCAGGCCGCCGTCCCGCGCGGACAGCGCGCGCCGCTGCCCCGCGCCGTGCTCGGGATCCTCGAGGAGCTGGGTGCGCGGCGGACGGCGCCCCGCGGCTGAACGCCTCGGGTCAGCCCCCGCTGGTCGGCATGGCCCGCTGGACGAGGTCGCGGAACACGTCCGGGTCGTCCTTGTCGACGACGGGGAACCCGGCGCCCTGATCACCGACCCAGTGCAGCTCGATGCCCGGGTTGTGCACGTCGTGGCCGTCGGCGAAGAACAGGTGCGGGCTGCCCTGCACCGCCTCCCGGTGCTCCCGGTAGTCCCGCAGCATCTCCCCGCGCGCCCGGCCGTCGTCGAGCGCCTCGCCGAGCGCGTCGGCGTCCACGTCCGGGCAGCCTCCCGCGATGTCGAGGATCTCGTGCCGCAGCGCGATGCACCGGCTGTCGCGGAAGAACGCGAGCCGCAGCGCCATGTCGAGCTGCTCGGCCGCCCGGGACGACTGCCGCTTGGCGGCGTGGACGGCTTCGTTGGCCGGCGCGGTGGTGACCGGCCAGGTGGCGGGGTCGGCCTGCCAGTTCTTCCAGCCCAAGCCGGGTTCGAGCGCGCCGACGACCGGGATCTCGGCGTCCAGGAACCGTTTCGGGATCGGGAAGGCGTTGACGTCCTCGAGCAGGAACAGCCGGTGGTCGATCGCGACGTCGTCGTCGAGCCCCAGCTCGTCGCGGGCGCGCAGCAGCCGGGCGAGGGTCACCGTGGACCACGCGCACGCGATGTCGGTGTAGACGACGATGGTCCCCTCCCGGACCTCGGGCCTGGTCATGACTCCTCCTGCCGGTCGCGGTCGTCGTGGCCTTCGTCGGCGCGCTGGCGCAGCACCTGCTCGCGGGCCTCGCCACCGCCGCCGGGTTCCTGCGCGAGGCCGCGGTAGATCATGTCGGCCTTCTCGTCGGGCAGGTGCGGCGCGAGCAGCGGCACCGCGGGGTCGACGACCGCCTCGACGACCACGGGCCGGTCCGCGGCGAACGCCTCCCGCCACGCCTCGCCCACCGCGTCGGCGGCGTCGACCCGGATGCCGCGCAGGCCCAGCAGCTCCGCGTACTCCGCGTACGGGAACGCGGGCACCCGCTGCGAGGCGGGGAACCGGGGGTCGCCCTCCATCTCCCGCTGCTCCCAGCTGACCTCGTTGAGGTCGCGGTTGTGCAGGACCAGCACCACGAACCGCGGGTCCGCCCACGACCGCCACCGGTCGGCCACGGTGATCAGCTCGAGCAGCCCGTTCATCTGCATCGCGCCGTCGCCCGCCAGGGCCACCACCGGCCGGTCCGGCGCGTCCAGCTTCGCCGCCAGCCCGTAGGGCATCGCGCACCCCATCGCCGCGAGGTAGCTCGACACGTGCGCGGGCACACCGGGCGGCAGCCGCAGGTGCCGGGCGTACCAGTAGGTCGACGACCCGACGTCCACCGCGACCCGCACGTTCGCGGGCAGGTGGCCGGACAGCTCGTGCACGACCAGCTCCGGGTTCAGCGGGTCGGCGGGGTGGGTGGTGCGCTTCTCGGCGATGTCGCGCCACCGCGTCGCACTCGCGTGCACACGCTCCTGCCAGCCGCGGTCCGGGTTGCGCGGCAGGTGCTCGAGCAGCCGGCGCAGGGTGTCGCGGGCGTCGCCGACCAGCGCCACCTCCACCGGGTACTTCGCACCCACCACCCTGGCCTCGACGTCGATCTGCACCGCCCTGGCCTGCCCTGGTGCGGGGTAGAACTCGGTCCACGGGTCGTTGGACCCGACGATCAGCAGGGTGTCGCAGTCCGCCATCAGCTCGGCGCTCGCGGTGGTGCCCAGGTGCCCCATGACGCCGGTGTGCCACGGCGCGCCCTCGTCCGGCACGGGCTTGCCGACCAGCGACACCGTCACCCCGGCGCCCAGCCGGTCCACGACCGCCTCGACCTCGGCCGCCGCGCCCGCCGCGCCCCGGCCGACCAGCAACGCCACCCTGCGCCCCGCACCGAGCACCTCGGCGGCCCGCCGCACCTCCTCCTCGTCCGCGACGACCGTGGACCGGCCGGCGACCACCGCCGACGGGACCACGCCGTGGGTGTGGGGCAACTCGCCGGGGGCGTCGGCGCGCTGCACGTCGTGGGGCAGGATCAGGCACGTCGGGGTGCTGGTCGCGATGGCCGTGCGCATCGCGTTGTCCACCAGCATCGGCAGCTGCTCGGGTGCGAACACCGTCTGCACGTACTGGCCGCACACGTCCTTGAACAGGGAGTGCAGGTCCACCTCCTGCAGGTACCCGCTGCCCAGCGCGGTCGACACCACCTGCCCGACGAGCGCGACCACCGGCCGCCGGTCCAGCTTCGCGTCGTACAGCCCGGCCAGCAGGTGGATCGCGCCCGGCCCCTGGGTCGCGAGGCACACACCGGGCGCGCCGGTGTACTTGGCGTGCCCCGATGCCATGAACGCGGCCATCTCCTCGTGCCGCGTGGGCACGAACTCCGGGTCCCCGTCCGCGCGGTGCAACGCGGCCAGGATCGGGTCGATCCCGTCCCCCGCGTATCCGAACACCCGCGGCACGTGCCAGGAACGCAGCCGGGCCACCAGGGCGTCGGCGACGGTGCCCGTCATGCCGACACCTCCAGCACGGTCTTCAGCCAGCCATCGTCGCGGCGGTCGAACGCCTCGTACGCCTCGATCGCCGCGGTGGGCTCCGCGCGCCGGGTGATGAACGCGGTGGGGTCGAACCCGCCGGTGGCGACGATGTCGAGGAGCTCGGGCACGTAGCGGCGGTGGTTGCAGTTGCCCATCCGCACCGTCAGGTTCTTGTTCATCGCCTGCCCCAGCGGGAAGCCGTCGAACCCCGGCGGGTACACCCCGATCACGCCGATCGTGCCGGCCTTGGCCACCGCCTCGACCGCCCACCGCACGGCCAGGCTCGGCGCGTTGCCCGGCATCCACTGCTCACCCGACGGCGCGGCGTCGGGCGCGGCCTCGGCGCGTTCCCGCTCGAACCGCTCGGCCTGCTCCGCGACCTGCCCGGCCGCCGGCCCGCCCGCGGGGCGCTGGGCGTCGACACCGACCGCGTCGATCACCCGGTCCACGCCGATGCCGCCGGTCAGCTCCTTGACCAGGGCCACCGGGTCCTCGCGGTTGAAGTCGACGGTCTCGGCGTGCTGGCCGCGCGCCACGTCCAGCCGCGAGCCGATGCCGTCGACGACGAACACCCGGCCCGCGCCCTGCCGCTGCGCGGACGCGATCGCGAACTGCCCCACCACGCCCGCGCCGAGCACGAGCACGCTGTCGCCCTTGCCGACCTCGGCGAGCCGGGCGCCGAACCACGCGGTCGGGAAGATGTCCGAGAGGAGGATGGCCTGGTCGTCGGTCACGGTGTCGGGGATGGGGACGAGCGTGGTCATCGCGAACGGGATCCGCGCGTACTCCGCCTGCAGCCCGTCCACCGGGCCGGTCGACTCCGGTCCGCCGAAGAAGGACGTGCCTGCGCCGGGCCCGTTCGGGTTCGCGGTGTCGCACTGCGCGTAGTACCCCGCCCGGCAGTACGAGCACGTGCCACACCCGATCGTGGAACACACCACCACCCGGTCACCGGGCGAGAACCCCCGCACGGCCGGACCCACGTCCTCCACGACGCCCACCGCCTCGTGCCCCAGCACGGTGCCCGGCTGCATGCCCGGCATCGTGCCGCGCACCAGGTGCAGGTCCGTCCCGCAGATCGCGCTGCGGGTGATCCGCACGATCGCGTCACTCGGTTCCAGGATCTTGGGATCCGGCACCTCGTCCACGCGGATGTCACCGGTCCCGTGCCACACCACTGCCTTCATGAGCTCCTCCTCGACCGCCTACCGCGCGGCTTTCCCTGGCCGGGTCGGCGCAAACGCGGAGCACCGGCATTTCGTCGCACGCCTCCTCCGGAGCAATCCCCGGCAAACGGACCCGGACCCTCCACAGTGGATCAACTGGCGAGCACCCGGGGCGAGAGCGTCTCCAGCACGGCGTTCGTCCACTTGAGCCGCCGCAGGGTCTGCGGGTGGCGGCGCTGGGCGAGGCCGAGCAACGCCGTCCTGCGCACCGCCTGCACGCCCCTGCGCGAGGAGCTCCCGGTCGAGGGAGACCCCCGGCGCCGGACGGCTGTCCACGCGGCCCGGCCACCCTTCATCCGATCGCGGGGAGTTCTCGTGCAACCACTTCCAGTGCCACGGCTGCCACCTCTCACTCGGTCGGCGGGTACTGGTCCTGCTTCAGCAGGCGCGCGAGGTGCACGGCGTTGTTCGCGAGCTTCTTGTTGGTGCTCGCCACCGCGTCCGGGGTGCTCTCCAGCTCGAGGTAGTCCTTCGGGTTCATCGCCTCGGAGTTCCAGTAGGTGCCGCCACTGGCGGGGATGGTGAACTCGATGTCGTTGAGCGCCTGGAAGCAGTCCGCGATGATCTTGTGCGCCCCGTCCTCGTTGCCGACGACCGCCACGACGGCGACCTTGCCGTACATCGACGGCCGCCCCTGGTCGTCGGTCTCGGACAGCTCGGCGTCCAGCCGCTCCATCACCCGCTGGGCCACACTGGACGGATGCCCCACCCAGGTCGGGGTCGACAGCACCAGGATGTCCGCGGCGAGGATGCGTTCCCGCAGCCGCGGCCACTCATCGCCGTTGCCCATGTCGGTCTCGACGCCCGGGCGGACGTCGAAGTCCACGACCCGGATCAGGTCGCCGGTCACGCCGTGGCCGCGGAGCTCGTCGAGGACCTGCGCGGCGATCAGGTCACTGCTCGACGGCTCGGGCGACGGCTTGAGGGTGCAGGTCAGCGCGAGCGCGGTCAGTGTCGGTGCCTTGCCCGGGACCTACCCACCCAGTCGGCGTTGAACCCCGCCACCCCCGTCGTCGACCCGAGTGGGGCCGGTGTGCGGGTCGGCCGCGGCCTGCCTCACCGCCCCGGGCCGAGTTCCAGCACGACCGCCGTCCACGTCATCCCGACGCCGATGCCCAGCAGCAGGACGTGATCGCCCTCGGCCGCGTCGCCGCTGCGCAGCATGTGGTCCAGCGCCACGATCTGGTCACTCGCGCCCAGGTGCCCCACGCGCAGGCCGAGCTCGGTCATGGTCTGCTCCTCGGTGATCCCGAGCGGACGCAGGATCTGCGTCTCGACCAGCCTGCGCCCGTAGTGCGGCGCGCAGACCTTCACCACCTCCGGCAGGTCGACACCGGCGTCGGCGAGCGCGGACTTGACCACCGCCGACACCGCGTCGCCGTTGCGGACGTTGACCTCCGTCGCGCCGCGGCGGCTCAGCCACTGCCGCTTGCGCCGCCGGATGTCGATCGAGCGGTGGGCCGCGACGCTCGCCGCGCGGAACGGTTCGTCGCCGCGCTGCAGGCCCTCCAGCGACGGGTCCGTGAACGACGCGATCGAGCGGATCCGCGCGATCCCCGGCCTGCGCGACAGCACCACCGCGCTCCCCGCGTCGCCGTAGACGATGCCGATGTCCGTGCTCCAGTGCGGAAAACCCGTGCCGCCGAACCGGTCGCCCGCGGTGACGAGCGCCGCGTCGTGGTCCGGGCGGCCGCGCAGCACGCTCGCGGCCACGTCGATGCCCGCGACCAGGCTGTTGCTCATCGCGCCGAGCTCGAGGGTGAGCCCCGCGCCGGCGCCGATGCCCAGCTGGTCGCGGACGTAGGACGCGGCGTGCCAGAAGTCGACACCGGAGTGGTAGATGCCCGCGTGCAGGCACAGCGACGGCCACACCGCGCCCCCGGTCGCGGCACGGGCTTGGCGCAGCGCCTCCCGGCCCGCCCGCACGGCGAGTTCGGGCCCGTGCCGCTCGGCCACCGCGGTCGACAGCTGCCCGGTGCGGGCGGCGTCGTCGGGGGTGAACTCCCCCGCGGCGAGCGGCACGGCGACCGGCGTCAGTGCGCCGACGTCGCACCCGATCCCGTTGAGGTGCAGGTCATCGAACCGCATCGGTGGCCACCTCCCGGAGTGCGAGCACGGTCTCGATCTCCATCAGGTCGCCGTCGAGGCGGGGTTCGGAGGCGGTGACGCACCCGGCCGCCGCGAGTTCGGCGAGCACCGCGTCGGCGCTACCCCCGGCGAACCGGTGGAACCCCGCGAAGCGGGCACGGCCGGTGTCCGGTGCGGCGATCGCCAGGTGGGCCCAGCCGGTCTCGCGGTCCCAGCGGACGACCAGCCGGACGGTCCCGGCGGCCGGGTCGGTGTCCGGATGTCGTCGGAACACCTGTGCCAACGTCGTGGTGGTCAAGGAACTTCCTTTCCGCGCAGCGAAGAGCGCGCCCCGTGGGGACGCGCTGTCTGGAGGTCTTGGACGGGGCGGAGCCCCCGCCGGCCCGGCCCGTCCGCGGTGCGGGCCGCTTCGTCGCGACCCGCCCGATGCCGCGAAACCTACCTGGATGATCAAGCCGGGACTTCAGGCACCCTGACACTCAGAGTGAACATGGCGGCTGATAGAAGCCCGCCCGTCGAGCGGTTTCCGTGTCACCGCACGGTTTTCCGCGAAGTGGATCACGAGACTCTTTCGAGTTGACCGTGACTGAACGTGATCATCAGTCCTGATAGGACGGCTGTCGGTCCACCGGGACGAGTGGACGTGTGTTCCTCCGGGCGGGACCCCGATCACGTCCGCCGGGACCGCACCGCCGCCCTCGTCATCGCCGCGATCGAGTGGAGGTCGGGGGTGCCCGCGCCGAGGCCGATCTCGACGAGCCGGTCGAAGGTGCGCTGGTCGTCCCTGGCCGCCGCGGTGGCGAGGTCGACCAGCGGTGGCCGCCGGGTCAGGCGGGCGAGCACGTCGGTGCACCGCAGGTGCCCGCCCAGCCGCCGCCGCAGGGCGGTGCGGTAGGAGCGGGCCGGGTCGGGTGCCACCGCGGCGGCGCCGGCCAGCGAACCGGAGAGGACCGCGTAGTAGATGCCCTCCCCGGTCAGCGGGTTGATCAGGGACGCGGCGTCCCCGGCCAGCAGCACCCGGCCGTGCCCCACCTCGGGCCGCCCCGGGGACAGCGGCAGGCGGTGCCCCCGCAGCGGCACCGTCGGGAGACCGGGGAGCAGGTCGTGCAACCGTTCGGTCAGCTGCGCCCGGGTCGGTGGCGTGGTGCGGATGAGCTCGCCGTAGCCCACGTTCGCAGTACCGTCGCCGACCGGGAAGACCCAGGCGTAGGCGGGCCAGTGGGCGGTGGTCATGACCAGCCGCTGCTCACCCGCCGGCCACGGGTCCGCGCCGGTGTACCCCCGCAGCGCGATCGCGACGGTGCCCGCCTTCGCGCGCCCGGCCCCGCACTGCCGCCGCACCACCGACTCCGCACCGTCCGCGCCGATCACCGTCCTGGCGCGGATCTCACCGTCGACGAGGACCGCCGCGCCGTCGTCGACGACCGCGCGGACCCGGCGCCGCTCGAGCACCGCGCCCGCCTCCCGCGCGGCCTGCACGAGCCGCGCGTCGAGCAGCGCCCGCGGCACCACCGACGCGGGCCGCGCGAAGCTCCGCCTGGCCTGCACACCGCGTGGTGAGACGAGCCGCAGTGCGCCGACGGGCGCGGTGCCCGCGACGAGCCCGGCCGCCGCCACGCCGAGCCCGGCGAGCACGTCCAGGGCGTGCGGCGCCACGCCGTCGCCGCAGACCTTGTCCCGGGGGAAGTCCGCGGCGTCCAGCAGGAGCACGCGGGCGGCCGGGTCGGCACGCAGCGCGGCGATCGCGGCCGTCGAACCCGCGGGCCCGGCGCCGACGACGACCAGGTCCCACTCGGGTCCCGCCCCCGGTCGGCGCATCAGCGGGCGAGCTGGTCGACGGCGGCGGCGAACAGCCACGGGGCCCCGGCGGCGGCGGGCACGATCCGCCGGGCGAGCGCGGGGCGTCCCCGCGCCCACAGCAGGCCCTCGGTCAGCCAGCGGGAGCGCCGCGACGTCCGCCGCCAGGCGCGGTCGTAGTCCGCGGGCCTGCCCGCGCGCAGGCAGCGCACCAGCTCGGCGGCGGTGGTCAGGGACAGTGCCAGCCCCTCGCCCGTGAGGGCGTCGACGTAGCCCGCCGCGTCCCCGACGAGCAGCACGCGTCCCGCCACCCGGCTCGAGGTCCACTGGCGCAGCGGCCCCGCGCCGCGGACCGGCGAGACCGGTTCCGCGCGGCGGACCCGCGCGGCCAACTCGGGGAAGGCGGCCAGGTGGTCGTCGAAGCCGCCCCGCACCGACGACAGGACCGCCACGCCGACGACGTCGGGCGCGACGGGGGTCACGTAGGCCTCGGACCGGGCCGCCCACGTGACCTCGACCGCGTCGGAGAACGGGGCGAGGGCGTAGTGCCTGCGCAGTCCCCACCTCGGGGTGCGGGCGCGGCGGTCCGCGGCGAGGCCCGCGAGCTCGCGGACCGCGGAGTGCAGCCCGTCCGCCGCGACGAGGTAGCGGGCCCGCAGCCCGCCCGCACGCACGTGGTCGCCGTGCTGGGAGAGGTCGGTGACCGCGGTGGGCAGGACGGGCACCCCGGCCCGGTCCACCTCGCGGCGCAACGCGTCGTGCAGCGCCGTGCGCCGCACCCCCCGGCCGTGCCCGGCCCGGAACGCGGCGTGCGCGACCGTCGCGCCCTGCCGGTAGGTGATGCCCTCGATCGGGTGCCCCGGCGGGTCGATGCCGAGCTCGGCCAGCGCCTTCACGGCGCCGGGCATCAGCCCTTCCCCGCACGCCTTGTCGATCACCCCGGCGCGCTTCTCGCACACCACGACGTCCATCCCCGCCCGCGCGCAGCCCAGCGCCACCGCGAGACCGGCGGGGCCGCCGCCGACCACGAGCACGTCGTGCAGGCGATCAGGCATACGCGGACCTGAGCGCGTCGTCCTCCGCGCGGATCCGGACCGCCAGCAGGCCCGCGTTGAGCACGGTGAAGACGGCGGCGGTCAGCCACGCCCCGTGCACGAGCGGCAGGGCGAACCCCTCGACGACGACCGCGACGTAGTTGGGGTGCGGGAACAGGCGGTAGGGCCCGCCCGTGACCCTGGGCAGCCCGGGGACGACCACGATCCGCGTGTTCCACTGCCTGCCGAGCACCCGGATGCACCACCACCGCAGCACCTGGGACGCCACCACCAGCGCCAGCATCGACCAGCCCAGCACGGGCGTGAACGGGCGGTCCGCGAGCAGCACCTCGAGCAGGCAGCCCGCCAGCAGCCCGGTGTGCAGCACCACCATGAACGGGTAGTGCCCGAACCCGGTCTCGCGCCCGCCGCGCGCCAGGCTCCACGCGAGGTTGCGCTTGGCCACCACCAGCTCGGCCAGCCGCTCCAGCGCGACCAGTCCCACGAGGACCACGTACCAGACCTGGCTCACCATCGCACGAGCACCAGTTCGGCGCAGAAGCCGGGACCCATCGCCATCACCACGCCCCAGTCGCCGGGGGACGCGGGGCGGTCGGCGAGCGTGTCCGCGAACACGTGCAGCACCGAGGCCGACGACAGGTTGCCGATGCGGTTGAGAGAACGCCACGTCATGGCCAGATCATCCTCGTCGAGGCCGAGCACCGACTGGATGGCCTCGATCACCTTCGGTCCGCCGGGGTGGCAGATCCAGCGCGCGATGTCGTCGACCTCCAGCCCGTGGGGCGCGAGCAGCTGCTCGACGTCACCCGCGAGGTACTTGTGCACGAGCTCGGGCACCTCCGCGCCCAGCACCACCTTCAGGCCGGTGCTGCCGACGTCCCAGCCCATGGCGCGCTCGGAGTTCTCGTACAGGTGGCTGACGGAGTCCACCACCCGCGGCCCGCTCGCCGCGGCCGGGTGCTCGTCGCCCACCGCGACGACCGCGGCGGCACCGTCGCCGAACAGCCCGGAGGCGATCATGTTCGCCGCGCTCGCGTCCCCGCGCTGCACGGTGAGCGAGCACAGCTCGACCGACACCAGCATGGCCACCGCCCTCGGCCAGCCGCGCAGGAAGTCGTGTAATCGGGCGATGCCCGCCGCGCCCGCCAGGCAGCCGAGCCCGATGACCGGCACCCGTTTGACGTCCGGCCGCATCCCGATGCGCCCGGCGATCCGCGCGTCGAGCGAGGGGACCGCGATGCCGGTGACCGTGGTGGAGATCACGAGGTCCACATCCGACGGTGCGAGGCCCGCGGCGTCCAGCGCGGCCAGCGCGGCGTCGCAGCCGAGGTCCACCGCGGCCGGGACGAACGCGTCGTTCGCGGCGGTGAAGCCGTCGAGCTCGTCGTAGCGCTCGATGGGCAGCGCCAGGTGCCGGGTGGCAACGCGAACGCTGCCGTGGAACCGGTTCGCCACCGCCCGCGCGGACTCGTCAGGCAGGCACAGCCTGCCGAACAGGTCCGTCAGCTGCGCCTGCGCGTAGCGAAACGGCGGAAGCACACCGCGTACCGCCGAAATCGTCGTCACCCGGCTCACGGTACGTCTTCTGCCTACACTCGGCAGATGACCGGCTCGACAGCCGCACCGGGCGAGGCACCGCGGACGCGGGCCGGGCAGCCCTGGCACGACCTGCCGCGCGGTCTCGCCGCGGCGTGCCACCCCCTCCCGGGCCTGGCCGTGACGTTCGTGGCCGTGATGCTCGCCGTCGGCGTCGGCCTCGCACCGGGGCGGGTGGTGCTGCTCGGCGCCGCCGTGTTCACCGGTCAGCTGTCGATCGGCTGGTCCAACGACTGGATCGACGCCGCGCGGGACCGCGCGGTCGGGCGGGCCGACAAGCCGGTCGCGGCCGGGGCCGTCCCCGTGCGCGTGGTCGCCGCCGCCGCGGGCACGGCGCTGGTGGCCACCGTCGTGCTGTCGTCGCTGCTCGGGCTGCTCGCCGCGGTGGCCCTGCTGGCCGGGGTCGCCGCCGCCTGGGCCTACAACCTGGGGCTCAAGGCCACCGCCTGGTCCGGCGCGGCCTACCTGCTCGCCTTCGGCGCCCTGCCCGTCGCCCCCTACGCGGCGCTGCCCGGGCAGCCGTGGCCGCCGTGGTGGATACCGGTCGCCGGCGCACTGCTCGGGTTCGGCGCCCACTTCGCGAACGTCCTGCCCGACCTGCGCGCGGACGCCGCGACCGGGGTGCGCGGACTCCCCCACCGGCTCGGTGCCCGGCGTGGCGTGGTCGTCATGGCCGTGGCGCTCGCCGCCGCCTCGGTGGTGCTGGGCGTCGCCCCGGCGGGGGCGTCGACGGCGTTCGCCCTGACCGCGTCCACGCTCGGCATCGCGCTCGCCGCCGCGACCGCGGTGCTCGCGCTCCGCGCCCCCCACAGCCCGGTGCCGTTCCGGCTCACGGTCGCGATCGCGGTCCTCGACGTCGTGCTGTTGCTGGTGGTGACGGCCTAGCTCGCGGTGTCCCGCCGGTCGGCGTGCGCCCGTGCGACCAGGCGTTCCCGGTAGTCGCGGGCCCACCGCGACAGCAGCGGCGCGGCCGGCGCGACGGCGATGTCGAGGACGTTGGCCAGCGGCGGCATCCCGGCGAGGCGGCCGATCCCGAGCCAGCGCGGCACCGTGACCGTGCGGTGCCGGTGCGCGGTCAGGCACCGGCGGACCTCGTCGGCCACCAGCTCCGGCCGGACGCCGAACGAGTGCCCGCGCCGCCCCTCGTCGTCGGTCGGCCGCAGGCCGGCGGCCCGCAGGAGCCATTCGGTCCGGACAGGGCCGGGGTTCACGGTGTGGACGCGCACGCCACGGGGTACCTCCCGCCGCAGCGCGTGGACGAGGCCGTCGACGCCCGCCTTGGTCGCCGAGTACAGCGACAGGGGTGGCACGGGCACCCACCCGCCGAGCGAGGAGATCATCACCACGTCGCCGCCTCGGCCCGCCAGGTGCGGCAGCACGTGGCGCGTCAGGTCGGCGACGGCGACGACGTTCACCTCGAACAGGGTGCGGACCTCGTCCGCGGTCAGCTCGGTGAGCAGGCCCACCTGGCCCTGACCCGCGTTGTTGACCAGGGCGTCGAGCCGGCCGTGGCGTTCCACCACCTGGCCGACCAGCTCCCCGCGCTGCCGCTGGTCGGCCAGGTCGCAGGCGACCGGCCACACGTCGCCGGGCAGCCGCCGCGCCGCGGCCCGCAACCGGTCCTCGTCCCGGGCACAGGTCACGACCCGAGCACCCGCGGCCGCGAGCCGCGCGGCCACGGTGAGCCCGATGCCGGCCGACCCACCCGTGACGAGCACGACGCGGCTTTCTACGGATCGCCTGGAAGACATGCCCGGAGACTTACCCGCTCCGGACCGTTCAACGCGCGACCGGCCCGGCATCGCCTGTTCGGGGGTTCACCAACCGCCGCCGTCACCACCGCCGTCGCCGGAGCCACCGTCGCCTGAACCGCTGTCGCCGGAACCGCTGTCACAGGAGCCGGTGGAGCCGCCACCGCAGCTGACCGAGTCGCCGGCATCCGACGACGAACCAGCGTCCACACCCGGAACGCGGTAACCCGGATCCGACCCACCGACCGACGACGAGTCGACGTCCACGCCGGGAACGCCGTAGCCGTCCGCGGTCAGGTTGCCCATCGAGTCCGGTGTGGACCCCCATCGTCACCGTAGTCGATCGACGGGCACCGACGGGGAGCCGAGGCCAGTTACCCGGGACGCGGACGTGACAACGCGACGGGGGCGGAACGTTCCTGATTCCGCCCCGGGGCGGACGTGTGCGGCGTGCGCGGTCAGCCGATCCCGTTGACCCAGTCGATGACCGCCCGGTGGTAGCCGGGTGCCCGCGCCGAGAAGTTGAGCGAGTGCCCGTAGCCGGGGACGACGTGGGCGCGCAGCCGGGCCTCGGGTGCGTAGAACGGTGCCTCCGACGCGCGCAGCGCTTCGTTCGAGGAGCAGTCCGCGCCGAGCGGGGGGCCGCAGAAGTTCGCGTCGCCGCCGCCCATGACGACCATGACCGGAACGGTGATGCGCCGTGACACCGGGAGGAGGGCGCTGATCAGCACCGTGTTCAGCGTCTCCGCCGCCGTGACGACGTCCTTGGTGGCCTCGTCGAAGCCGATCGCGCCCGGCTCCGTCGCACCCGGCGTGTGGAACGACGCGTACCGCGTGCCACCGATCGTGGTCAGGTAGCCGAGGTCCAGGCCGATCCCCGTCAGGCCGGGGTCGAGCGGACCCGGGATCAGGGTGGTGAACACGGGCACGGCGCCCGGGAGGTTGATCCGGTGGGTGAGCCCGGTGATCAGCACGCCGTCCACGTCGCGGTAGGTGGCCGCCTCGGTCGTGGTCGTCGCCGAGCCGATCGAGTGACCGACGAGCACCACCCGGTCGAACCGCGGCCGCAGCGACTGGATCACCGCGTGCACCGCCTTGGCCTGGGTGTTGACGTCGACCAGCACGCTCAGGGGCTTCGAGCTGCGCCCGCTGCCGAGCCGGTCGACGGCGACGGTGGCGAACCCGGCGCGGTTCATGGCCAGGCGGTACGACCGGGTGTCCGGTTCGTAGCCGATGTCCCAGTACGCGCTGTTGTACGTGCCGCCGGGCACCAGCACCTGGAGCGTCGTCGCGCCCTGGGGCACGCACAGCCGGCCGTACATCGACTGCGTGGTCAGGCCGACCCGCACCGGCACGCGCACGTCCTCGCACGTGATCTGCGCGGCGCCCGCCGTGCCGGGTGCGAGGCACACACCGGCCACGAGCAGCAACACGGTGCCGAACCGGCGGAAACGCGACCAACTCAAGGAGAACGACCTCCAACTCAGTGACGGGGAACCGCCGTCATCAACAGACCCTTGGGGTAGGCGGCGGACGTGAACGTGACGCGCACGGGCTTGCCCGGCACGGGAACCAGCCGCCACCGCGCGGCGACGGTGGCGAGGGTGACGACGATCTCGGTGCGGGCGAACAGGTTCCCGACGCACTGCCGCGTGCCGGCGCCGAACGGGACGAACGCGCCCTTGGGGACGGCCGCCGCGCGTTCCGGCGACCAGCGGCCGGGGTCGAAGCGGTACGGCGCCGCGAACGAGGCCGGGTCGTGGTGCAGCGCGTGCGGGCTGAAGATCACCTCGGCGCCCTCGGGCAGCGTGACGCCACCGAGCTCGACCGGCGCCAGGGTCCGGCGCATCAGGAACCAGACCGGGTACATCCGCAGCACCTCGTTGACGACCTGGTTGAGGTAGACCAGCTTCTCGACGTCGGCGAAGGCGGGTGCGCGGCCGCCCAGCACCTCGTCGACCTCGGCGTGGACGCGGCGCTCGACGTCGGGGTGCCGGGCGAGCTCGTGGCACGTCCAGGCCAGCGCGAGCGCGGTGGTCTCGATGCCGCCGACGAGCAACGTCATGACCTCGTCGTGGACCTGCCGGTCGGACATGCCCGCGCCGGTGTCGGGGTGCCGGGCCAGCAGCAGCATGGACAGCAGGTCGCCGCGGTCGGTGCCGTCCGCGCGCCAGCCGCGCACGACGTCGAGCACGATCGCGCGCAGCCGCTCGATGGCCGCGTCGAACTCGCGGTTGCCGCGCAGGGGCAGCTTCTCGACGAACGACGGCGACAGCGCGCGGACGATGCCGTACCTGAGCACGGTGAAGATCGACCGGCGCACCTCCTCGATGGCCCGGTCGCCCATCTCCGTGGAGAACAGCGCCTCGCCCACGACGGTGACGGCGAGCGACTGGGCGTCCTCCTCGACCACGCGCACCTGGCCGGGGCGCCACGTCGCCGTGAGGTCGGCCGCCGCGCGCGCCATGGTGTCGGCGTAGCGGGCGACGCGGTCCCGGTGGAAGGAGGGCTGCACCATCCGGCGCTGGGTGCGGTGGAACTCACCGTTCGAGGTGGCCAGCCCGTTGCCGAAGATCGGCAGGAACTTGTCGAACAAGGCCCCTTTTCGAAATAGTGACCCCTTCGTGATCAACATTTCGTGCACCAGTCGCGGATTTGCCACGAAGTAGGCGGGCACCGTCCCAAGATCGACTCGGACGATGTCGCCGTGATTGCGCAGAGATTCGGTGAACTCGTACCGCTTGAGCAGCATCGGCAGGGTGTGACCGAGCAGGGGTAGTCGGCCGGGAGCCACCGGTACAGGCATGTTCGCTCCTCGCCGGGTCTGGGAAAGTGACCACCCTAGAAGGGGTGCGCGCGGGCCGCGAGTGCCCGATCGGGTGACATTTGCACCACCCCGATGGCCCAATTGAGGCCGCCTCGGGGGGTGGTTAGGATAATGCACCTCCTACCCCGAAGAGGTGTTCGTGATGGCGCAACGGAATTGGATTCCGCAGAGCGTCGACGTCTCCGCGCCGAGCATGGCCCGCACCTACGACTACCTGCTCGGCGGCGGCCACAACTTCGCGGTGGACCGGGAGCTGGCGAGGCACGTCGAGGCCATCATGCCCGACGCGCGTTCCGTGGCACGCGTGAGCAGGGCGTTCCTCGCCCGCACCGTGCGGTTCATGGTCGCGCGGGGAGTCCGGCAGTTCCTCGACATCGGCTCGGGCATCCCGACCGTGGCCAACGTGCACGAGGTCGCCCAGGGCGCGGCCCCGGAATGCCGGGTGGTGTACGTGGACAAGGACCCCATCGCGGTCGCGCACAGCGAGCTGATGCTGGTGGACAACGACCGCGCGACCATCGTGCAGGCGGACATGCGCGACCCCGAGTCGATCCTCGACCGCCCGGAGACCCGCGGGCTGATCGACTTCGACCAGCCCGTCGGCCTGCTGATGCTGATGATGCTGCACTGGCTGCCGGACGAGGCCGACCCGTGGCACCTGATGGCGCGGTACCGCGACGCGCTGGCCCCCGGCAGCTACCTGGCGATCACCCACGTCACCGCGGACAACCAGGACCACGGCGTGGCCGAGGTGACCGACCTGATCTCCGAGAGCCGCAGCGCCGACCAGCTCACCGAGCGCTCGCACGAGCAGGTGCTGGCGCTGTTCGGCGACTTCGAGCTGGTCGAGCCGGGGCTGGTCGGCTGCGCGGCGTGGCGGCCGACCGGGCCGGTCGACATGTCCGACACCCCGGAGTCGAACAGAACGGTCTACGGCGGTGTCGCCCGCAAGTCCTGACGCCGCCCGCCGCCGCCCTGGGGAACCGACCGCACGGCAACCGAACCGAAGCAGGACTGGCCCGATGTCGCAGCCTGGCTCCAGACCCGTTCCCCCGCCGACGTCCGCCGAGAGCGCACACGCCCGGGACCTCCTCGCCCGCACGTGGACGTACCTGCTGAGCGGCATCACGCTGGTTCCGCTGCCGCCCGAGGAACTCGGCCGGGAGATGCGCGGTCAGCTCGACCTGCTGTGCTCGATCATGGCCCGCGACCCGTTCGACGCCGCGGCGGTCGAGCAGGTCGGCGAACACGTCGTCGCGGTCGGCTACGCCGGCGAGGACGGTCTGCGCCGCACCGTCGAGGTCCTCGCCAAGGGCCTGCCCGCGCTGCCCGAGTTCCAGCCGGCCGGCGCGTACGCGGACCGGATCGCGCTCACGATCGGCGCGCTGGCCACCGGTTTCCTCACCGCGAACCGGCGGGCCGTGTTCGAGCAGCAGGAACGGATGAGCCTGTCGCTGCTCAAGGCCGTGCGCGACGCCCGGTGGAACCTGATGGCGAGCGAGGCGCGGTTCGACGAGGTGGTGACGTCCTCGGCGAGTGGCATCATGATCGTCGACCTGGACGGGCGGCTCGTGCGGGCCAACGGCGCGATGGGCGAGATCGTCGGCTACCTCCCCGACGAGCTGACCGGCACGAACCTGTTCGACCTCGTCCACCCGGACACGGCCGGGATGCTGCGCGCGGCGATGCGGGCCGTGGCCGACGGCGGGCAGGACCGCGTCCGCCAGTCGCATCGGTTGCGGTGCAAGGACGGCGACGTCGCGCGGATCTCGCTGACCGCGTCGCTGCTGCGCGACCCGGGCGGCGCGCCGAGCCACTTCGTCGCGGTCGTCGAGGACGGCACCGAGCTGATGCTGTTGCAGAGCGAGCTGAGCAGGCAGGCACTGCACGACGTGCTCACCGGTCTGCCCAACCGCCAGTTCTTCAGCACGCACCTGGAGAGCGCGGTGCGGCGGGCCGACCCCGCGCACGGCGTGACGCTGCTGCACCTCGACCTCGACGCGTTCGGCATGGTGTGCAACAGCCTCGGGCGCGGCGCGGGCGAGCGGCTGCTCGCGCACGTGGCGCAGCAGCTGAGGTCCGTGCTGGCGCGGGAGAAGGCGATGATCGCCCGGTTCGACGGCGACGAGTTCGGCATCCTCGTGGAGAACACCGCGACCACGCCGAACATCGCCGCGATCGCCGCGGCCGTCAACGGGGTGCTGGCCGAACCCCTGTACGTCGGCGAGCACGGCCTCGCGGTGTCCGCGTCGATCGGGGTGGTGCACGGCGTGCCGTGGTCCCGGGACCCGGCCGAGCTGCTGCGGGCGGCCGACCAGGCGTTGCGGCGCGCCAAGTCGAAGGGGCGCGGGCAGTGGGAGCTGTTCGACCCCGGCCGGGACCCGGTGGACCGGGCGGCGCAGGAGCTGGCCGTCGTCATGCCGGGCGCCTGGGAGCAGGGCGAGATCACCGTCGGGTACCGGCCCGTGGCGCGGCTCGCGGACGGCGGCCTCGCGGGCGTGGAGGCGGTGCTGCGCTGGGACCGGGAGGAGGGTTCCGTACCGCACGAACGCTGCCTGGAGCTGGCCGAGAAGACGGGCTTCGCCCTGCCGCTGGGCGAGTGGCTGCTCCGCACCGCGGCCGGCCAGGTCCGGTGGTGGCGGCACAACGGCTTCGCGTCGCCGCTGACCGTCGCGCTGACCGCCCACCAGGCATCCGACGCGGACCTCGTGTCCAAGGTCGTGCAGGCTCTGGACACCACCGACCTGCGGCCGAGCGGCCTCGTCGTCACCGTGCCGGTGGACGTGGTGCGGGTCCCCGAGGCGGCGGACAACCTCGGCGTACTGGCCGAGATGGGCGTGCGCACCGCACTGGACGACTTCGGCCTGGGACCGGACGACCTGGCCGCCGCGCAGGACCACCGCGTCCACGCGATCCGCGTCGCCGGACGCCTGGTGACCCGCCAGGCGAGCACGGACGCCGACTACGTCGCCGCCCTCGTGCCCGCAGTGCGCGACACCGGCGCCGTCATCGTCGTCGACGGCATCGGCACCGCGGAGCAGGCCACGTGGTGGCGCGAGGCCGGCGCGGACCTGGCCACCGGCCCGCGCTTCGGGCAGTACCACTCCCCCGGCGCGTTCCAGTCGGCCTTCGTCTCCTGACTCCGCCCGGCCGTCGTCCCATGTAACGCGGCGCGTCGCGGACGCGACGCGCTAGCCAGACCGGGACCGGGATCGATCGATATTGGGGTGTCACGTGTTCGGCACGAAGACGAAGCAGATCGCCGAGCTCCAGCAGCACGCGGCCGGTCTGCAGGCGCAGTTGCAGCAGGCGCAGGCACACCTGGCGCAGATCGGCGCCATGGAGCACTGGCAGGTCCGGCAGGAGATCGACCGGATGAGGGCCGAGCTGGGACAGCTCGCTGCTGCCCATGCCACCGAGAAGCAGCGCCACGCCGCGGAACTGCGACACCAGCGGGACGTGCTCGCGGAGAAGATCACCGAGGTGCGCGGCAAGGTCGCGCTGGCGCAGCAGGAACTCGTGCCCTTCACCGACGAGATGGTCTTCCAGCAGGCCGGGGTCTTCCGCTACCACCACCCCCTCGAGAACGCCGAGGCCTACCGGGCGCGCCTCGAGCAGATCACCGCCGAGATGAAGCGCCTCATCAGCGACAAGAAGGCGGTCGACGCCAACTACTCCTTCACGTTCAACAACTCCAGCGCGCAGGGCCGCAAAATGGTCAACGACTGGTGCAAGATGATGTTGCGGGCCTACAACTCCGAGGCCGAGAACTGCCTGCGCGTCATGAAGGCCGGTTCGGTCGACACGGCGAAGAAGCGGCTCGACCGCATCGGTGTGGCCATCGAGAAGCTCGGCGGCATGCTGTCGGTGCGGATCTCCGACCGCTACCGGGGGCTGCGCATGCTGGAGCTGGAGCTGACGGCCGACTACCTGCTGAAGAAGCAGGAGGAGAAGGAAGCCGAGCGCGCGGAACGGGAACGGCTCCGCGAGGAGGCGAAGGCGCAGGCCGAGTTCCGCCGCGAGATCGAGAAGCTGGAGAAGGAACGCAAGCACCTGCTCAACGTCCGGCAGG
>WUUC01105168.1_pt1 | contig 20976 bp, 15 predicted proteins | sample 6278441 | NCBI WGS metagenome assembly WUUC01 (sample SAMN13675441, study PRJNA597444) | soil metagenome | isolation source: soil | place: USA: Washington | collected 2017-10
CGGCCTGAGCTTCAGCATGGGTTAGCAGCATTGAACGAGGGTGTTATTGAGCGGCGCTTAAACGCACTAGAAGCGGTCTCATAAATACCCCGGATGGTGCGACCACTTCGATTTTCCTGAGAAATACGCAGCCTCTAAACCTTCTGGGGTATTTATGAGACTGCTTCTAGTAATTTCCCTCCTAGTCTACCATGGGCATTAATGGACAGGCGTCGGTGCTGTGAAGTGTTCGGGGTGGGTGGGGAGCAGGCGGAGGGGGAGACCCTAGGGCCGGTCTGCGGGAGGCTGGGCGAGGAGGATGCGCTCTACTTCCGTGATGTGAGTGAGGAGGGCGCGCTCTTCGATAGTATAGAAGTGCTGAGCCAGAGCTTCAGGGGCAGGCGGGCGAATGCACTGCTGATTTCTTCATCGGATAGTGCTTTGGTCCTTTCCGTCTGGTATGCCTTAGGCGCCCTCGGACGAGCTAGGCTGACAGGATTCGAGTGGAGCGATTTCGCAAGCTCAGGATCACGTTGTGCCCTTAAGCGGGCACGCCAGATACGAAGCGGTCGAGAGCGGAACCAGGTGGGCTCCGGAAAGTATGGCTCACCTCGTAAGCGGGTTTTCGTGCAGTTGTTCCAAAAGCGTCGGCTTCGGCGCCGCCCGGGGGGCGTGTACGATTTGATCGATCTGGTCGTTGGCGATGCCGATGACGCGCGAGATATTCACCCGCCGCACCGCCTCCAGTATGACGTTGTACTCGTTGGTTCGCTGCATCAGCTTCACCAGAGCGGGAGACATCTCAAGCAGGATAATCAACGCTCGAATCCCCCAGGCCATGTAAATCGCTGACGGAGAACTGGCCTTCACTTTTTCGAGGGCCTCGTAACGGGCCATGAGGTCTTCGACTTTCGGGACGGCGCGCCGTTCGTAAATATCCTTGAGCCGAGTCCGCACGTCGTTCTGGGCCAACTTTAATTTATCCAACTCCGTCTGCGCTGTGTTGAGTAACTGCTGGTTGCGTTCCAACTGGGCTTCCGCTGCCTTGTAAGCAGGCCCGGGACCCGCTAAACCAGTCCTGTTTCTGCCTTCTCGGACCGCACCGGTGGTCTCGTCCTGCATGGTTAGGCCGGCCTCGACGATGTTCTTACGATACCCCGCCATCTCGTTTTCGAGGGCCTTGATTCTGTCATCGTAGGCGCGCTCGTCCGCCTCCATCTGTTCGCGCGCCACCTTGTTCTCTTCGGCATTCTCTTCAATCAGCTGCTTATCGATTCTGTCCGCAAACAGGCGCATCTCTAACGGCACTGCAATGACCACCCCGATCAGTAAGGCCAACGGCAGGCGCGAGAGGGTGGCGAGCTTGTTGGTGGCCGAGACGATCTCACGGTCGATGAACACGATGACGGTGGCGTAGAGGAGCGCGACCGGGATTGCCACCCGGAAGTCCTTGAACGTCGTGTGGACGGCGTACATACACGAGAGAAAGGCGAACGTCCCTGTAAGCAGCACGAACACGCCATTAGTCACTTGCGTCTTTACGGCATGGTCCGTGCAGTGGATGATAATGCGCCGATCCGTCTTCGACAGGAACTGAAAAAATCTGCTCAAGATACTCATGGTGCTGCGCCTCGTCGTTGTTGCTCGGGTTGAACTACCTCAGAACTCAGCAATCTGCCTGAGGCTGAATGGTATCTCCCGCAATGGGAACGGTATCTCTCTCAAGGTGAACGGCCCCTCCGCGGTGCGCAGTTCGTCCGCCGCTCGTAAGTCAATCTCGACAGGAACCGCTGTTGCCTCGACAGGCGCCCCGGCCGCTCGCAAGTCGTTAGCAGGAGGCGCGGGTGCCGCCCCGTGATCGTTCGCCCGCGCTTGAGCAGGCGGCGGGGGCGCGTGTCGGGACCTCCTCCCGAAGTCGAAGTGGGTCGGCCCGGCGGTGCCCTCGATGTCGCGCAAGGTGCCCGTGTGTCCGCCGTGCTTTTCGCCGATTGCCCGCCAGCTTTCTTCGAGGAAGGCCACGCCACAGTGGGGGCCGGCGCAGAGGACGATCCTGTCACCGGGTCTGAGCAGTTCCTTTGTGACGGGGTCTCTGCGCTGCTGCTTTAGGAAGACTTGATGACGAGCGGCATCAAGGACTATTACATTCAGAGTCATGACCCTCGCCCTTGATAGCTAGCGCGGACGCACAACGGCCCGGGGGCGAGCACACTCGCGCGGTCGCCGAAAGCGCCTGCGGTCATCGCCTGATGATTAAATTAATCGCCTGCATGACGATGATGACGCACTGAAGGAGCAGCACGAGCAGGAGGCAGAGCAGGCATATCCAGAGGAGTCGGTGGGGGCTCTTGGCCCAGACGCGCAAGCGCTTGCTCAATCCCTCGGGACCCCCCGGGTGTGCGCCGACGGGGGCCGCCTCGGCGTTAAGGCCGGCAGGCTGCTCGCCGGGGAGTGCGTCAGACGGCGGCTCCGCGTCTACGCCCTGGCGTTCGTCGTCGGCGATGACGTAGCCCCGGCACTCCTGCGCGTCGCGGCCGAAAAATGCGCGCCAGCGTCGCTTCTGCGGGTTCAGCACAACGGCGAACTGCCAATCGTGCGCGAACATGCGACTTTGCGTGTCCCTATCGGTTCCCGACATGAACACTTGTAGGCCGTTCGGATGTGTGTGATACCAGCCGATGACCTGCAACTCCCTCTGCGGCGACTGCTCCAGCAGTCTGTCGGCGGAGTCGAGCATTTCCTTCCACGTCTCATGTGTCATCTCCAGGTGGACGCTCGATCCGCGCGCCGATATCCCCGCCACCGCCGCGCTGACGACGCCGTAAGTGATGCCGCTCGCGACGTCCCTGAACGCCTGCCCCAGGAGAATGCCGCCCTGCTCAATGCAGTTGTGTTGCGTCATCTTTCCCCACCCGACGTGGCTACCGACATGGCTCATCGCCTCCGCCGTGAAGTACAGCCTGTGGCTCCCGCTGCAACCACCTTCCCAGTTCGAGTTGAGTTCTTCGACGGTCTTGAACGTCGGCTCGGCCCGCTTCCTGGGTTGGTATGGCGGGTCGGAGTTGACGATCTCAAACTTCTTGCGTGCGGCGGTGCTTTCCATAGTTGTTGGCTCCCGAGATGGCAGCGATGCGCCGAATGCCCGCCTCACTGGCGGACGTCGAACTTTTTCCTGACAATCGGCTGCACCTCGAACTTGGATATGCTCGGGTCGGGCAGCGTCTGTCTGTCGCACGGGAAGATGCCCTGGTCACGATGCCTGAGGTACCACCTCTTCGCTTCGGTATTCGCCGCGCTGTGCTCGTTCGTGATGACCGCGTCGTATTGCAGCGTACGGATCATGCGGATGATGTGTGCCCCCAGTCCCTCGGTGTAATCCCACAAGCCGGGGCACCAGTTATTGTATGACCACCAGTTGGGGTGAAAGACGACGGGTTGGCTGACCATGACCACCTCCGGCGGTGCTTTCATCGGGTAGCCCGCGGGGAGTTTGATATCAATGACGTGCTGGTCGCGGTACGTCGGCCCCGGCCCAACGATGCTCCTGACATTGACCGTCAGGCGGTACTCATCGACGAAGGGCGGCGTGCCGCTGACGGCGTGCCAGGTGATCATGGCCCCCCGGATATTACACATGTCCCGATAGTCGTTCTTTAGGCGCGTCTTCCTTACTTCCTGCGGCGTCGCCATGCTCACCTCCCCATCCGCGCCCCGGCGCCCGTCGCAGGGATGACGCGAATCTTAGAGCCACTCCTCACACCGGCGTCGGCCAGCGTCTGATCACCTCGGAGGGCGTTCCCGTTTTCGGTCAGCTCGTAGCCCTGGGGGACGGGGGTCACGAAGTTGTTAGCCAACAACTCGCCGATGGCCTCCTGGGCCGTCATGGTGTCATCGACTGTGACCGTTATCACACGGCTGTCGGTCGGGTGTACGAAACTCACATTTACGTCCGGCATGCGCTCTCCTTTAATGTCCTGGTCAAAATTAGTGGGCTGGGGTCAGCGCCCAGCCATGTTCGGGAAAAGAAACTCCCTGTCTCCCGCGAGCTCGTAATACCTATACTCGCCCTGCCTGTCTTCGACAGCGACGACGTGCAGGTACGGCACCCCGAAGTCGCGCAGTCGCAGGGCGAGCAGCCGCCCGTCGGTGTCCGCGAGAGAAAGCGTTTCGACCGCCACCTTCGGTGCCGCCGCATCTAACCGCCCCCCCACCACGTTGCCTTGTGTCTCCTGGCAGTCGGGGCAGGCGACCTCGTGCCTGAACAGGCGGAACGCCGGCTTGAAGAGTTCGACGGCGCGCCCGCAGTGGACGCATGGGGCGGAGAGCAAAAACGTCCTGTCACCGCGCAGGTCAAGTCTGGCGCCCTCGCCCGAGTTGTAGTCCTGCGAGACGAACTGCAGGAACTCCCGCAGGGAAGCCCCGCTGCCGAGGGAGGTCGGGGTGACTTCCGGGTACGTCGCGTGCGCCATACAGCCGGGATTAACCGTGTAGTTAAGGAGGTCGAATTCGTTGGTCTGCCCCTGGAAGAAAATCTTTTTACCGCCGGCGACCTCCTGCCCGCAGAGGAACTTCACGGCCTCTTGTACCTGCAGCGCCGAGGCGATAGCGGAGGCGACCTGCACCGTCGGCACTTTCCCCTCCTCTGCCACCAACTGCTTGAAGTCGTCGCAGGAGTACCGTAGCCGTGCGGCCTTGATCTGTTCCGAGGTCGCCGTGCATTGGTAGCACGGCGGCTGGCCGGGGAAATAGACGCTGACCCCTCCGGCAAGCTCGAAGATACCCGCGTCGATCCATGGCGTCTGCGCAAGCCAACACTGGCGGTTGATGGCGAAACGGGTCTCTACGTTGTCGAGGCACCCTAGGACGACGTCCATCTCACGAAAGACGCCTGTGCCCAAATCCCAGACAACATCCCCGTCGAACCAATCGACGCGCGGCGCGTCCGCGAGGCACATCTCGCGCGTGCGCTCGGCCGCGACCTCGGATTTGCGCCGCCCCTTGTCCTCAGGGCGGAAGAGGACGGTGCGGCTCAGGTTGGAGGTGGCGATGGTGTCGAAGTCCACGATGAAGATGTTCCTAAAGCCGAGTAGCGCTAGATTTTTCAGCGTCTCGTTGCCGATGGCACCAGCCCCGACGACCATTACTCTGGCGTCGCTGATCCGCTCCTGACTCCACCACGAGATGCGCTCCTGCCTGTCAAAAGGGTTCTCGTCGATGTCGGTCGTCGCAGTGACTAGGAATTTTTTCATTCGTTCAGCTCCACCGGAAGTCGCACACCTTGCACTTCCACCGTTGGTCCGAGCCGCGCGTCACGTTGTCCCGCGTACGACACCGCGGACACAGCTTCGGCCGGGTTCCACCGGAGATGCCGAAGCGGCCCTCAGGCAACGCCCCGACCCCGTCACCGGCGCTGCGCTCGCCCGTGATGGAAAAGGTCTTGCCGCTCCTCTGCGAATCGCCCTGCAGAGGCGTTTCTGTGCGGTTGATCTCGAATTTCTTGGGCACAGTTGATGTCAATGTGATCCGCGCGAGCCACTCTCTTGCGGCGTCGGCCGCCCGTCTGAATATAGAACTCATTTACCGAATCGTACGCTGCGGCCCGTACCCGCACTAGCACCCCCGCGTCCGTCGGCAGATGCCTCGCGCCCGCCCCTACCTATCATGCGGAGAAAGACGAAACATTACCTGCCGCGCCATGGGCTTTCACTTCATGGTCGGGAGGGGAATAGGGAGGAATAGGAGTGCCGTAAGGGTGTAACGCGTCCGTCCAGGTTTACGTGAGTTGATTGAGGCGGGTCAGACACGGAGTTCGTCCGTCGTCTCCGTTCCTTAGTCTTGGCCCCTCCGGCGACTTTTACCGTGTGCCTGGTTGACTTCCACGCGAGGCTCGTTCCCCGTTATGTTCATGTTAGTGATGCCTCCCTCAACAACCGCCCGGTCTTTCACGACCGTCACCGTACTTATCCCGGTCGCAGGCGGCTGCCGGCTTATGCCGGCGGGAGTGAGGACTTGTAAGAGAAAAGGTCTGGAGTCGTCGGCCCCTTCTCCCTTCGAGAGTTCGGATATTTCACGGACGCGGTTGTCGACCGCCGATTGCGCCGCCTGAAACGCGCCACTCACCGTAGCCCCGTCAGCCAACGCGTGGTAAAACCAGCCCGCGAAGTCTCCGGCGTCCCTGTCCATGATGAGTCCCTTCGTCCCGATGGTGTAGTCGAATACTCGGCCGAGTGTCTCCGCCTGATCTTTGGTGTGACAGGCGTTCAGGAAAACGAGACGCGCGTCCCGATTCAACTCCGCGAACAACGCGGTCAACTCCTGCTTGCCGGCGGGTCTGCTATATCCATCTTCGCCCTCGAACACGATTCCCTGATCCGCGCTCCCGTGCCCGCAGAAATGAACGATATGAGGCCGGTGCTTGATAAGAGCCGAGCTGAAGTCCCCCATGCGGGCGCCTAACTCGGGCTCAAGTAACTGAAAGGCGTCGCGGTATTTGCTTCGGAGGAGCGCGTCCCGGATTCGGATGAACTCCCGACCCAGTTCCAGCCGTGTCCTGTCATCGGGGTTTGCGGCGAGGAAGAGGATTCTGATTTTTCGTCTCATGTGAGTCGCCGCCGTCATCAGATGGTGGTCGTCGTTCGGACGCATAGACTGCTCATACCCCAAGCTGGAGAGCGCCGTCGCTCCGGGCGGGCGGCCGCAGCCGCGAGGGCTGCATCGATGTCAGCCCCGACTCGCCAGTGACGGCCCGCTTTCAGTTGCCGACTACGCGCCCCGTCGTGCGGTAGTCGCTTTCAGGAACGTCATGGTCATTAACAAGTGTGGGTGCGGCAGGGCGCCCGCCGGGCTCGACCGGTTGTGACTGCCGTCCGCCGTCGTCCGGCAGCACCGCGTTGATCGCGCAATAAGATTTGAGGGTGGTGATACTCTTTTGCATCTGGGCGATCTCCTCCCCCCTCCCGCCGTTGGCGATGAGCCGAATCATGTCCTGTTCTAATTTGCGAATCATCTCGATGCGCAGCAACTCGTTCGCCAGCTCTGCCTCGCGCATCTTCTTCTCCACATCGGTGGCCCTCCGGCGGACGTTAGAGACCCTGACATGGAGACCGAACTCCCGCAGCGCGTAGTCCGTGATGAGGCCCGCGATCTCGCCTTTCACCTTCTCGGCCACCTCGCCGCTCAAGTAAGCGAGGTCGCCGTCGGCGCGAGTCTCCATGCCCGATTTGAGGGCGTTTACGAGTTGCCCCTGTATCTTGTTGATGTCGAGTCCCGCTGACCACACTTTCCCCCACCCCTCGCGGCTGATGTCCTCGATTTGGCAGTCGCCATAAAAAACAAACGGACCCCTGCTGCGCGGACTGTGTGAGAAGATTTCGGCCTCGAAACTGACGGTTTCACACCGCAGGTCATTAAGCAACTTGGTGAACTCGGTGTCGGCCATCTCCACGGACACGGAAATGACCTCGGCCTTAAACTCCTCGGCCAGCGTCTCCCTGATCTGGCGTGACAGGAGCGCCTTCACCGGCTCTTCGCAGTCCTCCCCGAGAAGTGCGGGGCGCGCGTACAAACGCTCGGGATGAATCATGAGCAGAGACCGCCTGACCTCGTCGAGTGACCTCTTCTCCATTAGCTTCGGGATGTCCGTGCCGCGCGCCACGTAATGCTTCACGTCCTCGAGCTGCCTCAGCATCACGGCGGCCGCAATCCTCAACCTGACGTGGAACCCTTCGAGGGCCGTCTCGAAAGTGTCTTCGGCCGCGATGTCGAAGCCCTCGAACCATGCTTCGAGGCTCCGGTTCGTGATGGTGAGCTGTTGCTGTAGGCCGCAGCCGACGCTGGCGGCCAGGAAGCTCATCTTGTTCTTTATCTCCCGGGCCGCGGGCTCCAGCTCCAGGAGGATATCTCCGTACGTTTTCCCGCACAGCGTCCGTTGGACCACCTGATTCAGGTTCTCGGTGAGCCAGTCGCCAAGGTCGGGTGAGCCGCCGCCCAGGTAAGACGCATAATCCTGAACGGTCATCTGCACCGAGTCCCTGACGATAATCGACTCCGGGTAGCCAGGCACCCGGTACTCGACCTCCTCCTGCGCCTCGTAGGGCTCGGACGGGATGTCCCGATCATATTCGAGGGCGAGGGATTGGAGACGCCGCCCGACCGGCTTTAAAGCCTCGTCGAGGTAAGCCCTGAGCCCCGCCTCAATGACGTCGGGCCGGCCGTAGAAGTCATGCAGGCCGACGTTCTCCACGAAGTATCGGAGCGCACTCTCTCGCACCAACTCCTCCATCCCGACGCCGTCGGCGCGGTACGCGACGGCGTTGACTGTGTCCTCCTGCCCGGTCGTCAGTTCCGCCTGGAATAAGATATCGAACGGGGCGCCGTAGTCTTTCAGCTTTACCTGGAGCGCGACCATGCCGAGTTGAATGTGGCGGACGAGGTCTTCCCCGCCGCAGAGGGATATCTCCGCGCCCACGTCGAGGCCCGTCTCGGCCAGGGCCCGCGCCGCAAGGCGGGATTCCAATTCGACCTTCGCCCTGAAGAACTCGTTGAGGAACGTCGTCGGCTGCTGACTGATGTGCTCGTGCACCCACTCCTTCATCTTGCCGGTGAGGACAGCGGCGGGGTTCGGGTCGTCACACAGCGCTTCGGCTACCCTCTCCTCCCGCCCTTCCGCGCACCTCGCCTCGAACTCAACCTTCAGGCCGACCGCCCGGCCCTGGCTGGAGTCGCTGACGTAGATGACGGACGTCTGGCACCTCGCGACCCCGGCGGTCGAGACCAGGAAGTACTTCAGCGAGGAGGAGGGGCGGAACCAGTCCGCGCTGACCGCGCTTCTCCTGTTGATGTCGACGGCGACCCTCTTCTCTCCCGGCCGCTCCGCCCGGGTGGCGGCGTCAACCCTGTAGATCACTGCATCAAGGCAACTCGATTGGGACATTTCTGAACTCCCTCACCTCGCGCCGCGGGGATTACTGCAATCCGGCCGCGTCGCTGCGAAGCTGCTCATATCTCGTTATCAACTCGGCGATGAGATCGCGTTTCCAGGCAAGCTCCTCCCACGCCGGGCTGCCGTAGGGCTTATTACTCAACGCCTTCAGAGTCCTTCGGCTCTCCTCGTGCCAATATGCCAGCAGCGCGGCCCGCTGGGGCGCCGTCGTAGTGCGCACGATCTGTTCCAGCAGCAGGCCGCTAACCATCGACGCGTCTGGCCGCGGCTCCGCCCCTTCTGCTTCGTTATCGCGGCCGTGGGCGCTTCTCTCGCCCTTGCCCTGTAGGATAAAAAACCATGTGGTGACCAGCCTGTTGATGCGTAAGGCGCCCTCTTCCTGGTTGAGGCGCTGCTCCTTAAACACGCCATTCATGCCAGGGTGAAACAGCAGCCTCACGAGGAGGCGCAGGTCGCCCGCCGCCGTGTCGGCGTCTCCGAAGGCGAACAGCGGACAGGCGCTTGGCCAGGAACCGAAGTAGCGGGCGTCGAATCTAAAGGTCGTCTCCGAGAGGTGAAAATGCAGCAACCGCAACGCGTATCTGGCAGGGAAGGGGTAAGTTTGTAGCGGGCGGCCCCCCTCGGGCAGCCACGACTCCAGGCTCGTCAACGCCTGATAAACACGCCCCCCCGTCCTCTTCAGGTAGCCGCGCAGGTAGTCGCTGGTCTGCTCGCGGATTTGCTGATCACCCCTGTGGAGCAACTGCTTCAGCCATTTGAACTGATCGAACGCCGGGGCGAACTGGAGTCTCCTAACGATCTCCAGGACCCCGCCGTGCTGCTTCGAGAGCAGCAGTTGCTGCAAAAACTCCTCGATGACCTCGGCCAGCCGCGGCTCTTCCAGCATCGCCCGGACCAACTGCGAGAGGCTCTGGTAAAAAAGCTTCCGCGCCTTGGCGGCGTTTGCCTCTTCGATGAGCCGCCAAGTTGGAGCCCGCGCGCCGTCGGCGCTGGCGAAAGAGGATTCGAAGTCTCTCACCACCCCGGCGAGCCACCTGCTACCGTAGTATTCCGGGTACGAGGCCGCCATCTCGACGCTGAGCTGCACGGCACTCTGAGATATCTTCGGGGAGGGGCTGAAGATGAGCCCGAGTCCCTGTACGGCCTGGAACCTGTTTTCGAGAAAAAAGCTGTACTCCCGTTCCAAGTGGCCCCTGAGTTTGCCCCTTAGACTGTGGTTAGTGAAGTTGACGCCCCTGGTCGCGCCCCGTAGGGGGATCGTCACCAACTCGCACTTCTTCAAAACCTGATCCGGCCGCTGCCGCCAGACCTGCAAAGGGGCTTTTTCTCCGGGCACCCCGGCGGCCTCGTGCGCGCCATCCTTCGGCGGTGTGGCGGCTCCGTTGTCTGCGACTTGCGGTGCGCCGGCGAGCAGCAGGGGCACGAGCTGATTGAACTCGTGCGGGGTCAGATTCGGGAAGAATGTGGCGACGTACAAGACTGTGTCAGAGAGGGGTTCGTCACCTTTGAACAGTTCGCTGACAGGCCCCGGCGGCGGGGTCTCGTCGAGCTTCTTAATCTGGCCGAGTAGTTCGCGCCGGACCAGGTAATCATTCAGCTCGGAATAAAAATCGCCGTCGCTTAAGCTCCACCACCCGAGCGCGCGCTGTCCCTCGATCTTAGCTTCGACCTCCGCCGCCCCTTCGACCTGGTGGCGCTCCAGAAGCCGCCGCAGGAACGGTATCCGCCAGCAGGGGAATTTCAACTCCCGCGCGCGCCGTGGGCCGCCGTCAGCCGGCCGCGTCCCTGCTTCCACAAGGGCCGGGTCGATGAGGCAGAGCAGGTACATGTCGTTCCGCCTGAGATCATCCTGGATGGCGGCGGATGAGGCTCTGGCCGCATAAATTATCGGCTCGAGGAAGGGCCTTGCCTTTTCGGTCGCCGCGTCGACGAGCACGACCGTCTCTTTATCGTGCCCGCTCTTCCTCCGCAGATAGTAGACACTCGGCAGCGACCCCTCCACCGCGCTCTTGTCGATGTTGAGCAGAAGCCTTTGCCCGCCCTGCGGTAGGTACAGCCCGCCGATCAGCGCATGGGCGGCCGAGAAGGCGATGTCTTCGTCGGGGCAACTGATCAGAATCAAACGCTCCTCTTTTAATTTTTCGAGGTACTCAGACAACTCCTCGGAGACGAAGTCGGGCAGGCGGGGGCTCTTCGGCGGGAGCGCCTCCGTGAACTCAATCAGTGCCCTCTCCTCATCATCTTTCTGGAGAGAGGAGTTAAAGACATTGATCCGGGCACCCTCTCCAGTCACGCTGATGGGGGTAAAGCTTCCGACACTCGACTCGTCGGTAAGTGTCGTCACGGAACTGATGCCGGCGGCAGGTAGCCAAGGGTCTTCGCCCGCGCCGCCGCCTTTCACTTCGTCCCGCCCCGCTTCGCCCGGCGCTTCGGCGTCTGACCAGACGTTGCCCCCGTCTCCGGGTGACGAGTCATCATCACCCGCGCGCTCCTGAGGGCCGCCCCAGGCTTCGCCGCCCCCGGCGGGCAACTCGGGAGTATCATTCTCACCTGCGGTAATACTGGTGGCTTCGAGTTCGACTAAAACATTCTGACCGGCTGGCGCGCCCGCGAAGGTTAAGTCCTCCTCGGCGGGGCTGCCGGCCTGCTCAAAGAGTAAGGCCGTAGCTGTGAAGCCACACTGCGCGCACTCAAGCTGCTCATTTAGCTCAAGGTCACACTCGGGACACTTCGCGCTCATCATGATTACCGCGTCCGTACCAGACTGAGTGATGCGTGCTGACACCCGCCGTTGAAGAGAGTGTCCTTGACAGTTCAGTCCTCGCCGGCTGAGTCGGGGAGCAAACCGCAGAGAGCTACGCGCTGGGCCGGGCAGACGAAAACGCAGCCCGGCTTCCTCCGCCCTTTTATGTGCAAACAGATGAAACATTACAAGGGGCGCTAAGCTCACGCCCGTAATGTTTCACCAACTCGAGTCATAGGAGGTGAAGAAACGGGAAGTCCGCAGGCAGTAGGTTGACCCCAACCAGTCCCCGCCCCCTCACGGCTGGGGAACGGCCGAGAGCGAAGGGGGCGGCACACCCTCGCCTCGAGATTCAACCTGCCGACGCCAGTGGTTCGTAAGCGGTGTCAGCTTAGAGCTGATAACAAATTCCTGCCGCGGTCGGGTGGCACTCATCCCGACCGCCTACCGCGGGAATTCATCCGGGCATGAGAGGAGAAAAGATGATGACAACTACTGAAGGCCAACCACCTAATGAATCAACCAAGTCTAGAGGGTCGGGCGGCGACATACAGAGTAAAGGACTGTCAACACCCGACACCGAAGGGACTGACAGCCGTGAGGAACCGGAAAGCGAGGCTGAACAGGGAGCGCCGGGCCGCGCAACGACGAAGAAAAGTTAGCATCCCGTTGGGAGGGCGGCGCGGGCTGTGCGGCGCCTTCCTTTGAGACCGGGAACTAAATGCGGCGCGCGCCTCGAATACGCTAGTTAACGATCCCCGCCACTTACTCACCATTACGTCCCTCACCCCAGGGAGATAGCCGCACATGGCTATCTCCTTTCTTCGTTCATCGCTCAGCAAACGTCGGCGTCCGATGCCGAAGCCTACGCGGGCTTGGGGAACCTACAGCCTGGCGACCGGAATGAGCCGTCCAATTTCGACCGTCTACCTAATGCCGGCTTGGTCGTCGGAGTCCGTCCGAGAATTGAACATCCGGCATACAAAATCTATAATCCACGCCTTATGCAAGCCCCTCAAGAGAGCATGCTTGCTCTTTAAACTACGGCTGTCGTTAATGCCAAGCTATCTACCCAACTTAACCGCTCCTATCAAATCCCTCGGACTGGTGCGCGGCTCCGTTACTGAATCGTTAAAATCATGGTCGCCATATGTGGTTATCGGGGACTCCTACAATCTCATCGGTGTTTCGTCTATTGCTGCTGCTGGTAGTGAGCCTGCTGGCAGCTCACGACGGGATGCCGAGGGACTCGGGGAGTCATTCGGCGGCGGCCCCAGCCCAGGATAACAACACGGCGGCGCGTGAACTGACGCCCAATCAGCCAATCACCCAACTACTCTCCCGCGAGGCACCTCACACATACCGCATCGATTTACTGCCCGGCCAATACGTGAGCATCCTCGTCACGAAAGGCGACGTTAATTTGCAGTTGACTGTCGCCGAGCCAGGGGGACAGACGCTCCGCGAGTTTGTGAGCTGGCGTTACGGGCCGTTGCGGGCGTCTTTTATTGCCGCAGCCCAAGGAACTTATCTCGTAGAGGCGCGTTCGCTTGAGAGCGAGGCAGCGGGACGGGAGTACGTGTTGCTTGTTGAGGAGGTGCGCGCCGCCACGGATCAGGACAGGAAAGATGACGGCGCGGTGAAGGCTTACGCCGAGGCGGAAAGGCTGCGGGCGGAATGGAAAGAGGAGTCATCGCAAGCTGCGATTGTCCGGTACACCGAGGCCTCGGCCTACTGGCAGGCGACGGGGCGCCCACGCGAGGCGTCCGGCGCGCTCCTGGATGCGGGCGATACCTTCTTCGCGCTGAGCAAATATCGCAGCGCATTGGATCTCTACAACAGGGCGCTCAAGCTGAGACGCGGCACAGGTGACCAACGCGGCGTCATGCAGGCCCTCAATAGCATCGGGTACGTTTACGCTAACACGGACAATAACGAGCGCGCGCTGCTTCACTTCCGACGGGTGCTCAATTTTTATAGCAGGATTCGACTAGTGTCACGATCAGTCGAAGACCTGCGCAGCACCGCGCAGGCCAACAATAATCTGGGAGAGGTCTATTACTACCGCGGCGACCTCCTAAAAGCGAAGGAGTATTTTAACCGCGCCCTCGAGATGCATGCCGAGGCGGGGGATCGCAGGGGGCAGGCGCTGGCCCACCTGAATCTAGGCTACATTTACTCGGATTCGGGTGACTTACATAACTCGATGGCGCACCTGTCGCTGTCGCTCACACTCTGGCGCGCGGTCAACGATATCAGGGGCGAGGCCCTCTCCGACACAGTTCGCGGCATGGTTCTCTCCTTCCAGGGAGAGAGCCAGAACGCCTTCAACGCCTACAAGAAGGCGTTACAACTATTCCGCACCATCGGCGACAGGCAAGGGGAGGCCGCGGCGCTCAACAGCATCGGCAAGTCTTATGAGGACTTGAACGAGCCGCAAATCGCGCTGGATCATTACACGCTCGCCCTGAAACTCTTCCAGCAGAGTGTGAACCCGGATGCTGAAGCCGTCACTCGGTACTACATCGGCAGGGCCTATCGCTCGCTGAAGGATGATGTGCAGGCGCTTGAATCCTATGGCCGGTGTTTGTCGCTGAGCCGCGCCCTGGGTAAGCGCCGCATAGAACATTATGCGCTCGTCGACATCGCCTCAATCCAAGCGTCGCGGGGTCAGCAGAAACAGGCATTAGATGGTTACGAGAAAGCGCTACGCTTCTACCGTAACTTGAAGGACAGGCGCGGGCAGGCGCACGTTCTAAACAGCATCGGCGACATTTACTTCTCGTCGGCAGATCGGCGGAAGGCGCTCAGCCTCTACCGGCAGGCCCTGACCCTCAGCCGCGATGCCGGAGACCAGAGGGGCGAGGCGTCGATGCTGTATAAAGTCGCGCGGGCGGAGCGCGACGACGGCGACTTGGAGCAGGCCCTGACAGACATCAAGGCGGCGCTCCAAATAAGCGAATCCCAGCGCACGAAAGTTGCCAGACAGGATCTGCGGTCATCGTTCTTTGCCTCCGTCAATGACCAGTACGTGCTCTACATTGATCTCTTAATGCGGATGCACGAACGGCACCCGTCCGAGAATTTCGCTGCCACTGCGCTACAGGCCAGCGAGTCGGCGCGCGCCCGCACGCTGCTTGAGACGCTGGCGAATGCCGACCTGGATGTGCGGCGGGGTGTCGCTCCGGAGTTGCTGGAGCATGAGCGTGTGCTCCAACAGTCGCTCGCGGCGAAAGCGGAGAGCCACGTGCTCCTGCGCGCCGCCGGCGGTTACGACAAAGAGGCGGGAGAGTTGGAAGCGGAGACCCGCCGGCTTACAACCCAATACCAGGAGGTGCAGGCCGAGGTGAGAGAGCAGGGGCTACGCAACGCGACCCTCGTTCAGTCTCTACCGCTACGCCTCGACGAGATTCAGACCGAACTGCTCGACCACGACACGCTTCTACTTGAGTACGCGCTCGGTGAAGAAGCGAGTTACCTGTGGGCGGTGACACCGACCTCACTCAGCAGTTATAAGCTGCCGCCGCGGTCTGAGATAGAGGGCGTGGCCCGCGAGGTCTACCGCTTGCTGACGGCATCCCAGGAGGAGGGACGGGGGACATCCGCGGGGGGGGCGGGCCGAGCAGATTCGCTCGACGCGCAGTACTGGCAAGCGGCATCCGCCATGAGCAAGATGTTGCTCAAAGATGTGGCCTCGCAACTCGGGCGCAAGAGACTTTTGATAGTGGCTGACGGCGCGCTGCAATACATCCCCTTTGAGGCTCTGCCCGTCCCCGTAGCTTCAACGGCGGACGCGGGGCGAGGCGGCGGGGACGACGGTCGTCTGCCCGTCCCGTTGGTCGTAGAGCACGAAATCGTGAGCCTTCCGTCGGCCTCAACTCTCGTGGCGCTCAGGCGGCGGGGGAAGCGTCCAGAGTCTGCGCCTGGCAAGCTCGTCGTCGTCTTGGCCGACCCCGTCTTCGAACCGGACGACCCTCGTTTTCAGTCGCCCGGCTCTACCATTCAAACCGGGCAGGCAGAGCATGTGGAGGCTGTACAACTGCGCGCCTCGCTCAGGGATGTCGGTGAAGCGGGCCGTAATTCAACTCTCTCCCGCTTGCCCTTCACGCTACAGGAGGCGAAAGCGATCATGGCGGTCGCCCCCGCAGACGGGAGGACGATGGTCACAGGCTTCGGCGCCAGCCGGAGCCTGGCCGTCGGGGGCGGCCTCAGTGGATACCGCGTCGTCCACTTCGCGACGCACGGTGTGATAAATTGCCAGCACCCTGAACTGTCCGGCATTGTTCTTTCGATGCTCAACGAGCGCGGCGAACGGGAGAACGGGTTTCTGCAACTCCACGACATCTACCGGCTTGACTTGTCCGCCGATTTGGTAGTCCTCAGCGCATGCAGTACGGGTCTCGGCGAGGAGATACGAGGGGAAGGGCTGGTAGGACTGACACAGGGGTTCCTGCACACCGGGGCCAACACCGTCGTCGCGAGCTTGTGGCGGGTTGATGACAGGGCCACCGCCGAGTTGATGCAGCACTTCTACCAAGCAATGCTCGAGGAGGGGTTGACGCCCGCCGCGGCGCTCAGGGACGCCAAGAAGGCGCTGTGGCGAGAGAAGCGTTGGCACTCGCCGTACTACTGGGCGGCTTTCGTCTTGCAGGGCGAGTATCAGCAAAGCATCAAGCCCGACGCCGGACAGTCGAATCTCCCCCTCAAGGCTTTTGCTATTATAATTTTATTGACTGCCCTTTTCGTCATCGCGGCGTGGCGAGAAAGAGCAAAGAGGCGGAGGAGCAATGCGCCGTAAAATTGTTGCGTGCGCCAGCCCGTGAGGTCGCCGGTAAAAATTCCCCCGAGCCCACCTTACCTGAGATGATTGGACCCTCTGCATTGACACAAGACGATTTTGATAACTTACTCATTTGGCTTCATCCCGACCGCGAACGGGCGGCGCAGAAGTATGCGGAGATCCATGAAAGTCTTGTTAAAATCTTTTCTTGGCGCGGCTACTATGACGCTGAGGACCTCGCCGACGAAGTCGTAAATCGAGTCACCTCGAAGGTAAGAGAAATCGCCGACGGCTACGTTGGCGACCCCGCCCTCTATTTCTACGGCGTGGCGAAGAAAGTACTCTTGGAGTGCGACCGCCGGGAGTCGCACCGGCCACTCACGCCTGACATGAACGTGCCGAACGCTCCCGCGCCGCAAGACGAAGCCGATGAAGGCACGCGCCTGCGTGAATGCCTCCGAAAGTGCCTGCGGGAGTTGGACCCCGGGGAGAGGGAAATGATTCTGTCCTACTACCGGAAGAGCAAGCAGGCGAAGATTGACTATCGTAAGGCCATCGCCGAGCAGTTAGACATAGGCACTAACGCCCTGCGTGTCAGGGTCTACCGAATCCGCGCCGGCCTCAAGGAGTGCATGAAAAAATGCCTCGGAACTCACCGGGCGCTGAAATGAATCAAAGGTCGATACATTATCAGTAAAGATAGGTAGTCCCATAGAGAGTGGACCTGATGAGAGATATAGATAAAGAGCAGCCAACGATCAAGCAATACCTGTTGGGTCACCTAGACGAAGAGGAGCGGCAGCGGTTTGAGGAACAGTTTGTAACCGACCCGGAGTTCAGGGAGGTGGCCCTTATCGTCGAAGGCGAACTGCTCGATGACTATCTGGCCGGGCTGCTGCCACCCGGCGAACGGGAGCGCTTTGTCAGCCATTACCTGTCGGCGCCCCGCCAGATACAGGAATTAGAGTTCGCGAAAGCCCTCAGGGAGTATGCGATACAGGGCGAGGCGACGGTACTGGCGCTCGACGCTGAAGCCCCGCCGACGAAGACCCACCACAAGGTCATTAATCTGCTGCTCGGCAGGCGCGGGTTGCCCGCGCTGGCAGGCGTCGCGCTGCTATTAATCGCGCTGGCCATCTCGTGGAACCTGGTAGGCAGGCAGCTCTTGGGCGACCAGCACGCGGACCTCAACGCGGAGGTTGCCCTGCTCAACAGGCAATCGCGCAAGGGTGAGTCGCCCTTGACGGTAACGTTAACGCATGTCCGCAGCAGGGCCGCGCAGCAGGGCCAGAAGGTATCCATCCCCAGCGGCATGAATATCGCTGAGCTTCAGCTCAACATACCCAGCCAGCAATACCAGAGCTACCAAGCGACCCTCCTCGTCAACGACGGCCCGGAAGTGTTTACCGTCGGCGGCCTTCAGGCCGAAGACACAGATGGAGGGCGAGTAATCAGATTAAGAATACCGGCGCGGCTTCTGGCGCCGCAGGATTACATCCTGAGCTTAAGGGGGCTAACTGCCGGAGGCCAGTTCGACGATGTCGCGGAATATTTCTTTAGAGTCGTCAGATGAAAACGGAACACTCCTCCCAACCCCGCCCGCCGCGCACCCTGTAATGTTTCCTCACCTCTCCGCATAGCAGTCAGAGACAGCCGATAGTGTCCGCGTGACGCTCCGGGCGGACTCGCGTCTTGCCGCGTGCCCGGCCAAACGCAAGACGTGCACCGTGGCCTACTCATAACCACGAAGAGCGGACGTGCCGTCCCGAGGGTCTTTCGTACATTAAGCGCGGCCCGCAAGGAGGCCAAAGAGTATGTCTGAGGAAAATCAGGTCGGCCCCGACCTGTACGCGCTTCTCATCGGTATCGATTGTTACCTGCCGAATAAGAGGTCGGGAACCCCGAACTCGATGAACTTGAGCGGGTGCGTGCGCGACATCAACCGCGTCGAGGAGTTCCTGCGGAATCGGCTAGCGCTGCCCGACAGTCACATCTTGAAATTGACCTCCACCGGCACCAGTGAGGCGGCGCCTGCCGAGCCGGCTGAAAAGTGGCCCACGCGTGAAAATATTGTCGCAGCCTTCGAGTGGCTCGGGAGCGTCGCCGGGCCGGGCGATCATGTTTACATCCACTATTCCGGACACGGCGGGCGCGTCAAAACTCCGCTCCGGTTCCAGCATATCAAAGGGGGTGACGGCTTCGACGAGGCGCTCGTCCCGTCCGATTACAGTTATGAGGAGGATAAGTTCTTAAGGGATTTTGAGCTGGCGAACATTTTACGCGAGTACGTGGAGCGCGAACTGGTGGTGACGGTAGTTCTCGATAGCTGCCATTCCGGTGGGGCTACTCGCGGCGAGGGGCAGCCCGGCCGACATCACAGGAACGGAAGCGCGGTGCGGAGCATCGGAGTCGTGAGCGACGTTCTCCCACCGCCGGAGATCGAAGTCGCTGCCGACGAGGAGCTGGCGGCGACCTGTCAGACGCTGTCGCGCGCAGCCACACGCGACTTCGACGTGGAGAACGGTTGGCTCAGCGAGCCGCAGGGTTACGTCCTCCTCGCCGCCTGTCGCGCCTCCGAGTATGCATACGAACACTCCTTCGACGGCGCGGAGCAAACCGGCGTGCTCACCTACTGGCTCCTTGATTCGCTCAAGACCCTAGGACCGGGGGTCACATTTAAAACACTCTACGACCGCATCCTCGCCAAAGTCCATAGCCATTTCCGAAACCAGACGCCGCAACTTCAGGGCGAGCCTGATCGCGTAGTCTTCAAGGGCGAGCGGGCGCAATCGCCACACGGCGTCACCGTCCTGCAAGTCGCCGAGGCAGAAAATGAGATCGTGTTGAACGTCGGTCAGTCGCAGGGCGTCGGCAGGGGCGCGCGGTTCGCCATCTACCCGCAGGGCGAGACCGATTTCACGCTGGTGGAGCAGCGGCGGGCGGTGGCCACCATCGCGACACTCGGTGCCACTAGCAGTCGGGCCGCGATCACGGAGCGGCTCCGCGACGGGGCTATCGAGCAAGGGGATCAGGCTGTGCTGCTGGAATCGGGCACGCCCCAAGTGCGGCGCACGTTACGGCTCATGCCGCGAAACGGCGACTCCGCAAGCGCGCAGCAGCTGGCCGCGCTGGAAGCGGTCGAGTACGCCCTCGCGCAACGTGGGGGCGGCTTTCTGCAACTGGCCCCGGACGGCGTGTCCGCCGACTTTATTATTTCAATCAACGAAGGCAATGAATATGTCATCAGCGATGCCGGCGACAGTGTCATCGCAAACTTGCGACCCGGCCTCAGCATCGGCGACGGAGGAGCGCCCCGCCGGCTAGTCGAACGGCTCGTGCACCTTACGAAATACCTGAACGTTCATGAGTTAGATAACTGTGATCCGTACTCACCCTTGCGGCGTAAAGTATCGGCTGAATTGCTCGGAGTACAGGGTGAGTACCTCATGGGGGATAAGCCCGCGCCACAACCCTTCGGAAACCCCGCAGGCGTCCTCACGCTCAAACCCGGAGAGTGGACGTTTCTGAAAATTCAGAGTGATTCTTCGCAGGTGTTGAATATTACAGTGTTGGACTTGAGGCCGAATTGGAGTATCCGCCAAATCTACCCGGCCGGCGCGGCATTCTACGAGCCTCTCGATCCGGGACACAGCATCACACTGCCGCTCCGCGCCGCCCTCCCTCAGGGGCACGACGAGGGCAGGGACGTCATCAAAGTTTTAGCCACGGTAGGGACATCTAATTTTCGCTGGCTTGAACTGCCTGCCCTGGACGAACCGCGCGCGGGCGCTAATGTTTGGCGCGGCGAACCGGCCACCCGGCTCGAAGAGTTTCTTGAGGCGTTCATGCATGACGGCCCCGGCTCCCGCGACCTCAGCATCGAGGCTGCCGCGAGCCACGAATGGACGACGGTGCAGGTTGAAATAAATGTTCGACGGGGGTGAGGAAGATCCGGCGGCGATGTTCAGTGTGTAACCTGATCTGGAGCCGCGCTGACGGGCAGGTCGAGGGCTGGCAGCCGAAGGAATCCTTCAGGCCGGCGGCATTGGAGAAGTTTTTCCTTGACACACCCTTTTCATAGAACACAACCCGGCCGACTACCACTAATGCCGCCTGACCTGGCCTACAAGACTGGTTCTCCAGCCGCCCGCTGAGACCCTCCCCCGATTGGCTCGGCGGGGCACCTTTGGTGAAGCCTGAAGGTTAACACTCCGGCCGCGGACAGAGCGAGAGGCGCCCGCACGCTTAAAGCGTGCGGGCGCCTCTCACTCGTGGGCAAGAGATCATTCAGGGGTGCTGGAAGAGACCTGGCCGCCGACCTGCGGCGCGCCCTGGATGAGGCCGCGGTTGACGAGCACCTTGACCTCGACGCGGCGGTTCTCGGCGCGCCCGTCGCGCGTCGTGTTGTCCGCCACGGGCTGCAACTCCCCGTACCCGAACGGCGTGATGATGCGCCGCAGCGGGACGTTGTGGTTCTCGACGAGGTAGCGGATGACCGCGTCGGCGCGGCGCTGCGAGAGGCGGCGGTTGGCCTCC
>WUUC01220308.1_pt1 | contig 20970 bp, 31 predicted proteins | sample 6278441 | NCBI WGS metagenome assembly WUUC01 (sample SAMN13675441, study PRJNA597444) | soil metagenome | isolation source: soil | place: USA: Washington | collected 2017-10
GCAGGTGTTGATGGTCCTCGCGCCGCTGCTGACGCCGATCATCGCCCTCGTCGGCCGTCTGGCGGCGGTGATGGCCGGTGAACTCGCCGCGACGATCCAGTCCATCGTGGTGCCCGCGATCAACGTCATCACGCGGCTGCTGCGGGGCGATTTCTCGGGCGCGTGGGATGCGGCGAAGAAGCTGTTCTCCGGTGTCCTCGACACGCTGAAGCGCAGGTTCGTCGAGCTGCCAGGCCAACTGTTTGCCGCGCTGGCCACGCTCGCGGGGAAGCTGCGGCAGCGTGCGCTGGAGGCCGGGCAGGCGCTGCTGCGGGAGATCGGGATAAAGCTGGCCTCGGCGGTGACGACGGTCCGTGGTCTGCCCGGCCGCGCGTTCGCTGCGCTGGCAAGGCTGGCCGGGAATCTGAGGGACCGGGCCGCCTCGGCGGGCACAGCGTTGGTGCGGGCGATCCGGGAGAAGATCGGTGACGCGGTCGAGCGGGTCAGGGGTTTGCCGGGGCGGGCCAAGGAGGCGCTGGGTGACCTCGGCGGCCGGTTGGCGAGCGCTGGGCGCTCCCTCATCCAAGGGTTCATCAACGGCATCAAGGAGAAGGCCGGCGACGTTGCGGGCGCGGTCGGCGATGTCCTCAGCGGGGCGCGGGATCTGCTGCCGTTCTCCCCTGCGAAGGAGGGTCCGTTCTCGGGTAAGGGCTGGACCCTGTTCAGCGGCCGGTCCATGAGTGAGGCCCTCGCGGAGGGCATCGCGCAGCGTCAGGCGCTGGTGCAGCGGGCGGCGCGGGCGCTGGCGGAGAACGCGCAGACTGCGGTGTCGGTGCCGCTCACGGTCGGCTCCCGGGTGGGTGGGGGCCTGGCTACGGCGGGCGTGGGTGCTCAAGTCGGTGCGATGCGTGCCGGGTTCGGGCAGGCTCCGGCGCCGACCATCAACTACAACGTGACCCTCACCAACGAAGGCGTCATCGGGTCCCAGTTGGAGCTGAGGAACTGGCTCGCGAGGACGATGGACGACCTTGCGCGTATGGGGCGGATGCCGAAGTCGCGCTGATCAGGGTCCGGCGCGCCAGAGGTCCGGGGCCCAGCCGATCCCGCCGCGGTAGGAGTGTCCGCGCTGCCGTACGGCCAGGCCGCGGGCTTCGAGCTGCCGCAGGGCGCGTTGTATCTGCATCAGGCCGGAGCCGCCGGTGGGGACCATGTCGGCGAGCTGGGCGACGGTGGCGCCGGGGTGCTGGTGCAGGGCTTCGAGGACGTCGTCACGGACGGTGGACGGGTACGCGGGGGTCGTCATGACCCCAGATGATGCGCCACCGATGCGGGGTCCGGTACGGCAGGAGGCCACGGCTCCGTCATCTGGACGGGCGAGCACCTCGCGCTAGGGCTCTGCCGTGGCCTCCCGTACGTGGGCCGCCCCGCCCGGAGGGGGTGGCGGAGCGGCCGGGTGACGCCTGCGGTGGAGGCGCGTACACCGGAGCGTCACGGGTCCCGCCCGCCCTCGAACCTGGGGGGCAGAGGACGGGCGGGCGTTCAGTCGTCCGGACGTAGAGCGCGCGCGATCAGGATGCGGGCCAGGATGCGGACCGGGGCCTCGTCCGGCTTGACGAGGTGCGCGTGCTCGCGGTGGGCCCACACTGCCCAGCCGGGGCCGGAGTTGCCGTGTTCGTACGCGACTTCGACACCGTCGGCGGGGTCGGTGATCAGCCCGTCGCAGTAGCGGCAGACGTGCGGGGTGGCGGTCACGTGTGCTCTCCGCCCAAGTTTTCGTAGTGGTCGCACAAGGCGTTGACGACTCGGGAGAGCCGCCGTACGTACGCAACGCCCGCGTCGAATCCAGGTAGCGGCTCGATGCCCAGCTTCATGCGCGCCTCTCCGCAGCACGCGCGGGCGCAGTAGCTCGGGATGTCGTCGCCGCGGCGCTCTGCGGCCCGCACGACTTCGGGAATGAGTACCTGCGCGTGACTGCGCAACTGGAGCGTCAGCGTCTCCAACTCCTCGGGAGTCGGAGGTTCGGCGTCCTCGGCGAGGAGCCGGCGCGCCTCAACCCGCATCAGCTCGACGTCCGGCGGGGGCTGAGCCTGGCCTTGTTCCACGGTGAAGCGGCGGGGTGCCTTCATCGGACGGCCTCCGCCTTGCGGTGCTGGGGGCAGGCGCACGCGGGGTAGCCGTTCGAGCCGATCGGCGGCAACGGCTCGGGGCCGTACGGGACAGACACGGTGGCGCGGGTCTCGCTCGCGACGCCGGCACTGCTGACCGTGTAGATCCGGATGGTCATCTTGGCGCGCTGTTCGCGCTCCCCGGTCGGGGTTGTAGGTTGCTGCACGTCGACCTGCTCTCTCAGGTGGGCCACGCCCCGGGGCCGTACACGCGGTCGCTGGGGCGTCGTCGTTCCGGGGTGCCCGGCGCCCTCCTCGGGGGTAGAGGACGCCGGGCCGTCAACCGCCGGCCGGGGCACGAACGGCTTGTAATCACCCAACCCCTGTGCGCTGCCGTGGGTAAGGGAGGACAGTGGAGCAGCGGTTGAACTGGTTGAACACGATTCGGGGGTTCACATGCCACGGCGACCACGCACACCGAACGCCGCCCTCGCGGCCCTCATGCAGGTGGGAGGGATCGGGAACGCGCAGCTAGCACGCAGGGTGAACGCGACGGGCCGTGAACTCGGCGTCACAGTGCACTACGACAAGACGAGCGTGTCTCACTGGCTTGCTGGATCGGTGCCGAAGCCTGAGGCGCGGCCCGCGGTCGCCGAGGCCCTCTCGCGGCTGCTCGGGCGCCCCGTAACGTGCGCTGAGATCGGCTGGCCCGACACCGAGGGCGCCGAGGTACGCGATCCAGTAGCAGGGGTGATCGACCTGAGCCGAGCCGACATGGACCCGTCCCGCCGGGGCGTGTTGAAGACGGGCATGTACGCGGCGGCTCTGGCCGTGCCCAGGTTCGAGGACGTGACGGGGCGGTTGGAGTCGGTGACGGCAGGCCGGACCGTGCACATCGGCAAGTCTGACGTGGAGACCGTCCGCACGATGACCGACAAGGTCGCCGACATCTTGGACCAGGTCGGGGCCGGGCACGCCCGGCCGATGGCGGCTGCGTTCCTGGTCAACACCGCTGGCCCCTACCTGCGGGCGAGCGGAACGGAGCAGGTCACCCGCGATATGCGGGCGGCCGTCGCTGACTTCGTGTACCTCACGGGGTGGATGGCCATGTACGAGAACCAGCAGGGTCTCGGACAGAAGTACTACCTGCGCGCGCTGGAACTCGCCGGCGCTGCTGAGGACCACGTCACCTACTGCCGGACCCTGCGCGGGATGAGCTTGCAGGCCACCCACCTGGGCCACGGCGGCAAGGGGCTGGAGCTCGCCGATGCTGCTGCCGAGGCCGCGCCGTCTGCGGGGCCGCGCTTGGTGGCGTTTCTGCGTGGCCAACAGGCCGCTGCGGCGGCGATGACGGGTGACCGGCACACTGCCCTGTCCCGGCTCACCGAGACCGAGGCGGCGCTGGCACGGGCGGATGACCGGCGTGATGCTGTGGGTGGCTACGACCAGGCCGCGTACTTCTTCCATGAAGCTCACGTTCGCTGGCATCTGAAGGACCGTGAGGGGTCCATCCGGGCGTTGCGGCGGTCCAATGGGGCGCGGTCCCCGTTGGAGCGTCAGGGGCGCGTGCACTGTCTTGGGGTGATCGCTGAGCGGCAGTTCCGTATGCGGCATGTTGAGGCTGCCTGTGAGACGTGGGGGGAGTTCCTCGACGAGTACGTGACGATCAGCTCGGCGCGGGGTGACGAGCATTTGAAGGCGCTTCGGGAGAGCTTGCCCGCGTACAAGACGCTTCCGGCGGTGCGGGCCTTGTCCGAGCGGGCGAGGGAAGTTGCCCGGCTGAAGGCAGCCTGAGCCGGGCGTGCAGAAGGCCCCCGTCTCGACGAGCGAGGCGGGGGCCTGGTCGTGCGGGGAGGGAGGCCGCCCGGGGGAGGCTGAACCGCCGTTTTCCCGGTTTCCACAGGTGTGGAGATCCGCCTCCCTCGCCTCCCTCGCGTGGCATATGCGCAGGTCACACCGAGGGAGGCAGGGCAGGGAGCCGGGTAGGGAGAACTCCCTGAACCCTCGCGCCTCCCCCTACGCCGCGTCGCGCTTCACGAGGGCGTCACGCACCTTCTGACGGTCGACAACCATCACGCCGTCGCTCTTGTGCGGGGCCGCGTCGAAGCCCTCCAGGAAGTCCTTGAGATCCCCGTGCTTCCACTCCCGGTAGTACGCCTCGTCGCGCTTGGTGAGGCGCTGGAGTACCTCCTGCGTCCGCATACGGGGCGTAGTGCCGAGGGCGGCGAGGATGTCGGCGAGCGGGTCGACGTCCTTCACGACCTCCAGCTGGTGGACGGTGGCGACACCGTTGCGGGCCGTCTTGGCGCGCTCGGCGATCTCCTTGGCCGGGTCGGTGTCGATGAAGTGGGTGCGGACGGTGATGGATGCTTCGCCGGCCGGGATGTCGATGCCGTCGCTCGCGACGACGACCGTGCCCTTGTCGAGGCCCTGGCGCAGCAGATGGGGTGCGGCGCCTCCGTCGACGGCCTTGTCACCCAACGCCATCTTGGCCTGCGACTCGGTGCCGACGACGAGGGAGGCCCGCGTGTGCGCACCCTCCCGTACGAGCTTGGGCAAGTTCTCGTCGGTCGGATCCTGCGTGCCCTGCCACAGCGTCACATTCACCGCACGGCCCTGGTTGTGGAGGCGGCGGCAGGCCATGAAGTAGCGTGACGTGGCCTTTTTCCCGCCGTAGGGCAGCTTGTTGACATCCTTGAGCGGGTTCATGAACGCGACCTGCGCCTCGTCGACGATGACGACGAGGGGATCGTGCACGGTGCCGGGGGGCGCCATCAGGCGGCGTTCCATTTCCTTGACGGCGGCCTCGACCATCTCGGTGACCGCGCAGGCGTGTTCGTCGGTCGGCCCCTCGATCAGGACGGCGGCGAGGCCTTCGAACATGCCCCAGTCACCGATGCCCTTGAGGTCGCCGATCCAGAACTCAACGGTCGGGTCGAAGGCCAGCCACAGGGCGATCGCGCGCAGGGACGCGGTCTTGCCCTGATTCGAGAGACCGGTGATGAGCAGCATCCGCTGGTAGACGCTGAGGGCTACCGCGTCGCCGCGCAGGCTCTGCCCCCACGGGGCGCGGCCGGTCTTGTAGTCGGCGCGCACGTCCGGGTCGGTGACCAGCGGCGAGGGGCCGATGGGCTCGTCGAGGGCGCCGGAGTCGGCGATCCACAGGCGGACGGTACGGGCGGCCGGCGGGATGGTGATGAACACCTCGTGTTCATGCCGGTTGAGGTTCTCGGCGAGCTTGCGGCGCCGGTTCTGGATCTCCTCGGTGGAGACTCCGGTGGGCAGGGTGACGTCCAGCTCGACGCCGCAGCCTGCGATGACGATCGGGGAGAGCATGGCCGCGCCGACGTCGCCCATGTTCTCGATGGCCTTGCGGAGGGCGGCGATGCCGAGGTCACGGAACGCGGTGACGACGATCGACGGGGTGATGGGCCCGCCGAGGTCGCGGACCTGGACGGGCAGCGCCCACTGGGGGGCGGTGTGCCGGTGACGTCCTACGGCCCAGACGGCGGCGAGGGCGATCCACGGGGCGGCGAACAGGGCGGGCCCCCAGACGACGCCGCCGATGAAGGCGACCCAGCGCACCAGGTCAACGACGGTTTCGATCGGGGTGAGGACGTCGCTGACGTCGTTGTTGGCCCAGGCGAGCATGACGCCGAGGAGCAGCAGGACGCCCGCCGCGCCGCCTGCTGCGGACGCGATGGCCTTGGGTGCGTTGAGCATGGCGGCGAGCAGGTCCATGCGCCGCTTATGCCGGGCCTTGCGGAATTGGTAGCCGCGGGCCTCCCACTCCTTGACCTCGTCCATGAGGCCGGCGGCCTCGGCGGCGCGGATCATCCGCTCGTACCTGGACGCGGTGCGGCCGTCCCAGGTGCGGCGGGCGACGACGCGCGCCCCGCCGGCCACGTACGAGGTGTGCCGGACGGTGAGGCGTGCTGCGGTACGGACGCGTTCGTCGGTGAGCGCGGCCTGGGTGATGCGCCGGTATCGGGCGCGGCGCCGTTCGGGGCGCGTGGAGGACGTCGCCGTGTCGGGCGCGTCCTGTGGCGTCTTGATGAGCGTGACGGTCATGCTGAGGGTTCCTGTCTCCCTGCGGGGGATGGGGCCCGGGGACGGCTGATGGCGTGGCAGTTGACGGCCGTCCCCGGGGGTCTCTACTTCTTGCCGTTGGCAGCCCGCTTACGGGCCTTGTCCTTGATCCGCTTGATACGGCGGTCGATGTCGGGCTGGTGGGTGATGCCGGCGGCGGCCCGCTTGATGCCCTGCGCCTCAATGGCGACGATGCGGGCTTTCTCCCAGACGGTGAGCTTCGGTTCGGCCATGAGCACTCCTTGGTCGTGGGCCGGGCTGTCCGGCCCCACCGCACCCCCGCGACTGAGGAAAATTCCTCAGTCCACGGAGGACGGAGGGGCCGTCAGCTCTTGCGGGAGTCGGTCCACATCGACTTCAAGACCAGGACGCAGATGGTGAGGGCGACGACGACGAGGCCGAGGACGGCGGCGAGGATCGTCAGCCCGAACACCACGAACATGACGAGGACGACGACGACCGTGAGGGCGAGCAGGCCGAGACAGCCGCCTGCCGCGTACGCGCCCCACGGATGCGCCTTGATCGGCTGGAGGGGAGTCACCTTTTCGGTTCCTCCAGACCTGGAGGCACCGACGATCGGCGCGGCGTACATGGGGTTACCGGCGAGGTCGTACCCGATCTGCTGCCGCTGCATGGGCTCATTCATCGCGCCCACCTCCGCATACCAGGCAGGTGCGGGCGCACGACGAGACCGATCACGAACGCCATCACGACCGGCTTCGCGGCCAGCCAAGCGACCGCGGCGACGACCGCCGACCAGATGGCCGGGTAGAGGACCAAGAGGGCGAGAGCAGCGCCGAGCAGGATCCACTTCATGATCCGGCCTCCCCCGTGAACAGGGTCGTGGTGACCACTTCGCGACGCAGCTCGGCCGCTTCGCGGCGGCTGAGGCCGAACTCCTCACGGAGCCGATCAATGGTCACCGGCCGCTTCGTCGAGGTGACCACCTCGCGGTTCAGCTTCGAGGCCCTGCGCCGCAGCTCGGCTGGGGTGAGCGTGACTACCTCGGTGACCACCTGACGGGGGGTCTCGGCAGGCACCGAGGCGGTCATCTTGGTGGACAGATCGGAGGCTTTCGTGGCGCTCCAGAACGTCCCCGACTCCAGCGCGGGCACCGGCGGGATGACCACCTCGGGGGCGCGCTCGACGGTGACCGCGACCGGTTCCGGCAGCACCCGGGCGGGCGCCTCGTCGGCGTCCTGCGGGGGTGTGGCGGCGAGGTGGAGCAGGTGCCCGACCACGGCGGGCGGAACCAGCGAGGTGACCGCGATCAGCGCGGGCCGGTCCGCATCGAGGTGCCCGGTACCGATCCAGTGGGAGACGACCTGCGCGGCCATAGCGAGACCGAGGGCGAGGCACGCGCCGATGATCGCGGACCAGCGTCCGCGGTCCCCGGGGTGGCGGGTGGAGGCGACCGCGGCGGCGATACCGGCGTACGCCGACAGGACGATCGGCATCCCGAACGCGAAGGGGTCGTCCCATCCGGCCGCGCGGGCGAGGTGGTATTCGCCGGGCGCGCACATCAGCAGGGCGACGCCGAGGACGATGGGGCGTCCGCCGGCGGTGAGCCCGCGGACCCATAGCGGGGCGACGGGACGCGCGCGGGCGGGAGCCTTGGGCGGGTGGAAGAGCCGGGCCGCTGCTCGGCGGATGCGGTTCATGAAAGGTCTCCTTCACAGCGGCGGGCGATGGCGTGGCCGAGGAGGTTCGAGCCGTGCCGGTCGCCTGCGGCGTGCGTGACGATCAGGTGGGCGAACAGCGCCTCGACGGGCGGGAGTCGCCGGGCCGACCGGCCCACCGCGCGGAGGGCGGCGGACTCGGTCGGGCGCGGGATCGGGTAGCGCCTCACTGGTCCTCACCCGCCAGGAGCGCGGCCAGTTCGCGACCGAGGGCGCGCAGGCGATCGGCTGCGGCTTCGAGGTCGTCGGCGAGCTGCTCGACCTCGACGGGCGTGCGCGTGCCGGTGAGGTCGGCAACCTCGACGTACAGGCCCACGGTGCGGTCCACGGTGGCGAAGGGCGCTTGCGTGAGGGACGCCCGGAACAGTTCCCGGCCGCCGGGGGCGATGACGTGCTCGGGCCCGTCGTGGCTGATGTCGACCTTGTACCCGGCGCGATCGTCGGTGTGGCCGGCGCACCAGGACGGTTCGTCGATTTGCAGGGGCTTGTGGACGAAGACGCTGACGGTGGCGGTGCGGGGCTCGGTGCTCACCGGCCCTCCCCGACAGGGAGGGCGACGGCCTCGGCCCACGTCTTGCCTGCGGCCACGGCCGCGCGGGCCTGGTCGCTGGTGACGTAGCTGGTGGGCGGGTTCTCGGCGAGCCGTTCCTTGAGGTACTTGGTGGTCCAGGCGATGCCTGCGCGGTCCGCGTCGCGGTCGTCGAGGACGGCGCGGAGTGCGATCTTCGCGTGCATGACGCGCTCAATCAGGATGCGGTCGTGGGCCTTTTCGTGGCCGACGGCGGCGGGGTAGGGGATGTCGATGGCTTCGAGGACGGCGGCGAGCAGGTCGCGGACGGGCTCCGGTACGTTCTGCACGGGTCTGATCTCCTGTCTGGCAGGGGTTCGGCCAAGGCCCCGGGGCGGCGGTAGGGTCGCCGTCCCCGGGGCCGTCTTGGGGTGGGGCTACGCCTCGTCCTCGGTCATCTGCAGCCAGGTGCGGAGCGCGAGGAGCATCCCGGCCCGGTCGTCGGTCTTGTCGAGCGCGACGTCCATCGCCTTCAGCGCGAGGGAGAACGCGGCGGAAGACGTCTGCTTGTCCTCCGGCTCGTCGAGCGGCGTACGGCACGGGTCGAGCAGGCAGGCCAGGCGCCTGCGGTCGGCGATCAGGTTGACCAGGTGCGTGGTGGCGTCGTGAATCAGGCCGTCCATGCCGGCCACGTCCAACTCGGGCCAGGTCCCGTCGGCGGCGAACTCGATGACGGGCTTCTCGCCGTCGATCTGCCGGAGGTGGTAGGCCATGAGGCCGTCGCCGCTGTCGTCGTACGGTCCGTGCATGGCCTTGATGCGGCCCATGTGGAGGTGGTGGCCGGGGATGTCGTGGTCGCCGGGGCGGCCGTCGCAGAAGGCGATGCCGTCCGGGCAGGCGGTCGGTGCGGTGTCGGGGTGGGGGCGGGCCTGCTCGACGGCGTACGGCAGGTGCTGGGTCGGCTGAAGGTCGAGGGTGGGGATGGTGTTCATGTGGTGCCCCTTGATCAAGTCTTGGTTTTTGGGTGGTGACGCGGGCCTGGTCTGGCGTGGATTCAGCCAGCCGGGCGAAGCGCGTCTGGTGGGTGCCGTCCGGGGAGGCCTCCCCGCCTGCCCCGGACGGCGGCTTGTGGGGTGCTGCTACGCGGCGGCGAACACGGGCTCGACATCGGCCGGGACAACCTCGGCCGGGGCGCGGCGGACCTTCAACGACGCGGCCACGCTGCGCATCGGCACATCGCCGAGCTGGTGCTGCTCGAAGATGGCCTTGATGGCGACGAGGTCCGGCGTGGTCTTGTTGGAGGCGATGCGCTCGACGATCCAGGCGCCGTACCGTCCGGCCGGCAGCTGGTCGAGAAGGCGCCGGTGCTTGCGCTTCGCGCGGTCGGCGGAGCGGGCGGAGTCGGCGGCGAGGTCGTAGCCGAGGGCGGCGCGCTCGATCTCCTCGACGGCGGGCAGCTCGGCCTCGGTGAAGAGGCCGGCGGGCTCGGGCGCTTCGGTGGGCTCGACGACCGCGGGCGTCTCGGTGGCGGTCTTCGCCTCGACGAGCGCGGCCGGGTTGACGATGCTGCGGACGCCGTCGGCGAGAAGGCCGGCCACACCGCGGAGGGTGCGGATCGTGCGGGGCGACGTGAGAAGGTGAAGCACGGGATCTCCCTGGTGGTTCAGGTGGGTTCCTAGGCCCTGAGCTGGAGCTGCGAACTCCGGCTCGGGGCCGCTTGCGTCAGTGCTGGTGAGAGGACTCACCTTGTCGCTCTGACATTGACAAAGTTACTCGCTTCCAGGAACCTTGTCAACATGAATGAAGCGAAGTTGCAGAGTGTCGACGTGGCAATCTGGTGGGACTTTGTCCACACCACGAAGACGATGAGGCAGGCCATGGCCGACCCGAACGCGGACTACTGGAGCATCAGCGACGTCGCCGAGCACTGGGGTGTCTCGCCGCAGACCGTCCGCACGTATCGATCCCGCCGGCGCGGCGAGTTGCCCGAGCCCGATGCGGTGTTCGGCCGGTCTCCGGTCTGGAAGCCGAAGACCATCATCGACTTCGAGCGGCCGGGGCAGGGCAAGCGGACAGACCTTGCGTAGCCATACAGCGGCAGTTGCAGTCGCAGTTGCAGTACACACCGCGTCACGGCGCACCGTGGCGCACGGGAATCGGCCCTGACCAGCGCTAACGGTGCCGTACGGTGCCCCCTGGCATTTCGTCACTGAAACTCGTAATGCGTAGGTCTCGGGTTCGAATCCCGAAGGCGGCTCCACCTCTGACCAGCGGTTTCCTTCGGGGAGCCGCTGTTGTCGTTCCGGCCTAGTTGCAGCGTCAGTTGCCATTGCCACAATCGCCGGTACAACGTTCAGCCCCACAGCGTGTCCCCCATCCGCTTCGCCGCATCGTTCGCAAGGACCGACGCGACGTGCGTGTACCGCGTCATCATCCGCATCGAGCTGTGACCGAGCAGCTCCATCACGACACGCGGGTGCACCCCCGACTCGATCATGAGCGTGCCCGCGGTGTGCCGGTTGTCGTGCACCCGCGCGTCCCGCAGGCCCGCGGCCGTGAGGATGTCCTTGAACTCCTCCCAGTCCATGCGCGGATCGATCGGCCGACCGTTCTCCTGGCAGAACACGAGGTCGTGTTCCTCCCACAACTCGCCGGCCGCCAGGCGCTCGCGCAACTGGTCCTTACGGTGCGCCTTCAGCAGCGGGACCAGCGGCGGCGGGATGGGCGCCAACCTCTTGTTCTTGCCCTTCGGCTCCCGGAAGACCAGGCCCCCGCCCGTACGCTCCGGGCACGTCTTGGCGTGATCCGTGCAGTTCTTCGGGCACGGCTTCGGGCAGCCGCGCTTGTAGTTCTTGTGGGCGGTGCAGTTCTTCCGGCACGCCTTCCGATGATGCTTCTGCCCGCAGGCGTGCGCGTCCTCGCATCCGTGCTGCCAGGTGAGCCGCTGAAGTTGCCACCAGATCTTCATGACGCCGTTGTCCAGGTCGATGTACTTCCAGCGCAGTCCGAGCGCTTCGCCCTGGCGCAGGCCCTCGGCAAGGGCGACGGACCAGCGGGCGCCGTTACGCCGCTCGGCAGCCTCGGCGAGCAGCGCGCGTGCCTCCGCCTGGTTGAAGGGCTCGATCTCGCCCTCGGCAGCGGACGGCGGCTCGACCATCAAGGCGACGTTGCGAGAGACGATCTCCCGCTGCCACGCCACCTTCAGTGCACGGGAGATGATCCGGTGCGTCTTCAGCACGGTGCCCGACGACAACTCCCGCTTGATCATGCTGAGGTACAGGGCGTCCAGGTGGGACGCCTCCAGCTTGTCGACGCGGTGCTTCCCGATCCCGGGGAACAGGTACAGGCGGCACTTGCTGCGGTAGTCGTCCAAGGTCCGCGGGCTCATCGTCCCGTCGGCGACCTTGCGCGCGCAGGCCGTGTCCATCCACGTGGTGAGCCACTGCTCGATGGTCGGCGGGCGGCCGGCCTTACGGGTCTTGCCCGCGTCTCGCTCGCGCTCCAGCTGGCGCACCTTGGCGCGTACGACGTTCTCGTCCGAGCCCATGCGGTGGCGCCGGTCCGGGGCGCCGCTCGGCTTCACGCCCACCGTCACCCAGCCGTGCCATTTCCCGTCCGCTTCGGAGAAGTAGACGCTGCTCTCGCCGTTGCTGCGGCGCCCGCTCATCCCGCACGTCCTACTCGGCCGGGCGGCAGGAACTCGCGCTGCCGCGCATTTGCGATCCACCGGCGGACCGTCGCGACGGGGGCGCCGGTCTGCTTGGCAATCTCCGGTGCCGGCGGTCGGCCCTGGCTCACCTGCCAGAGGTAGACGGCGGCCAGGTCGCGCAGGAATTCGTCCGAGATCCTGCGGCCCGGGTGGCGCAGGGGCTCCGGCTCGGCGCTCTTCTGCCGCCGCCGCGGCCCATGGCTGACGACGCCGTCCCGCATCAGAACGGTGTGCGCTGGCTGCCAGGCTTCCCCGTCGTCGTCCACGAAGTAGCTGTCCATGTCGTCCGGCGAGGGGCCTCCACCGAACTCATCCGGGTCCAGCTCCAGGGCGCGCCGGTAGTTCTTCTCGTTCGCGTGCTGCTCGATGTGCTCGAACGGAACGAAGCGCCACACATGGGAGCTGATCGGCTTCTCGCTCGCCATGGCGGCGAAATGCACGTTCAGCCGCGACGATCCTTCGCCGGATTCGCGAACGCGCAGGTAGACCGTGGTGTCTTCGTCGGTGCCCCGCGCACGGATCCATCCGCCGGGGCGGTAGATCACATCCCAGTTTTCGAGTCGAGCCATGGCGTCAGCATGCCTCAGTGAGTAACCAGTGCGCAACCGTCCCACGTGTTTGCATGGCGCTCTGTGGTGCCGTAGAGTCATGAGTGCTTAGGAGTCCCACCTATCCACCCTGCATAACCGGGAGTGTTGTATGTCTCGGATCTTGTATCCGGTCAAAGAGGCTGCTCAGCAGCTGGGGATGAGCGTCAGCTACACGCGGGATCTGATCATGTCCGGCCAGCTGCGCAGCGTGAAGATCGGCCACGCCCGGCGGGTTCCGGCGGATGCGCTCCACGAGTACGTGCAGCAGCTCGACGCCGAGCAGAACGGCGACGGCGCCGGGGTTGCAGCCCCGACGCCGTCTGTCGAAGCACCCGTCTCTATCCAGTCCTGAACAGCCGAACGGCGGCGCGGGCCGAGAACCCATATGCGCCGCCGTCGAGAGGAGCTTCTGTTGGCTACTTTGCCACATCGCGCGGACACTGCGCCCGCCGACGGTGAGGACGTACCGCGACCGCTCGACTGGTCGCACGCCAAGGTAAGTGACCCCGCACCGTGCATCGCATGCGGGCGGCCCGCCCTGCTGCGGCATCCCGAGACCGGCCAGCCGCATCACAAGGTGTGCAGCGAGCCCGCCTCCAGCGTCGCGCCGCTCACCGTTCGGCAGACGACCGTGATCCCACCGTGCCGCTTCTGCGGCCAGCCGGCCAGCCTCCAGGGTCCGGAGGGCAAGCCGGAGCACTGGTCGTGCCGCAGGAAGGCGGGCGTCCGGTGAGCAGCAAGTGCACCGAGCAGCTGCTCGACAGAGTCCGCGATCAGGGTTTCGTCGTGAAGTTGGCCCGGTCTGGGCACTACCGGGTGACCGGCCCGGACGGCACGACCGTGACGGTTCCGAAGACACCGGCGACCAGGCGGTCACTGCGGAACACGCGGGCCGCACTGCGCCGGATCGGGGCGACGGTCTAGTGGCCGCCCGCCGCGGTCACCTTCGTCTCGTCGCCACGTCGGCGGCGGGGCGGAGGCCCGCGCGCACCCCCTGCTCGAACCCCTTTGGACTGTCCCCTACAGAGCTACGCCGCGAAGCCCGCCGACTGATCACCCGAGGGTGGCAGCTGGCGGAAGTCCGGCAACGGCTCTGCCCCTGTAAGGACGACATCGAGTGACCGCTCTTGCCCGCGTCACGGACGCACTTCAGCAGCACGGGTGCAACGTGCGTGGCCACTCAGCTCAGTGCCCGGCCCACGAGGACCGGGCCCCGTCCCTGTCCATCGGGCAGCGCAAGGACGGCAACGGCGTGGTGCTCAACTGCCACGCCGGTTGCGACCCGCAGGACGTCGTCACGGCGCTCGGCCTCACCATGGCCGACCTCTTCGACGAGGAGCCCAAGAGCAAGGCCAGCGGCATCGGCACGGTGGTGAAGTCGTACCCGTACGCGGACGCCAACGGCGTCATCCGCTACTACGTCGACCGCTACGTCCCCAAGACGTTCCGACCCCGAATGGCCGACGGCTCCAAGGGCTTCCCGAAGGAAGTTCGGATCCTCTACCGCCTCCCCGAGGTTCTCGCCACGGCGCAGGCCGGCGGGACCGTGTTCCTCGCCGAAGGGGAGAAGGACGCCGACAACCTCGCAGCCGCCGGGGCCGTCGCCACCACCATGCCCGGCGGCGTCGGTATGGGATGGCGGGACTCCTACAGCAACAGCCTCCAGGGTGCGGGCCTGGTGACGATCATCGCCGACCGCGACGAGCCCGGTGTGAAGCACGCGAAGAACGTCTCCGCATCCCTGCTCGGCCTGAACATCCCGCACCACATCGTCCAGGCCGCGGCTGGCAAAGACATCAGTGATCACCTCGCTGCCGGACTCGGGTACGAGGACCTTGTCCCACTCGACGAGACGTGTCCGGATCCGGACACGAGTGCCGAGCCGCCAGCGGGTGCTGATGAGCAGCGACCCCGGAAGCTCGTCCTCACCCCGGCGTCGAAGATCCGCATCAGGCCCGTGCGCTGGCTCTGGGACACCACCCCCGACGGCGCCCCGCCCACCTCCCACGGCCGCGTACCGCTCTACTCGCTGGCCATCGCGGCCGGCGGCCCAGGCCTCGGGAAGTCGCAGTTCGCGGTGTGGCTGACCGCGCGCATCACGACCGGGACTCTGCCCGGCGAGTTGTGGGGGAAGCCGCGCGGCGTGATCTACGCGGCGACCGAAGACTCGTGGTCGTACACCATCGCCCCGCGGCTGATCGCCGCGGGCGCGGACATGGAACTCGTCTTCCGCGTCGACGTCCAAGACGACGAAGAGATGAAAGCCCGGCTGACGCTGCCGGTCGACACGTCGCTCATAGGGAAAGCCGCCGAGGAATACAGCGTGGCGCTGCTGGTCGCTGACCCGCTGCTGTCCCTGATCGACAAGGGCATCAACGACTACCGCGCCGCCGAGGTCCGCCAGGCCCTCGAACCGCTCGTTGCTGCGGCGGAGCGCTACAACTTCACCATCCTCGGCCTCGCCCACTTCACCAAGGCCGGAGTGGCTGACCCTCTCTCACGGATCGCCGGATCCGGCGCCTTCGGCCAACTCATCCGATCGTTCATCGCCTTCGCCCGCGAAGACACCGACGACGGCGACCAGCGGTTCGTGATGTCGCTGGAGAAGAACAACCTCGGCCGGCTCGGACTGCCATCTCACTCGTACGTCATCCAGCCAGTGACCGTGCAGACGGACGAAGGCCCGGCGTACATCTCGCGGTTCGTCCTCGGCCCGGAGACGAACACATCCGTCCGCGACGTCATGCGCGATGAGTCCGTGCCAGCCGCAGACAAGGCGGAGAGCAACGAGAACGTCGAATGGCTGCGCGGCTACCTCACCGACATGGGCGGATCCGATGCGGCGGCCGACGTGAAGAAGGCGGCCCGGAAGAACGGCATCAGTGACTCGGCCATCGACCGCGCGAAACGGAAGCTCGGCATCAAAGCGCAGCATTCCGGCTTCGGGAAGGACCGTCGGTCGCACTGGTACCTGCCTGAAGCAGTGCCGGAAGGGGATGCCGGATGAGCTTCCGTCCCATCACAAACATGACGCACATGGTGTGGATGACGAACATGCGCCCGACCTGCGTGTTCTCCGGTCAATCACGTGACGAACATGACGACGAACATGACGAGGATGCGCGGCCCATGTTCGTCGCATGTTCACCATGTTCGTCAGCATGTTCGTCACTTCAAATCCGCAGGTCAGGCCCATGTTCATCATCTTCGTCATCAATTCCCCTTTACGTAGGAGCCTCCGTGATCGAGTACGTCGCCCGCTCTGGCCCGCCGGAAGCACTGAACTGCCCGGCATTCATCTGCGACACCTGCCGCAAGCAGGTCTTCGGCCAGGGCATCGTCACCTGGTCCACCACGATCGGCCACGACGGCGAGCCCAGCCCACACCGGCAGACACCGATCTACGTCGCCCACAAGGGCCGCTGCGGGCGTGCCCTCGAAGTGTGGCTCGAAGCCAACTACCCCCGCGCTGACGGCTGGATCGACCTCTGGGACGACCTTGCCGACTTCACGCGCCAGCTCGCCCACAACCTCGCCAACGCCTTCGCAGACGACCTCGAAGGCCGCTACCACCAACACCGGCTCGTACACCCCAAGGAGACCCCGTGAGCGTCACCCCTTGGCCGCCGCTGGTTGCCTACGCGCTGGCCCACCCGTGCCCCACCTGCCGCGCCGAGCCCGGCCAGCCCTGTAACGCGCCGAACAAGGCTGCCCGGCTTGCCCGTGCCGACCGCATTCGCGATGAGCTCGGCATGAACCGTGTGAGGCACGACCCGCTTCACCGCATTCACGCCGCCCGTACGGACGCGGGCAGGCGCCACTACCGGCGCGACGTCGGCAACGCCCCATGGTCCGAGGATCGGGAGCCCGGCCGCCGTTACGACACCCTCGGCGACGCGTGGATGCCCGCCGGATCGGAGTCCCCGTGACCGAGTCGACGAGCGCGGTCGAGCAGGCGGTCCAGGCCCGCATCGCCGCCGCCCGCATCAAGGTCCAGGCCGCGCGGGAGCGCCGTGACGAACTCTCTGCCGCCCGCCGGCGTGGTCTCGCAGCCCGGCACTCGGCGAAGTTGCGCCGTCTCACGGAAGCCGAGCAGCGCCAGGACGACGAGCAGACCACCCCGAAGGAGAACCCGATGCTGAAGCGCACCCTCACCCCTGGCACGCCCACAGGGATCGACGACGACATCCGCGACCACCAGTACGCCATCGTCCAGACCCGCGTAGAGCGCATCCCAAAGCTGATCAAAGGCCTCCGCTGCCAGGAGCCGGACGGCTGCACCCAGCCCGCAACCCTCGCGACCCTCGCCGTCGAGGAGACCACCAACGAGGACGACGTGCTCGGCCTCTACCTGGTGAAGGCTCCGGACGGACTGCCGCTCTGCATCGTGGTCTGCGACGAACACCGCTGCGAAGCCAGCCATGACCTGTACTTCACGCTGACGGAGCGACAGCGGCCGGACGGCATCCGCGCCTACGACATTCCCGGCGTGCACCTGGACTGGGCGTGATCCCACTCCCGTGCCGCCACAAGGGCGGCGCTCCCCAGCTCGGTGCCAAGGGTCCGGGCGAGCTGGGCCCGTTCGGCGAGTACGGCGACGGCGACCAGGACGACGAGGAGCAGCTCCTCGACGACGACCAGGCCGAGCAGCACGACCACTGACCCACAGACTTCCGGCCGTTGGCTTCTCAGGAACCCGACGGCCGGCCAACCCGAAGGAGCAGCACCGTGACCGACATGCCCGACGAGCTCAAGCACGAGATCCAAGAAGCCCTCGACGACGCCACCCCCGAAGCCATCGAGTGGCACATGGTCCGCCACCCCGAGACCCCGTGGGGCAAAGCCCAGGGCGAGACCCGCTACGTCGTCTGGTCGGACTCTGGCCTCGCCGGCGGCATCTGCCATCGCTGCACCTGGGAGGACACGCCCCCGATCTTCCGGGAATCCGTAGGCACTCCCGGTGAGTGCACCTGCGGGCAGCTCGGCGAACCGGCGGTTGACGAAGCCTGGAGCGCCACCCTGGAGGGCCTCGCCGATCAGGAGTCCGTGTGCTACCGGCCGAAGCCCGGTTGGCGGCTGGACGAATTCGAGAACCACCCTCAGGGGGAAGTCTGCTGGCTTCAGGACCGGTGGCTCTGGAAGTGGTACAAGCCCGGGGAGTGGCCGACGTCCGAGGAGTACACCGACGCTGAGGTCCGCGCGGCGAACCTGGCGGAGCTGAAGAGGGCTCAGGAGTGGGTAGCGGGCCGTCCCCAGCGCAAGGTGTGGCTTGCCAACGTGATGGCCGCTAGGGACGCGATGAACAAGGCCGCCGCCGACGAGCAGTGACCGCCTGGGCCTGGTCGTCGACCTCGGCGGCCGGCCCGTGTGGCATTGGTGTGGGTGGGTACGGCCCGGTCGTCTACGGCCGGGCCTGTCTGCTCCCCGGAACCCGTACGACCGCGCAGAGCACAAGCTTTCACTAGGCAGGAGGTGACCCCGTGGCAGAGACCGAGCGGCTCGATGGGCGCGATCACGAGATCTGGGCGCGGTACGTGTCGGGGTGGACGCAGGCGCGTCTCGCTGCTGAGTACGACGTCTCGCAGCAGAGGATCAGTCAGGTCCTCGGCGAGGTGCGCGCGACGATCGGGGACGCTGCCCGTACGGATGCGGCGCTGCTCGCTGCGGAGCGCGCTGACGCCTTGTTGGCCGCGGTGTGGCCGGCGGCGATGGAGGGCGATACGCGGGCGGTGATGGCCGCCCTGCGGGTGTTGGAGCGGCAGGCGAAGGCGATGGGTACGGATGCGGTGGAGCCGTTGCGGGTGACGTTGGATCGGCGCCTGGACGTCGAGGGCGAGTTGGTGGCGACCGCCCTGGGTGCGGCGTTGGAGGCGCTGGCCGTGTCGGGCCTGGATGGTGAGCGGCAGGAGGCGTTGAGGGTGTACGCGATCCGGCTCGCCGAGTGGAAGCTGCTGGGTGGTGTGGGCGAGCGGCCGGTGCCGCCGGCGGGTGCGGCGCCGGAGGCCGCCGAGCCGGAGAAGGATCTGATGGACGACTACCGGAAGTTCTGTGAGGCCGAGGGCATCGACCCCGACGAGGACCAGGACGACGAGGACGGCGACGATGAGTGAGCTGGGCCCGGTCGAGCGGGAAGCGGAGTTGGCCAAGCTGCGGAAGCGGGTGCGGAAGGCGGGGCGGGGCGGGGACCGGAAGGAGTTCGAGCGGCTGTCGGCTGAGTACGCCGAGCGGAAGGCGGAGCACGTGACGTTGTCGCATGCGGAGATGAAGGCGGCGATGCGGGCGCGGAGGGCGGCGGCGAGGGCTGAGCGGGCGCAGGAACGGGCGGAGCAGTGGAAGCTGCCGCGCGGGTTCGGTACGAGTCCGATGGCCGCTCAGCGGGCGCGGGAGGGGCGTCCCGGGGGTGGTCCGCAGGTTCCGTCTGGTGGGCTCAGGCCGTGGCGGGAAGAGTGGGGGTCGATGGGGTCGGTCATCTGGCGGCCGTGACGGGGCTGGTTGTCGAGGGTGCGCCCCGTACGTGGGTGGGGCCCGTTCCCGGCCGAAGAATCGGGAAGCGGGCCCCTTTGGCGGGCCGCCCCGTGCCGTACCGCAGGGCGGGCCGCTGTGATGCCGCCCCGGGAAAAAGGCGCCAGGTTGCCGATACAACCGGCCCCGGGACGGCACTGCTGCGAGGGTAGCGCCGGTTTTCCAACCTCGGTTCCGCAACCGGAATGATCTTCACCGGCTAGTGCCTACCGTCCCCGTATGCAGACCTTCACCATTGCGCAGACAGCGCGTCACCTCGGACTTTCCGATCAGGGTGTCCGCAAGATGATTGGCCGGTCGGAGCTGTTCACGCTCCCCGGGACCGATCCGGTCCGACTGGATGCGGAGCACGTTGAGACGGCGCGTCTGCTCCGGCGAGAGTCCTTGCTGCTTGACCTGACTCGCCGCCGGCGGACGCCCGTTCACCTCGCGCAGGATGCTCGCCGCGTCCTGTTCCCGACGGTTCTGGACGCCAATCTGCCTCAGTACAAGAGCGAGGACCAGAGGCGTCGGCTCAGCCTGGTGTCAACGGACGCACGCCAGTTGTTCGGGGTGGCGGCGCTGACCGCAGCCTGTACGGAGGATGGGTGCCGGTGGTGCACGGCTCAGAAATTCGCGGAGGTTCTGGGGGGATGGGCGCCTGACGCGTACGCGGAGGGGTTCCGGGCGCTGTTCGACCAGGCCCCGTGCGAGCGTTGCGCGCCGGGCTTGTACGGGTCGGTGATGGCTTCTCTGGCGGCTCGGGTCCGTCCGTCCGGTGCGGGGCGGTCTGAGGGGCGTGTGGCCCCGACGGCGGCCGAGCGGGAGGCCGCGCGCGAGTACGTGACGCGGCGGCCTGTGACGGCCGCGGCGCAGCCCCGGCAGCAGAACGACGACGGAAAGTCGCTGGTGCAGCGTCGACTCCGCGAGGTGCGGGCGCAGGCGAAGGACGCGAAGAGGCGCGGCGATCAGGCGTACGCGCTGAAGCTGGCGGCGACGGCGCGTGACCTGGAGAAGGATGCGGCGCGGGTGGATGGCGGGGCTGTGACGGCCTCTGCGCGGCCGGGAACGTTGAGGTGCGGCCACGCCCTGGCGAGCGGATGTACGTGTCCGCGACGGGCTTCGAAGCGGGGCCAGCGGTGAGCGCCGAGTCCGAGCTGCTGCTCGCCGCAGGATATGCGGCCGTCGCCCGCCTCCAGGCCGCGCACGACGTCGCGGTGGAGACGGTCGTCGCCGAGGTCCAGGAGCGCACTGGGGAGCGGCTCCTCGTACGCCCGGGAATCCTCGACGCGCAGTTCGGCGACCTGGCCCGCATGGCGCAGCAGACCGAGCACTTCAACGAGGCGTGGAGGCTGATCTCCACGTGGCTTTTGCCGAGCGACCAGCGGCCGTTGGGCACCATGTTGAAGATCATTCCGACTGAGGCGGCCGAGGAGATTACGGCCCACCTAGTCGGCGCTGGGCTGCTCGCCGACGACGAGGGAGAGGCCCAGTGACGAGTCGTGAGGAGATCCTCGACGACGGGGCGGAACGGCTCCGTGCCGCACTGTACGAGGCCCAGCGGATGCTGCGCGCCGGGCGTCCGCCTGCCGAGGTGCTCCGCGCGGTGGCCAAGGCGGAAGCGATCCGGGCCGTGGTGTTCGCCAAGACGCAGGTGAACTTGATCGACCCAGCGCCGCGGATCCGGTGGCGAGGGTGATGGGGCTCGTGGAGTCCAACATCCCGGAGAAGGAGACCCGATGAGCACCCCTGCTGGTGACGACCTCGTCGGCAACGCGACGATCCGGGTCGACGGTGATACCGACCCCGC
>WUUC01080230.1_pt1 | contig 20958 bp, 21 predicted proteins | sample 6278441 | NCBI WGS metagenome assembly WUUC01 (sample SAMN13675441, study PRJNA597444) | soil metagenome | isolation source: soil | place: USA: Washington | collected 2017-10
AAAATTAAATTTAATAACAAAGTTTAGAACTCACATTTCTAGACCTTATAGCAATTGTCCTGTAGCTCTTGAAGAGATTTTAGGAGTTAAGCAATTCGGAATAGAGACAACGGATTGAGAAAAGCGCAAAGGGTTCGTGCATCTATATTCATTTAAGTAGTGATAGGTTCCTATCCCAACAGGAGTAGAAAGAGATAATCGTTGTGCAATCGAAGCGATATAGGCAAGACCTAGATCGCTTTCAAAACTACTACTTAAGACTAAAGAGATTCCCCTTTTAATTGTCCATTCATATAAAGAAAGGCAACCCAACATTCCACCTTGAATAGTTGGTTTATAAACAAGAGCCTTCAGTGTAGGAAAGGATTCTAGTTGTTTCAATGACAGGTCTTGGGGAAAAGATTCGTCAATTGCAAGGGGATGAGTAAACTGCCCTAAATCATGGGGGTTTTGGAAAGGCTCTTCCACATAATCAAATGCATCCAAAGGAAATTGCTCGAAAAATCGAATAGAATTTGTAGTAGTCCAGCTCCGGTTCACATCAATTCGTAGACGAAATTGATCTTTTAATTGATGAATCACATCTGTAGCCTCTTGAGTATTCAAATTTCCAACTTTAAGTTTGGCTAACGTATATCCTTCGCTATGTCTAAGCTCGGCTTGTTCTAAAATTTCTTGAGTGGATCCCATCAGGAGAGCACTCGTACGAACACTATATGCAGAAAGAGGAAAGAGGATGGAAAGAAGGGCAGATTCTAATCCAAATGACACAGCAGGTAAAAGTTCTAATTTTTCGAGTTCTTTTAAACAAGACCAAGCAGTCCAATCAATTTTGGTGATTTCATTTCGTTTTTGATTGAGTTGCTGGATGGAATCTTCTAACGTTTCTTTACTCCATTTTGGGAGAGGGGCTATATCTCCCCAACTCTCATTGTTTTTCTCATCCGTGATACGGATAAAAATACCAGGACGCATTTGACCATTATTAAGAGGGATTTCATAAGAGTGAAGAGAAAAGTTTTGAATTCTCATTTGTTTTATTAAATCCATGTATCCATGTTCCTTCAATCAAACAATTCAACTTGATCATTAAGAGTTAATAATAGTTAAACAATAAGATCTATCACAAATAAGTTTTTTTTGATAAAATATAATTGGATAGAGAAATCATGAGGTGCTTATGCTTTCAGGAGGTTCAATCTTTGATGAAGCAAGAAGAATGAGTCAAGCAAAACGTTCCTCTCCATCCAATTCTGTCTTGAAAAAAGATAGGAATCAGGTTCCTGCTGTCAGCAGTCATCGTGTCCAATCAAACCTTCCACTCTCTGATGATATTAAATCGATGATGAATAAAATGAAGGAATTACATGACGATATTGATCATCAATTAGATGAGGCTTATCAAAAATCAGGATGGAGTTCAGTAGAAATAAAACAATTTTTAGATAATCCTAATAATTTTGATTCAAAAGAGTGGCAGAGGGTTCAATCCGAAAGAAATGCTCTACTTTCAACAATTTGGGATAAAATCAAAGGGGAACAAGACAATCCTTTTATCACAGCCCCTGAAGTTCCTAAACAACAGAACCCAACAAATCGTGAGCGTAAAGCGAAAATGGGAGCAGCTCGCCGCAATTGGATTTCTATGCGTTAAAAGGATAAGGGAAGCGTTAACAAAATAAGAAATAGGTTTTCATGAAATTGAAAAAGGTCTATTTGTTTGCTTCTGTATTCAGTCAATATGGTGTACTTGGACACTTTACGCGTGAGTTATCCAATGCTTTAAATCGGCAAGGAATCATTAGTCGAGTTATTGAAGCAAAAAGAGACAACCCAGGAGCTTTTGTTGAAGAAATTTTAAAAGATCCACCGGATTGTACCTTGTCATTTAATGGATTGCTCCCTGATCAAGAAGGTCATTTTTTGTGTGATCTTATCAAAATTCCACATGTGGCTTGTTTAACAGATGCTGCTCATCATTTTTTTCCTCTTGTTCAAAGTCACCGCAACATCATTACGTGTGTCGATCAAGATTTTTGTCAGATCTTTCGTGATTTTCAGTTTCCCTCTGTTTTATTTTTCCCCCATGCTGCATCTAAATGTTTCCATTCGTCCTTACGTCCAGATCCAATCTATGAAGTAGTCATGCCAGCTTCCTTTATTGATTACGAAGCAGTGAGGGAATCTTGGTCGAAAAAATACTCTTCGGAATTAATTTCTGTTTTAGAAGAAACGGCAGAATTAGTGTTAAATCAGCAATCCTTGGATTATGTAAAAGCTTTTGTCAACACTTTGGATCAACGCTTGCGAATAGGCATAAGGATTGATCCTCATCAATTAAATTATACTGAAGTGTTAGACGATTTAGAAGTGTATATTGGTGGAAAGAGTCGAATTGAGCTTTTACAAGCCATTCAAGATGTTCCAGTTCATCTCTTTGGCAAGGAAGATGGAGAAGGATGGAAAAAATATGTATGGCAACAATCCAATATCCATATTCACCCAGCTGTTCCTTATCATGAAGTTCTAGAGTTGATGAAAAAGTCCAAAATCATTTTAAATTGCACTCCAGAAATTAAAAGAGGAGGACATGAGCGCATTTTTAGTGGATTAGCGGCTCGCACGGCTGTCCTCACTTTAGACACCCCTTATATGCGGGAGCATTTCCAAGACGAAGAAAATATTCTACTTTTTAAACCGAGGCATTGGGAAGAAGTGAATGACAAATTAAAAACTTATCTTCAACATGATGACAAACGTCATCGACTTGCTTCGCGAGGTTATGAAAAAGTGATGCTCGAGCATACATGGGATCAGCGAGCAGAACAACTTGTGGAGGAACTTCCAACTTTTTTGGAAGGAATTCACCAAAGAAGTCCATCATCGCCACTTGTGAAGTAAAATTGGAACAGGAATAATGGGGAAAATCGCATGTTCCATATTTTTATGAGCTTCTTCTCCATGATTTAACTGTTTTTCTTGTTCTATGTTAGATTCAAATTATCGGATCCTTGTTTAACTTTTTCCACGTCTTTATAACTTGGGCTTATAAAGTGAGTATTTGGATTTAATTTTCCAAAAGGATTATTGAAAAAATTATAATTCTCTCTTCTAAAACGGATATTATTTCTAGCAAAATGAATTAAACGCCTTTCGCAATCTGTCATGTCTGGTTGATATTGAGTATCAGAATGTTCACTAGTAGTTGGTTTATTCATCTTTGTCAAATTTTTGAGTGGTTGAAAACATGCAAAGAGATCATGCCAACAAAGCTCTTCAGTTCTATTTAGAGCTTTAATCATTTTACCTATTGTTTCTCGAAAGGTATAAAGACTTTTTGGAGATGCAAGACCGATTACAAGACTGGCAAGACTCACAATTGTCATGGCAACTCCATAAGCTGGCGTACGAATGATGTCAACCAACGACTTAAATGAATTGTTGAGACATCTATTGATCGTTTCATTCTTACTTAAGTTTTTTTCCATTTCAGCTTCTTTAATCGTTTTATAGATCACATAAGGAATAGAAAGTGGAATAGCAGCATGATAGAAAGTTTTTAATACCGTAGTAATAGGTCTTAGAAAAGTATGAAAAAGAAGTTTAGCATATATTTTTTTCTTCGAACAATCTAAGTAAATATCACCAGTTTCTAAATTAATTAACGGAGTATAAATGTGCTTGACTAATTCATTATTATTATTATTTATTTTTTAATTCCATGGACAAACTAATCTTGCCCATTTATTTTCTTTATCTTCTGTTTTGAAAATATATTTATTAAGTTCTTGTGTATTAATGAAATTTATCATAGAAACTTCCTTTTGTTTTATAAAAAATTATAGTTTTTTTTTATTATTATTTAATAAATCTTACATTAAGATTTTTTTAATTTTATAAACGTGATACTCGAATAGGCTTGGAATCAGCAAGCAGAACAGCTGATAAGAGAACTTTCAACTCCTTTTGGAAGGAATTCACCAAAGAAATGCGGTTTATCACCAATTTTGAAGTCAATCATTTGGATCTAGCATTTGAAACCGCTTTTGTTTATTCTTTTTAAGTATTATCCATTTAGAAAATATTCTTATTAAATAATTGTTTTAATCCAATCATTTTATGTTAAATTTAGATTATATGTCTCTCAAACAATGGTTTTTAGAGAACAGACGCGATTTACCTTGGCGTACTCAGCCAACTCCCTACGCTGTGTGGATATCAGAGGTCATGTTACAACAAACTCAGGTAGCAGTCGTGATTCCTTATTTTTTCCGTTGGATGGAGCGATTCCCAACGATTGAAGATTTAGCCCAAGCACCTTTAGATGAAGTCATTAAAATGTGGGAAGGGTTAGGGTATTACTCACGAGCTCGCCATTTGCATGCAGGAGCGCAATCCATTGTTCAATTCTATCAAGGCAAGATGCCTCAAAAAGAAGAAGATCTAAAAACCATTAAAGGTTTAGGTCCTTATACAATCGGAGCCATTTTGAGCTTTGCTTTTCATCAGAAAAAAGCCGCAGTAGATGGAAATGTTCTACGAGTCCTCACTCGTTACTTTAATATTGCTGAGGATATCGCTAAACATGCAACTGTAAAAAAGCTTCGTTTAATTGCAGAATCCATTTTACCTAACGAAGAGCCATGGATCATTTGTGAAGCATTAATTGAGCTCGGAGCGACCGTTTGCCGGCCTAAAGCATCTTGTTCTAAATGTCCTTTAAAGACAACTTGTCAAGGATATAATAAGGGAACGGTTGATCAGTTACCCGTTAAAATGAAGCGAACTCAAACAACTTATCTTTATAGAGCAGTTGCTGTGATTCGATGTGGAAATTCTTATTTAGTTAAAAGAGGAGAAAAAGGTCAAATCATGTCCGATTTATATGAATTTCCTTTCTTTAATGTAGAAAAGAAGGGAATTGATGAAAGAGATTTCAAAAATCAAATTGAACAAACTTATAAATGCTCTGTGTCTATTCGGCTCACTTTACCCCCTTTCTCTCAATCTTTTACTCGTTATCAAGTGACCTTAAATCCTACTTTATTTCACTGCCAAGTTCCCTTTGTAGCTCCAGGATTACAATGGTTATCTTTATCTGATTTAAAACAATTAGCCTTCTCTTCTGGACATCGTCGAATTCTTCAATTTATTCAAGAGTTGCCAATGATGAATAACTAAGGGCATCCTATAGAAACTCTTTAGAAATTATTGTCTTTGTTCATTAATCAAATCATATAACTGATTGCCTGTGTAAGATGTGATCCCTGTGTCACGGAGCCAAGCTGACATGCCATAACCCCAACGAGAGCGACTACTTTTAGTATAAAAAATATCAAGAGGCATTGAGAAATACACCCCTTTATCATGGTATCTTTCTCCGTTAATTCGATCATTGGCATTGGTATAGGTGTACCAGAAGGTCATCCGTAAACCACTTGGAAAATACCGGGATAATTCAAATCTTCCTCCGTAATCATGAGCTAAGAATTTTCCTAAACTCAATTTAAATTCTAAATCAGATTCTTTCCAATTATAATAAAAGTTTAAAAAATACTGAGATCCTCGGTATCTTTTATACACATGTTTTCCATCTTCTGTAATCAATCGAACTTTATTTGTAAAATAAATACCTTTTACTTTTCTTTTTGCTAATAGAGCTCCTTCAATGCCTACAGCCCATCGACTCCTGATTGGATAGTATAAGACTTGAGTGGCTAGTCCTCCATAGGCAGGTTCAAACAGGCCTACAGCAAGGCGACCGTACCATCCTCCTCCCATTGTCCAAAGCTTTTCTACAAATGCTTCATCAATTGTTACACATTTTTGTTTAAAGTAATTAATACTATCAGTTCGAACATTGATGAGATGAGAGGGATTTAGCATGTCATAATCACTGAGCTCGTATAAATTGGAGAAAACAAAATAACCAAATGCCAAGGAATAATAGAGATCACTAAATAGATATCCATTTAGATGTAAGGATAAACCGACTGCACCTTTAAACTTTCCTTTAGTACTTCCAAATAAAGTATGTGTTTTGGGCATTAATTCAAGATTCCACAATTCATGTTTTTTAGAAAAAATGAGTTGTTCTTTAAAAGGATTAGGCCAAGTTGCTTCATAAAGAGGCGATAAAACGTTTAGCTCATAGCGTCCAATTTGACGTTGACGATAAGCACGTAAGCAATGGTTGACATAATGGTACTCTTGAATAGGAAGCACGTCTGTCTCTATTGTGACAATGACAAGATCGATGTCGGAAGGCGTTAAAGCAGATAAAAGCGCATTTAAGCGATTTCGAACATGGCACTCTTCTCTATACATCAAATTATTCACTTTAAAGCGAAGGAGCTGACAGTCTTTTGTAGTTCCTTTCCAGGCCTCTATTAATTCAAAGCCTTGATCGAGAAAAGCGTATGCAAATTCTTGGGCGAGAACATCCTCAGGACGTAGTGGTCCTATCTCCTCCGTGATGATCGGTGCCGTATAAGGCAGAGGATTTTCTACTTTTGGTAACAATCCACTGGTTGTTCCAAAATTGAAATAGCCAGAGGCAGAACAAGCGACTGTATTCCCTCGAACAAAAGAGAAGGACAAATCGATGGAATCCCATAATCGGTATTTTAAACCAAAATTAATTGGAGTTCTGCTCTGTCTTCCTTTAGGATGTAACTCAATTGTTTGATCTTTATAAGGAGTGGCGTCGTACTCCAATGTAAATGTTAAATTTTTTAAATAGGGATGTCTAATTTGCCGGAATGGCATCCATGATAAGCCTCCAAACCATCTTTTAAGACGATGACTTCCATATCCAATACTCATCTCCAAATGGTAGTTTAATAAAACGTAAGTAAAAACAAGATAACTAGATTTAAAATTTCGAGTCCCTAACAGGTCATCAAATCCAATTGCTACTCCAGGAAGTTCATATTGGCTATCCTCAGGGCTAAAAAGGGAAAACTTAAAACTAACGCCTTTATCAGATCGGTCTCCAAATCCTAGATGTCCAAAAATAGGATCTTTCAACCCTTTAAAAATTCGATAATTTAGGATGAGTTCAAGTTGTTCAGTAAATTGGCAGCGCAAGCTATACACTCGATAGGGGGAAACAGAAGCGTAGCCAAATCCAATTTCTCCTTCTCTTCCCATACGGGCCGAAGGCATATTCAAGTAACCTCCTTGTAAAAAATGATTATATAGAACGGGTAAGTGATCGTTAATCCGTTGATCCCAATAATTGACAATGAGAAGATCTTGCATTAAGTTAGAAGCTGGCATATCCCAAAGATAAGGATCCCAACTCCATACACAAGGTTGGATACCAAAGATGCTTAACAAAAGCAAAATCTTGAGAATCCACATTGATTTCATAACGAGAAGTCTGTATCAATTGATGATGAATGAAAAGAAAAAGAGAATACGGATTGCCTGACCTTAAATCAAGCTTTAAGGTATAAAGCTTCAAATCAAGTTGCGAGAAACTGTTTTTTCCTTTAGTTTTTGAAGATAGAAGTGTTTTGACTGTAGGATCTATTATGGTACACATTAAAGTCACCAGAGGACTGGACATTCCCCTATTAGGTAAACCAGAGGGACATGTGCGGGCTTTAATTCCGGGAGGAGAAGTCTCTCCTTTAGGAGTTCCAGAGCAAATTGCCCTAGATTTATCTCCATTTGAAGAGACAAAATTTCGGCTTTTAGCAAAGGTAGGAGACAAAGTCAAATTAGGCCAGCCCTTAACAGAAGATAAAGATGTTCCTGGGCGCCTGTTTGTCTCTCCTGCTGGTGGAGTAGTAAAGGAGATTCGACGTGGATTAAAAAGGCGGCTATTGGATATTGTCATCGATGTCGATAGAAATGAAGAAAGAGAGAAAAAGGGATTGATCGATTTATCCACCATCTCAAGAGAAGAGCTAATTGAGTATTTGAAAATGGGAGGAATATTTGCTTTTATTCGACAACGTCCTTTTAATTTTTTGGCAGATCCGAGAAAAAGCCCTCGCAGTATTTTTGTAAAAGCAATTGAATCAGCTCCTTTTGTACCACCAGCAGAGATGCAAGTGATGAGACATGAAAAGGAGTTCCGAGCAGGTTTGCAGGTTTTGACAGCCTTAACTCCAAACCAAGTTCATCTCATTTACCGCCAGGATTCTCATTTTAAACCTTTTACCGATGCAGCAGGTGTGCAAAAACACACAGCTGAAGGGCCTCATCCAGTTTCAAATTATTCTTTACACATTCAACGAATTGATCCGATTACCTCACCTGAAGATGTCGTTTGGACCATTCATGCACATGATGTTGTCGCTTTAGGTTATTATATTCTTTATGGTGAGACATTTGTGGATCGAGTGATCAGCATTGCCGGACCAGGTATTGTGGAAGGTCAAACAGGTTACTTTAAAATTCGAGCCGGTTATCCAATTTCTGCTTTAATTGCTGGTCGAATTAAAAAGGGACTTATCCGTTTGATTTCAGGTGATCCCTTAATGGGAAAAAAAGTGGAATCTGAAGATTTCTTAGGATTCTATGACTATAGCTTTTGTGCGATACCTGAAAATCTATCTCGAGAATTTCTACATTTTTTCCGTTCAGGATCTCAAAAATATACATTTAGTGGAGCGTATCTATCAGGACATTTAGATCCATCACAGCGCTCCTATTATTTTACGACGAATCAGCATGGAGAAAAAAGAGCCTATATTGATCCAACCTTATATGACAAAGTGATGCCACTACAAATTCCAACTATGCCTTTAATTAAGGCAATCCTAGCAGAAGATTATGATTTGGCAGCTGAGTATGGTTTAATTGAGACAGATCCTGAAGATTTTGCTTTAACAACGTTTGTATGTCCTTCTAAAAGTGAAATGGTTGAGATTGTTAAAAATGGCTTAAAGCGGTATGCCGCAGATGTTTTAAAATAAGTTTTAATTAATACCGATCTCGGTAATCTCTATCATAAAGATTCGATGGCTTATTTGTTGTTGCTTGATGCAGAATCGCACCGATAATGGCTCCAATTACAATCCCAGGTGCTTCAATTAAAAGAGCTAAACAAAGAGCCGCTAAAGTCACATAACGAACTTGTTCATCTGGATTACTAGTAAAAGATGTAAAATTGCGAAGGGAGGAAATCATTTCTGAAGTAAAGTAATAACCAGTGATGCCTCCAATTAATAGAGAACCCAAGAACGAGTTGATAAAAACCAAAATAATCCCTAAAGCGAGTAAAATATAAGTGGTTAAAGGTCCTTTATTTTTAGTCGCATAATGATAAAATTCATCGGTTCTTCGGCTCTTTCTAAACCTTTCCCTAGAGGTTTTAGGATCATTCGGATTCATAGATTTTCTCCATCTGGTTTTCTTTGATTCTTTTATAGCTTCCAAAAAAGAAGGATGCAATAGAATTCTAATCAAAAAAGATTTTTTTTGTTATATAAAATAGTTGTAGTTTTTCACTTTAGTTGTTAAAATTCAATTTGTTAAAAGTCTATCTAGGTGCAATTAAAGATGGCTAGTCGGTGGTTGTTTTGGCTGAATACTTTTTTAGTAGGACTCATTGGTTGCTTATTAATGGGAATAGGATGGATTTGGTTAAAGCAACCCATTCAGATTGCTTGTTCTCCTACTAACTTAAAACAATGCATCTTACCTAATGGATCTTTTACAATGGCTCCTGAAGCCTATATAAAAATTAACGAGCCTTTACTGAGTTTGCAAAATGGTTCCCCAACATTGCAATTGCCCGATCTTCGGCAACAGTTAATTTATTATGGAAAAAATGGACGCCCTGACGCTCAAACCAAGCGGACATTTTTACATTTTTCTCTCAATAATCAAAAAACAGTTGTGTCCATTGCGCCTGGAGAGCGGCTCTATTTAACTTATGATAAAAAGAGTCAACCTTCCCGTTATACTTTCAGTCCTCAAAATCAAGAAACTCGATTATGGATTGAAGGGATGTTAGCGGATAGCAATGAAGTACTCGTCAAAGTGTGTTTAAAAAATAATCAAGAGGAGCTTGTCACAGAACCGGAAAACCTATCCCAATTTAAGCTTCTTGAAAAAGAATTTATTCGTTATGCGGGGGCTACATGGGAGATTGGAAGCTGGCGGGTCGATGGAACATTACTAGCTCGACAGCGTGCACGTTGGTTTGGCCCTGATCGATTTTTAGAAAAGCATGGAGGAGAAGATTTTAAGGAGATAGCAGGCAAGCAACGAATTGATTTTGGAGAAAATGAAGAATTGTATTCCGTCTTTGTGGGGATTGGAGATTGTTTAATTTGGGACAATTCTCGTTGGGCGACAGTTCAACCTGGTGAAGAATCTTTAAACTATCCATTATTAGTTGTTAAAAAAATTGAAGATCGCTTAATGACTTGTGAGCTTTGGGATGTAGAAGGCAAAGGGAAGGTGATCTTGAATTTACTCAAATCGATGGAACCTTGGATTGGTCAAAATGAGCAAAGCCTTCAGCATATGTTCAAGTTTGTCGGTGCACGTACCCGTACCCAGTGTGTGTTTGAAATCAACCATGAACGAATATTGATTAGCCCTTTTGATTGGCTCTTATTGACACCAAAAGGTTGGAAAAAGTTAACAAGTGAAGAAGAAATTGATCAATATGTGAAAAGAAAAATACTGGGCACTTTATTTGTATTTGAAGGAATTAAACGAAAAGAAGATCGTCAAGTGATGGTAGGGACTTTATATAATCCCTCTCGTAGTGATTGTCAAGTTGTGGAACTTGCCATTCAACAAGGGGTAGCAGCAAAAACGGTTTCTCCAATCGAAGAGGGTATAGAAGAGACAGAAGATCTGCTACCTACACTAATGAAACTACCAGATATTGAACATAGTCATTTATTAAAAGATCAACCTAATACTCATAAATAGGAAAGATATGAAGCAAATGGTCATGAAATGGATTTGGTTAATCGCATGTCTATGCCTATTGAGCGAGCAATCTATTTTACATGCTCAATCAATTGCTGACAAAAAGGCTGCTTTGAAAACAACAGGAAGCGATTTTGATATTGAAACGGAGCAGATGCTTGCTCAAACGAATCGAGAAACAGAAGAAGTGCATGCGCAAATTCAATATTTATACGGTGAAGTCATTCGTCTTTATCAAAATCAGGCACCTATGGAGGAGTATAAGCAGTTATTGGATCAAATCAATGAACGCAAACACTATTTATCTAAAATTGAAAATTCTTGGCGATTGATTGCAACTCGAGGTAATCGAGTAGATGGTTATGGCTTATGGCATGCTCCAGAAACAACATTAGAACAACTCATCATTGATTATGGAGCCCAGGATTATGTGTATTTAATTCCTCCGGAAGTTGGTTCAATTAAACTGAGTGTGGATTCAAATTTACCCATTCCTCGATCAGCTTGGAGTGAAATGTTAGAGCTAATTTTAACACAGAATGGAGTAGGAATTCGTTTACTCAATCCTTATTTAAGACAACTCTATTTATTCAAACAAAATAATAGTCATTTGAAAATGATCACGAATCGGCGTTGTGATCTTGAGGTTCTTCCAAGCGATACTCGTATCAGTTTTGTCTTGTCTCCTGAGCCCTCTGAAGTGCGTCGAGCTTACATGTTTTTAGAACGTTTTATCAATCCTAATACGACTGTCTTGCATATTCTAGGCAGAGATATTTTAGTTGTGGGTCAAATTGGAGATATTCAAGACCTTTTAAAGCTTTATGATTTTGTTGCAACAAATCGTGGGGATAAAGAGTATCGTCTCATTCCTGTCCACAAAGTCAAGGCCACTGAAATGGCTAATATTCTTGGAGCCATTTTTGATCAAACAGTTGAAGGACAAAAAGTAGAATCAACTGGATCAGGAGAAAACAATCATTCTTCATCTTATGTGGACGCTAATGGATTAAAAGTGATTGTCTTAGAAAATCAAGCCCAAGCCTTATTTATTGTTGGAACAAAGCAAGAAATTCAAAAAGCTGAGGAAATTATTCATCGGGTTGAAAGCCAAGTTGGAGGAGCAAGAGATAAGGTGGCCTTTTGGTATACGGTGAAGCATTCAGATGCCGAAGAGTTAGCAGATATTCTCTATCGAATTTATCATTTAATGATTGTAACAGGAGCTGGATCAGAAAATCAAAAAGCAACTCATGAAGGAGGGGCTATGCCAGACTCAAAAATAGAGCCTCCTCCTTTACCACCCCTTTCTAATCCAGATGGGTTGTATCAAGAAGGAGCTGGATTCATTGTCAATCCAGCTCCAGCTCAGCCTGGAACAATTCCTCCAACTAAATCAAATGCAAATCGACAAAATTTCATTGCGGATATCAAAACAGGGTCCATTGTGATGGTTGTTGAAGCAGAGATCTTACCCAAAATGAAAGATCTTTTGCGGAAGTTGGATGTACCGAAGAAAATGGTGCAGATTGAAGCTCTTTTATTTGAAAAAGTTTTAACTCGTGAAAATAGCATGGGATTAAATTTTTTTCGAATTGGAGAACTTGCAACGGGAACCAACTTGACAGGAGCTATCTTTAATACAATTTTTCCTAGCAGAAAAGATTTTATTGCGACAAATACGGGCATATTTGATTTTCTTTTTAGTCGTAAGCGATCGGATTGTGGAATTCCAGCATTTGATCTTGCTTATCGGTTTCTGCTTTCGCAAGATGATCTTCAAATTCATTCCAGTCCTTCTATTTTAGTGCTGAACCAAACTCCTGCTAATATTACCATTAACCAAGATATCTCTATCAATACAGGGATCTACGAAGTTAAAACAGTGGATGGAGTGACTTTAAAAGATGCCTTTAGCCGTGCTCAATATGGAACGAATATTAGTGTAAAACCTACCATCCATACGAATGAAGAAGATGAGGGAGATGATGGGTATGATTATGTCACTTTGGAAACGGATCTCACTTTTGATACCATTCATCCAGGTAGTAATCACAATCGACCCGATGTAACTCGTCGTCATATCAAAAATACAATCCAAGTGCCTGATGGAGAGAGTGCATTAATTGGAAATTTTCGACGTAAAATTTCCGACGATGGAAATAAGTCTCTTCCATTTTTAGGAGAACTTCCAGGAATTGGAAAACTGTTTAGCATGTCGACTGCCAAAGATAATAACACGGAAATGTTCATTTTTATTACTCCAAAAATTGTAAAAGATCCTAAAGAGCAACTCGCTTGTATTCGACAAGAGCTGCTATGTCGTCGTCCAGGGGACCTCCCTTATTTTCTAGAATGTGTGGAAGAAGCTCATCAGTTTGAAAAGGCAAGGTTGATGGAGCAAAGTATGTTTCTATTACTTGGTCGGCCCAGAACCCGTTATTACTGTCCAACTGAATGTGAGTGTTATCCTGAGGGAGAATATGACGGACGTTAAGAATCGGCAAGGATTATTAACTGATGATCTTACCTTACAGGGGATGTTGGGTGGAGAAGATGTACATGCCGGTTTAGCTAAGCAGTTTGGCATGCCTATTTATCAAGATCTCTCTTCTTATCAAATTCGTAAAGAAAGGATCAAACAAGTCCCTTACGCTTTTGCCAAAAAACATTCTTTAATTCCCATTCAAGATAAAGACTCATCAGTCATTGTCGCTGTAGCAGATCCTTTAAACTTAGCTCCTTTAGAAGAGCTTCGTTTTATGTTAAATGCAGAAATAGAAGCTGTTTACAGTCCTAAAGAAATCATTTTGATGACTATCCATCGTTGCTATAACACAGAAGATGGTGCAGCTTCTCAATTGATTGCAAATATGGGAGATAAAAATGAAGAGGGCAGGGATGGAGAAATAGAAGTGTTTGATCTATTAGATCAGACTGCTCATCAATCCCCAATTATTCAACTTCTCAACTTGATTTTAACAGAAGCAATCCAACAAGGGGCCTCAGATATTCATTTTGAACCATATGAAAATGGAATGCGAGTTCGTTATCGCATTGATGGTGTATTGCAAAACCGTCATGCGCCTGCACAAGATTATCAGGTCCAGTTGATCACTCGGATTAAAGTGATGTCGAAGTTGGATATAGCCGAACATCGTCTTCCGCAAGATGGAAGAATTAAGCTACGAATGGGATTACGTGAAATTGATTTTCGAGTAAGTACAGTGCCAGTCGCTAGTGGGGAACGGATTGTTCTTCGTATTTTAGATAAAGATAATGTTCTACCTGGTTTAGATAAAATTGGCATGATTCCCGTTGTATTTGAGCAATTTAAGAAGTTGATTAATTTGCCAGAAGGAATTGTTTTAGTCACTGGACCAACAGGGAGTGGAAAAACCACGACTTTATATAGTGCCATTTGTGAGTTGACTAGTGACGAAATGAACATGATGACCATTGAGGATCCAGTTGAATACAATTTAAAGGGAATTGCGCAAATTGAAGTGCGTCCTAAAATTAATCTCACTTTTGCAACAGGTTTAAGGCATATTTTGAGACAGGATCCTGATGTGATCATGATTGGCGAAATTCGCGATAAAGAAACAGCGGAAATCGCCATTCAATCAGCATTAACAGGACATCTAGTTTTAAGTACACTGCATACAAATGATGCTCCATCTGCTATTACACGATTAGTGGATATGGGAATTGAACCCTATCTGATCTCTTCTTGCATTGTTGGTGTTCTCGCGCAGCGATTAGTTCGTCGCATTTGTTTAGAATGTCGAGAATGGTATCGACCTCAAGAAGGAGAATTAAACAGTTTGGGACTCGATGCGTTTAGTCTTTTGGAAGGACAAATTTGTCGAGGCCTGGGTTGTGCCCATTGTTATGGGACAGGATTTAAAGGTCGGCATGGCGTGTATGAACTCATGCCCATTAATCATGCCATCAATCAACAAATTGTGCACAGTCCAGATGCGATTGAAATTCGAAAAATTGCGTTACAACATGGAATGATTAGTTTATTATCTCATGGAGCAGAACTCGTCAAATCGGGAGTCACAACGGTTGCAGAGGTGTTGCGTGTAGCAAGAGGAATGGAAGGAGCTTAAAAGCAAATGCCATTGTATCAGTACCAATATATCGATGTAGGAGGGAAGAAAAAATTAGGGCTTATTGAAGCGCAAGGAGATCGCGAAGCCAAAGAGAAGCTTCGTGAGCAGAGTGTGATTGTCACACAACTGAGTCTTCAAAAAAAAATTAGCGCAAAACAAAATCTTAAAGGAGATCAGCTTCTAACTTTTACTGTGCAATTATCTCAGTTGGTCAATGCCGGAATTCCCCTCTATGAAAGCTTAGTCGCCATTGAAGAGCAGGAAAGAGGAGAGAAATATCATCGCATTATTTTAAGTTTATGCGAGCAGATTAAAGCGGGAGTGTCTCTTTCTAAAGTGATGAGCGAATATCCAGATAGCTTTGATTCACTTTATTGCTCAATGATTGCAGCTGGAGAAGCAGTGGGAGCTTTGGGCCTTGTTCTAGATAAATTGACGCAGCTATTAAATCGACAACTTAAGCTCAGAAAACAAATCATAACAGCCATGATTTATCCTGCTATTTTATCGGCTTTTTCGTTGTTGATTATTGGATTGCTTTTGGGTTTTGTGGTCCCTTCCTTGGAAGGAATTTTCTCAGAAAAACCTTTAAATGGCTTTACAAAAATGATTTTATCATTCAGCCACCTTTTTCGCTATTATTGGTGGTTATATTTTCCTTTAATAGGAGGATTGATTGGATGGAGTGTGTGGAAAATCCGCTCTCATACAGGTCGTATTTGGTTACAAAAAACTTTATTGAAAGTTCCCTTGCTCAAAACATTAATTATTCAGACCGCGGTTGCTCGTTTTTGTCGCACGTTAGGGACTCTTTTGCAAGGAGGACTAAGTATGATTGATGCCTTGCGTTTATCTCGTGGGGTCATGCGCAATATCGTATTAGAGAAAGAAATGCAATCAGTAGAGGGAAAAATTGTAGAGGGATATTCACTAAGCCAACAGCTAAGTCGATCTAAATCTATTCCTCAGTTAGTCGCACGCATGCTAGCTGTTGGTGAAGAGTCTGGTACGACTGTCATCATGCTAGGAAAAATTGGAGATATTTATGAACAAGAAATTGAAAAGACATTGGATCGGGTCATGGCTTTAGCACAGCCTGTGATCTTGATTGTCATGGGACTTGTCATTGGAGCAGTTCTAATGGCAATTTTACTTCCTTTAACCGATGTCAGCTCTTTCTCAATTGGTTAACAAGAATAAAAGGAACTGAAGCAATATGAAAATAAATTATAAAAAAAGACATGTTACATTGGTCGAAATGATGATTGTGATGTTTTTGATCGCCATGATTATTGGTGTCATTGCTTACAATTACACAGGGAGCTTGGAAGAAGGTAAAGCCTTTAAAACAAAGACTGGAATAGAAAAAATCCATACAGTTTTGGATCTTCATTTAGCGACTCACCCTGAAGATCGACAAAATATTGAAACAAAGTGGCAAGATATTGTACATGTTTCTCAACTCGTTAAAAATGCAAATGAACTCATTACAGATGGATGGGGAGTGCATTACAAAGTTTCAACGAACACAGAAGGGGAGCTTGAAATTCAATCCGAAAAATATGAACGGTATCAGCAAACTAAAAAGGGTAGCTTATTTACGAAGTAATCATGACTCAACCTAGTTTCTTATGGATTAAAAAACCATTTTTTACCTTGCTTGAAGTGCTTGTTGTCATGATGATTATCGCTTCTCTTGCTGTATTGACAGGTGTTAAATTGATGAGTGCTTATTCAGAACAGTGCTTTCTTTCTGAGACTGAACAAGTACTCAATCATTTGCAAATGGCTCAAGATTTAATGATTCTTTTGGATACAGATGTCACGTTGAAATTCAGTCTGGAAGGAGCGGTTGAATGTTGGTTAGAGGTTGAAAAACCTCTAGTTGTGAGAAAAAGCGATGTAAAAGAATTTGATCCCCTAGCTTCTCTTAAATGGTCTCAACTTGTTCAACGCCATCTTCCTCTTTATTCCATTGAATGGGTTGAATTTAAAGAAGAGGGATCCAAATCCTTGGAAGAAAGTCAAGAAGGGGACCAACGCAATCTTTGCTTGTCATTTAGCTTAGGAAGGATGCCAACAGGAAAGTTGTCTTTAGGAACATCTAGAGATAATCGAATCAGAACGATTCATTTAGTCGGTTTCCCTTGTTCAATTAAAGATCAAGAAAAAGTCAAACAAGAACTTGAAAAGTTTACTGATGAAAATAAAAAACGACAAGAAAGTGAAATCCTTTACCCTCAATTGGAGCCTTCATGAAAAGAGAAGGAAACGGCATTTCCAACTTCTAGAAATGATGATTGCCATTTTTTTGATCGTCACTTGTGCGATTCCTATCATTCGTGCTTATACGGAAATGAGTAAGATTCAGTTAGAAGAGATAAGGAGCTGCCAACGGGATCATTTAGCTCATCGAATTCATGCCACTATTGTAGAAAAGCTTTATCAAAATGCAATTCCATGGTCAGAAATTGTAAAAGGAAAAGTAGAGAAATTGGATAAGTTAGGAGAATTAGAGGAGATCGTGAATGAACTTCGAAAAATTTCTTATGAATCTTCTTATCAACTTACAGTATTTGAAAATGATCAAAATAAAAATGATAAAACGAAGTACTTAGTCATCCTCACTATTCTTATGCAAGAACTATCTTTGAAGTCTTTCAAGCAAGAGCCATGCATGTATCGCTATCATATTTTTGTTCAAATGGATAGAACCCATCCTCAGTCTCCTACAGAAGCTCCTAGGAATGAATGGGAGGAGGAAGGAAGGGATGATTAAGCTTCACAAGCGTCCCAATATGACTTTACTTGAAGTGTTAATTGCGATGACTTTATTATCGTTTTTACTTCTTTTTATTTTCAGTTTTTTTAGAGATCTATCGAAGATCGATCAATGGGCCCATGTCCAACAATTCAACACCTTTCAAATGCGATATGGAGAGTATCGCCTAGGATACATTTTTTCTAAATTGATCAATGAAGGAGATAGAGCAAAGAAGGGAACGATTTTCCGCTGCGATTCTTCACAAAAAACGGAGGGTTTCTCCAAATTTCCCAGTTTAATTTTTAAATATAATAATGGTCCTCGGCTAGATCCTGACTTTTCTGGAGATCTACTAGGGCGTTTATATCTCAATGAAGACAAACAACTTTGCTTGGCAAGCTGGCCTCTATTTTCTCAACAGCCGCAAGCTTCGATGAGAAAAGAGATATTAATGGAGAATATTGAAAGTTTAAAATTTGAATTTTTCAAAACCCCTTTGCAAAGTCAAGCAGAACCATCCGCTATCAGTGGTTGGCAAGATGAGTGGTCAGATCAATCAAAGTTTCCTGGACTCATTAAAGTGCATGTTTCCATTCTTGAAAAAAAAGACCCCACTCAGCGGCTACAGAGTGAAAAAGAGTTAATCAAGCAAGTCACATTTGTTTTTCCATTGCCCAAACAGGCTGAAGAAGCGATTCACTATAAAAGTACTGGCGAATCATGAATGTACTTCCTTTAGTCTTCCTTGTTTTACTCACTTTAACAGCAATCACAGTACGACAAATTGAGCATTTTAAAAATATGAAAATTTTACATAAAGAATACAATGAATTTATCAGTGAGCAAGAAGGAAAGTTTCTAAATGAACGGCAGAGAATTCTATATGATCATGACTATATCAAGTCTAGACAGTTATATTTTGGTGCTTTCATGGGGAAAGATCACCAATTAAATGAATCTCAATTAGAACAGTTAAAGTTAATCACGAAAGAATTCATGAAGCTATTATATGCACAGACAAGCTTTTACAAAAAAATAGAAAGGAGTCGACCACAATTTTTGGATGATTTGTTAGAAGGAATCATCCGAGCTTTTGAACAGATTCCTGTCCAAGAACGAACAAAATTTAATAACCGTGTAGATAGTCTTCCACAAATTAAATTAGCAGATCCTGAATTACAAGAAGTCTTTTATTACATGCTTAAAGGAAGTGTATCCAGAGTCGAATTAGAGGCAGTTCGACAAATCAGTCCGAGTCATGCAGAAAAAACTTATCCTTCTTTATTAGATTTCATCACAGAAAGTCATAAATCAGCCCAGCCGAAGGGAACAATTGCCATTTATCGTGCACCTAAAGAGCTTTTAACTCTCATTTATGGAGAGTCTGCAGCTCAGCACATTATCCAGCATCGTAAACAATTTAGAGTAAGGAAGAATGAAAAAAAAGAAGCTAAATGTCAAGAGTTTAAAGAATATTTATCTCAATTTCCTAAAAATCCAGCGATTAGCGATGCCATCTTGTTTACAGGCGTCACAACAGTTAAACCTCCAAGTGATTAAAAAGGCGGGAAGGAGAACAACCTAATGAAAAGTATTCCATTTTTTTGTTCGTGGAGTGGAGGAAAAGATTCTTGCCTTGCCTTATATAGAATGATGCAAAAAAGAGGCAATCCTTCCTTAGCTTTGACAATGATGATTGAAAATGGAGAAAGATCTCGTTCTCATGGAATTCCCGCTCAAGTTTTACAGGAACAAGCAAGATTGATAGGAATGTCGATCCGGTTCTGTTCGACGAGTTGGCAATTGTATGAAAATCGTTTTGTTCATGAACTGGATGCAATTAAAAAACTTGGAATGATGCATGGAGTGTTTGGAGATATTGATCTTGAAGATCACCGGAAATGGGTTGAGAAAGTCTGTGCGATAGGAGGAATACAGCCTCACTTGCCTTTATGGAAGGAAAAACGACTTGATCTATTAAATGAATTCATCGATTTAGGCTTTCGTGCAGAAATTGTAGCTGTAAAAGATAGCTGCTTGCCTTCTAATTTTTTAGGAAAAACTTTAACTCATGATCTGATTCACATATTCTCTGAAATGGGAATCGATTTATGTGGAGAAGCTGGCGAGTATCACACAATTGTCACAGATGGTCCCATTTTTTTATCACCTCTTAAAATTTTACATAAAAAATCGGTATTAAGAGAGGGTTATTGGTTTTCAGATATTTCTCTCTCATTTTAGCGGCATTAATAATTTTGCTCGCTATCTTGCTAGTCCTATTAAATGCGACTCAACTTAGGGCTGAAGCTCTGATCGCTGAGGCTCCATACAGGTGCTAATAATGAAGAGATAACGAATAAAAATTTAATGGCCTACTCAAACGACTAAATTCAAAATGTAATTAATAAGACGTCTGCCAAATTAACTATGGGTGGGGAACGATCGCTACAACTGTGATTTGTCCTTTCTGGGGCCCATAATGCCAGAATATGCGATAGGCTCCAGGTGTTCGATTTTATGCATAAGACTCAAACACTTTTTCTCCGTTAGTTAGCACCCTCTAACTCACTATATTCATGAGTTTGCAAAGAACGGCGCCTTAAATCAGCTTCCATTAATCCAAGAGTTTTCCTTACGGCCTTCAGTACAACTTTTTCGTCTTTCGAAGATTCAAGAGCGTCTAATTGAGAATCTGTTTTTTCAGTAAATATTAGCTCAAATATCATCTTGCGCATACTTAGCGAACGAACCTCTTTTGCGTACCTTGCCTTCTTTCGACTGTTGTAATCCTTCTTGAACGTCCTTTAGCGCTTGCGGATTTTTATAGAGCCAAAGTTCATGTGCTGGTATTTCTGCCATAGGTTCCAGAATGATCTTATCTCCCTCTGTATAAGCTCTAAAAGAACAAACTTCATAATCAGGCAACAATTTGGCGAGACTAACTCGTTTTCTAGCATCTAGTGTTAGCCTTAACTCATTTTCAGGATATTCGGAATGTTTGCTTAATGTCATATCAAAATCTCCTCTGATAAATTTTATTTTATTATAGAGGAAGTAGGTAAATGTGTCAATGAAACAAGGAACCATTGAACCATTGAACCATTGAACCATTGAACCATTGAACCATTGAAACAAATGATGAATTTTTAGGATAAATTAGGGTCT
>WUUC01145868.1_pt1 | contig 20907 bp, 14 predicted proteins | sample 6278441 | NCBI WGS metagenome assembly WUUC01 (sample SAMN13675441, study PRJNA597444) | soil metagenome | isolation source: soil | place: USA: Washington | collected 2017-10
CGCCTTCACCGCCGGCGATCGTCTCGTAGGCGACGCGCGGGTTCTCGATCGCGGCGCGCCGCACGCCCGCGTCGCGGTACGAGATGCACGGCCCGCCGAGCCAGCCGTTGCTCGAGCCCGCGTACATGAAGAGCGACTCGCGGCCTTCGGGGTTCAGCTCGACGCCGATGCGATGATCGATCGACTCGCCCGCGGCTTCCGAGTCGCCGGCCGCGCCGTTGACGGTGGGCCCGCGCGCGGTGAGGCCCTGCAGCGCGCCGCGCGCATGGCCGTCGCCGTAGTCGAAGTCCGACATGTTGATGTTGTTGACGACCAAGATGCGCCCGAGGTGCTCGGTCAGCTCGTCGAGGGCGCGGCCTTGCACGGTGGCCGCGCTGAGCGCGCCGGTCGCTGTCGGCCAGAAGCGCTCCGGCTCCATCTCTTCGCCGAGCGGGCTGTTCTGCGCGCACGCCACGCCGTTGGCTTGGCGGAAGAAGATCGCAAAGCTCGTGTCAGGCGCCGCGTCTTGAGCGCGCGCTTGCGAGCGGCCGAAGCTCTCGAGCAGCGGCAGGGAGAGCGCGACGCCGCCCAGGCCCCGCAGCACCATGCGGCGCGAGAGCTTGCGGTGTTTGACGTGGACGAAGCTCATGGCAGCTCCTCGTTGCTGCGCGAGAGGAACGCGGGTGAGGTGACGAGCCGCACGATCAGCTCGCGGACCGAGAGCTCGCCGCGCTGCGAAGCTGCGCCGAGCGCCTCGTACGAAGCCGTGTCGCGCTCGGTCGTGGCGCGGCCGTGCAGCGCTTCGACCCAGTGCTTGGCGTAGCAGCCGTGCACGTCGACGCTCGCGGCGAGCGCGTCGGCAAGCTCGAGCGCGCCATCGACCGCGACCGAGCTGCTGCCGACGGGCGCGTTGCTCTGCGCGTCGATCGGATGGCCGTTGTCTTCTGTCCTGACCGCGCCGAGCGCGTCGTAGCCTTCGAAGGGGAAGCCGAGCGGGTTGATGATCGGCTGATGGCAGCTCTTGCAGACCGTGCCCTCGGCCTCGGTGTGCGCTTCGATCGTCTCGCGGTTGGTGCGGCCTTCGGTCGGCGGTAGCGGCGGGATGTTGGCCGGCGGCGCCGCGAGCGGCAGGCACACGATGCGGCGCGCGAGGAAGACGCCGCGGTGGATCGGGTCGGGCTCGGCCGAGGTGGCGTTCGCCGCTAGAAAGCCGACCTGCGTGAACACGCCGCGCCGCTCGCTTGGGTCGAGCGTCGCAGGGACGAACGCTTCGCCGTAGCTGCCGGTCAGGCCGTAGATGCGCGCGAGGTCAGCGTTCACGAATGTCTGCGTCGAGGTGAGCAGCTCGCGGTAGCCGCCGTCGCGCGTCAGCACGACGTCGCGCACGAAGCGCTCGTTTTCTTCGCGCGCGAGCGCGCCCAAGTCGTCGGGCGCATCCGGGAACGCGCCCGCGGAGGGCGCGATGTTGTCGTAGCCCTCGGTCTCGAAGAGCTGCGCGTGGAAGTGCGTGATCATCGCCGCGGCGTTGTCATGCTCGAGCATGCGCGCGGCCTGTGCGGCGACCGCGGAGCCATCGCGCAGCGTGCCGGCGGCGGCGGCGTCGAAGAGTGGTGCGTCAGGCATCGACCCCCACAGCGCGTAGGAGAGGCGCGCGGCGATCTCGTGGTCGTTCAGCGCGATGACGCCCGCCTGCGCGGTCTCGCTCTCTTCGATGCGATACAAGAAGTGCGGCGATTGAAGCATCGCTTCGATCACGAGCCGTGCGCCCGCACGGAATGCTGGCCGCTCCGTGTCGAGCGCAGCGCCCATCGCGTGCAGCGACGTGTACTCGGCGAGCTCGTCGTCGCTGAGCGGCCTTCTGTGCGCGCGCAGGCCGAACGCGCGAACGAAGGCTTGGGCCTCGGTCGCGCCGCCGGTCGCGCGCGCGAACAAGGCCGCGTCGTCGACGACGCGCGTGGCGAGCGTTGCGGCCATGCGCTGGTAGCCGCCATAGAGCGCGTCGTCGACGCTCAGCGCGACACCGTCGTTGTCGAACATGAAGCCGGCCGTCGCCGGATCGGCGCGCAGGTCGGTGACGTACTGGGTCGCGTCGCTGTCGGTGATGCCGAACAGGTCGCGCAGCGTGTGCTGAAGCTGCAAGTGCGTGAGGCGGGCAGCGCGCGTCTCGGGGCTCGGCTGCGCGGCAGCTCCGTTGCCGCCACCCGTACCGCCTAGCCCAGTGGCACTAGCGCCGCCGCCTTGCGCGCCTGCGCCCGCGTGCGCACCTACGCCAGCGAACGCGCCCGCGACGCCGTCCGCGCCGGGCTCGTAATGGATTTCGCCGGTGCACGCAGGCGCGCCGAGCGTAAAGCTCGCACCCGCCAGCGCGCACGCAACGCGCACAGCTGCACCCGTTCGACCCACGGCACCATCGTGACGCTCCAGCGGATCGCGACAACCCCCAACGACGCGACCGAAAGCTTGTGCCGCGCTCTCGAATCGCATGCTATGCGTCCGCCGCACAGCGCGAGGAGCAGGTGATGACCCTGAAGTTTCGTCCGTATTACGGTCTCTGCCTGCTCGTGCTCGGGGCGATCGGCTGCTTCGAAGGGCACTTGCTGCCGGGGGCACGCGGAGGGCTCGCCCTCGATGGCGGCGCAGACGCAGCGTTCGTGGATGGTGGTGTCGACGCTGGCGACGGCGATGGCGGTGGCGACATGCCCGACGCAGGCCCACCGCCGCCGACCTGCAGCGTGGCGCTCTGCGATGGCGAGAGCAGCCTCTTCGGTGAGATGGCTGCGTGTTGCACCACCCAAGGACAGTGCGGCCTCGACTTCAGCGACTTCGGGCTCCTCGAGTGCATGGAGCGCGACGCGCCAGGTCGGCTGACCAGTGCGTGCCCGTCGGCCGACGTCGTCTTGTTCCAGCTCCCCGGCTGCTGCACGCCGGAAGGTTTGTGCGGCTTGAACGTTCAAGAGCTCTTTCCGCTCGGCTGCATCACCCGCGGGATCCCGATTCCAGGCTTTCCCTCGGAAGCCCCGCAGACGTGTCCGGCCCCACCCGTCGATTGAGGAAGGCTTCGCGATGAGCATCTGGCAACTCAAGAAGGATGTTCGAGCGGCGGTGCCCGGCCCCGTGGTGGTGTGCGTGATGGACGGCGTTGGAATTGGCCAGCGCGACGGCGGCGACGCTGTGCACCTGGCGCGCACGCCCTGGCTCGACCTTCTTTCCAAGCAGAGCGCGGTGACGCAGCTGCTCGCGCACGGCACGTCGGTCGGCATGCCGAGCGACGAGGACATGGGCAACAGCGAGGTCGGCCACAACGCGCTCGGCGCGGGCCGCACGTTCGATCAAGGCGCCAAGCTGGTCGAGGCGGCGATCGCGGACGGCTCGCTCTTCGCCGGCGATACGTGGCGCGAGCTCGTGCAGCGCTGCGTTAAGAACGAAACGACGCTGCACTTCGTCGGCTTGCTCTCCGACGGCAACGTGCACAGCCACATCGAGCACCTGCTCGCCATGCTGCGCGGCGCGAGCAAGGACGGAGTGCGACGGGTTCGCGTGCACGTGCTACTCGACGGCCGCGACGTCGGCGAGACCAGCGCGCTGCAGTACGTCGACGCGCTCGAGGCGGTGCTCGCCGAGCTGCGCGGCAGCGAGCGCGACTACCGCGTGGCCTCGGGTGGCGGTCGCATGACCACCACGATGGATCGCTACAACGCCGACTGGCGCATCGTGGAGCGCGGTTGGCAGGCGCACGTGCTCGGCAACGCACGTCCGTTTCCGAGCTTGCGCGCCGCGGTCGAGGGCCTGCGCGCCGAGAAGCCTGGCGTGATCGACCAGGACTTGCCCTCGTTCACGATCGTCGACGCCGCGGGCATGCCGCTCGGCGCGATGCAGGATGGCGACGCCGTCATCCTCTTCAACTTCCGCGGCGACCGCGCGCTCGAGCTTGCCCACAGCTTCGAAGACGAGACGTTCAGCGAGTTCGATCGCGTGCGCCGGCCCGACGTCGCGTTCGCGGGCATGATGCAATACGACGGCGACACGCAGACGCCCAAGAAGTTCTTGGTCGCGCCGCCGCGCATCGACAACACGCTCGGCGAGTACCTGGCGCGCAACGGCGCGCGCCAGCTCGCGATCAGCGAGACGCAGAAGTTCGGTCACGTCACGTACTTCTGGAACGGCAACAAGAGCGGCATGTTCGACGCGAATCTCGAGCGCTACATCGAGGTGCCGAGCGACCGCGTCTCGTTCGACGAACGGCCGTGGATGAAGTGCGCCGAGATCACCGACGCGCTGATCCATGAGCTGCGCACCGGCAACTACCAGCACGCGCGCCTCAACTTCGCCAACGGCGACATGGTCGGCCACACAGGCAAGCTCGAATCGACGGTGATCGCGGTCGAGAGCGTCGACATGTGCTTGGGCCGGCTCTTGCCCGTGATCGCCGAGCTCAAGGGCGCGCTGATCACGACCGCCGATCACGGCAACGCCGACCAGATGTTCGAGCTCGACAAGAAGACCAAGCAGGCTCAAGTCGACGAGCGCGGCAAGCCGCGTGCGAAGACGAGCCACACGCTCAACCCGGTGCCGTTCTACATCTACGCGCCGACGCAGCCCGAGCTGCGCATCGACGCGAGCGTGGCAAAGCCGCGCCTCGCGAACGTGGCTGCGACCACGCTGCAGCTGATGGGCTACGCCGCGCCGGACGGCTTCGAGCGCGGCTTGATCGCGCTCTAGACGCGCCGGCGCGAACGTGGCGATCAAGCACACGCGTCCGTTCAGCTTCGCTGCGCTCGAGGAGAGCGCTTGGTTTTGGGCGCTCGGCGAGGCGGTGCAGGCGCTCGCGCTGCTGCCGAACGATAGCTGGCCCGCGCGCGAAGCGCTCAGCGCGTTGCATGCTCGCGCCGCGCTCACGGCCGGCGTGCCGCCGCTGACGTTCGCGCCGCACGTCAAGCGCAGGCGCGCGCGCCGCGGGCCGCCCGTCGCGCTCGAATCGCTCTACGACGGCGCGATCGCGCTGCGCAACGCGGTCCCGACGCGCGAAGCCGATTGGCACGACCTCTTCAACGCGCTCGTCTTCACCAGCTTTCCGCGCAGCAAGCACGCGCTGCACGCGCGGCAGTTCGAGCAGCAGCGCGAGCGAATCGGCGTGACGGATCGCAAGCTCTCCAACGCGCGCACACGCGAGCAGGACACGCTGACGTTGCTCGACGAAGGCGGCTGCATCGTGGCAGGGCAGGGCGCGCTCTTGGCGGAGCTCGCTGCGTGCTCGTTCGCGGAGCTGCCGAGCGCGCTCGACGCAGGTGTCACGCGCGGCGCGCTCGCGATCGCGCCGTTCGGGCACGCGCTGTTCGAGCACGTCGTCGCGCGCTACACCTGTCCATCGGCGTTCGCAGTGTTCGTCGAAGCGCCCGAGCTGCCGCTCGATCGCGGCGCGCTGGTGGCGGCGGTCGACGCGGCCTTCGCGAACGTGTTGAAGACGAAGCAGCGGTTGCAGTCGCCGGCGGAGCTGCGCCGCCTCGATCTCGCGACGCTCTTGCACTGGCCGCACGGGCCGCAGGCTACGGGCTGATGCCCGGCGTCACGCGCTCCTTCAGCCACGTGAAGCCATCGAGCAACACGAGCGAGTCCGAGAGCGAGTCGCCCGCGTCCCACAGCGCGATGCGCAGCTCGAACGTCTCGCCGGGCACGATGTTGCCTGCGATCCGAAACCAGCCGGTGCCCGCGCCTGCGGGCGCGTTGCCGGTGCAGCCCCCGCTCTCGATCTCCATGCCCGTGCCCGCCAGCTCTTCGACACCGAGGCACGCGCTGGTGGTCGACGCTGCGTCACCCAAGCAACCAACTTCTCCGTTCTGGCACGCCCGCAGGAGGCCGGAGTCGCTCTGCGCCAGGTTCACGCTGACGCCGTAGCGCAGCTCGTCTTCGGCGATGAAGCTCGCGAGGTTCATGTCGTCTGGGTTCTTGGGCCTTCCGGCGTAGCTCGAGTCGAGCAGCGCCACGAACAGGTCGAAGTAGTCGGTGCAGACCCACTCCGGGTACTCGGTCGACAGAAAGTACGCGTCGAGCGCGAAGGCATGGGCGTTCGAAGGCGCCCGCACGCGCAGCGTCAGCATGATCGGGTCGAACACGCTCGTGCTCGGGCCGTTGTCGCAGCCGGGCAAGCTCGGAAACATGCCGAAGCGTTCGACCAGCCAGTCGGCGGGCGCATCGCTCGTGGTCATGAGGCTCGTCGAGCCTTGGGCGTACGCCGGGCGCAAGTCGGTCGTGTCGGCCGCGTGTCCAGTCGAGAGCACGACCATGCTCTCGCCCACGCGCGGCGTGATTGCGCCGAAGTCCGGGCGCAGCGAGCGCTGCACCGGCAGCGGCGAGCCGGTGCCATCGGCGAGCGATTCGACGAGGCTCAAGAAGCCGTGCTGCGTCTGCCCATCCGCGAGCGCGCACAGGTCGAGCGCGCGCGCGTAGTCGCGCAGCTCCGGCGAGTCGCTCGCAAGCGCCGCATCGCAGCTGACGCGCGGCTCGTCGGCCTGCCCGCTGCAATCCTCGTCGACGCCGTTATTGGGAAAATCGAACGCAGCTGGGTTCACCTGCCACGGCTCCGGGCAGTCGTGCAGCGGGCTGTCGCAGCAATCGCCGTCGCACGGCGTCACGCTATCGCCGTCGAGATCTTGGTCGCCGTCGATCGCGCCGTTGCAGTCGTCGTCCGCGTTCGAGCACGTGGCTGCGACCGGTAGCTGCTCGTCTTCGCATGCGCCGAAGCCGCGTCCTTCGGCCTCGCAAACTCGCGTTCCAGCATGGCAGGGCCCGACGTCCTGCGTGCCGCTCGGCCCCGTGTAGCAAGCCGCGCGGTCGCCCGGCATGCACTCGCACGCAACGCCGCGAGGCAAGCCGTCGTTCACGACACCGTTGCAGTCGTCGTCGGTGTCGTTGTCGCAGTCATCGACGGCGGCCGGTACGACCTCGCCTTCGCACGGTCCGAACCCATCGCCATCGGCGCTGCACGTGCGCGTGCCCGCGCGGCAGGCTCCTTCGTCGCGTGTGCCGCGCGGGCCCGAGTAGCAGCTGCGCTGTTCGTTCGGCTCGCATTCGCCGTCGAGCGTGGAGTCCGCGTCGGTGCGCGCGTCGCTCGAGGCGTCGCGCACGGGTGGATCGCACCTGCCCGCCGCGCATGCGTCATCGTCCGCGCATCCGGCTACGCACAGCGCGAGGGCGAGCGCCGTTGTCCCGAAGTGGAAAGCCGCGATCACCCCGTGCAGCCCGACCCCGTGCAGCACCCGAGCCCGCATCCGCGCCTAGTACACCGCGTAACCACCACTGAAAAGCGCGGCCATGCGCGATTGATCGGACACGGGCCAAACGCCCTCCCGTATCCTGGCGCGCGATGGGTGTCCCGATCCCGGCTGGCGAGCAAAGCGAGCGGCCTGCCATAGCGGCGCGAGGGACGAAGGACAGCTCGCTATCGTTCGCCCTTTGTGCGGGCGCGCTGGTGCTCCTGCACCTCGTGCTGGCGAACCACTTCCTGAGCTTCGCGAGCGTGTTCTCGGCGGAGCCGTTCACCGGCGACGACTACGACACGCACATCGGCCAAGCGTATCGCGTGATCGAGGGGCTCGAACGCTACGGCAAGAGCTGGGTCTACGACGTGCAGCTGCTCGCAGGTCAGCCCGAAGGCACGATCTTCGATGCCGACAACAAGGGCTGGGCGATGTGGACCTATGTCCTGTACCGGCTCGGTATGGCGAAGGGCATGGCGTTCAACACGTACGTGTTGCTCGCGCACCTCGGCGCGCCGCTCGCGGGCTTCATCGCCGCGCGCTGGCTCTCCATCGGCCGCTTCGCGAGCCTCTTGGCCGCGCTCTTGTGCTCGCTCTTGTGGTTCTTCGATTCCTTCACGCACTGGGCGTGGTGGATCGGCATGGTCGCGTACGCGTCGGCCTCGTACTTCACGCTCTTGCCGCTCGCCTGCTTTTACCGCTTCACCTGCGAGCGCAAGCTGCGCCACGCCATCGGCAGCGCGCTCTTGCTCGGCGTCGCGCACCTCAATCACCCGTACTCGTTCTTCGTGCTCGCGCCCGCGCTGGGCGCGAGCTACCTCGCGCAGGCGCGCACCTTCAGCCGGCGCGACCACGTGTGCGTGCTCGCGATCGCGGCGTTCACGCTCGCGATGAACGGGTTCTGGCTGCATGCCGCCTTCATCCATTGGCACTACATCCTCGACTCGGCGTACTTCGGGCAGACGGGCTTTGCGTACCTGGTCGCGGATTTCTTCGGCATCTTGCTCAACCCCTCGGACAGCGGCGTCATCGGAACGCGCGCGGCGTTCCGCTTCGCGTGCATGGGGCTCGCGTTGTGCGCGTTGATCGCCTTCCGCAAACAGCGAGATCCGCGCCTGCCGCTATTCGCAGCCACGCTGAGCTTCTTGTTCGTGCTCGCGTACATGGGCGCGTACGTGCCGCACGCCGGGCAGATCCAGCCCTACCGGCACGTCATCCCGCTCGGCTTCGTCTCGGCGCTCGCGGGCGCCGCGTTCGTCGAGCACGCCGCGCGCAGCGGCGCGTTCGCAGCGCTGGCCGGCAGCCCCACGCTGCTGAGCATCACGCTCGTGCTCGCGCTGCTCGGTGTCCAGCTGCTCGGGCGCGACGCGCTCTACTTCGTGCCCGAGGCGATGAAGCCGGTCGACCCTCTGATCGACGGCTCGACATCGCCGATCGCCGAGCACGGCTACGGCCGCTTCCACCCCGAGCTCGCGCACGTGTCGTACCGCACGCCGCGTGGGCGCCTGTTCGAGATGGGCGCGCGCAACGTCGTGAAGTGGTTCGAGAAGAACGTCGCGCTCGGCGAGCGCGTCCTGGTCGATGCGCCGTCGTTCGGCGAGCGGCTCGCGTGGCGCGGCAAGGTCGAGGTGCTCGGCGGCTTCCGCGAGCGCAACATCGGGCATGCGTACGCGAACTTCTTTCGCCTTTACCCAGCGCCCGTCGAGCAGCGCAAGGTGCAGGCGTACCTGTCGACGTACGCCGTGCGCTGGGTGCTGCTCCACCACGCGCGCCCCGACCTCGAAGAGTCGCCGTTCCTCGAGCGCCTGCCGGACGTCGAAGGCCGGCGCATCTTCCGCAGCCGCGTGAACACCAACAAGGTCTTGAGCGGCGGCGGACGCGTGCGCGGCAGCACGAATAAGATCGAGGTCTGGGGCAGCGACGACAAGCGCGACGTCACGCTCTCGTACCACTTCCACGAGGCGCTCGGCTGCCAGCCCGCGTGCCGCGTCGAGCGCGCGGCGAACGCGATCAGCCGAGTCGGATTCATCCGCGTGCCCGCGCCCCATCCGGCCGACTTCGTGATCTGGAACCGCTACCCGTGAAGCGCTACGCGGCGTTTGCTTTCTCGTGCGCGCTGCTCGGGCTCGCGCTCCGCTACAACGCGCTGCTCACGGGCTTCGCCGCGGACGACTACGCGCAGCTCGATATGCTCGATGGCCGCTACCCGGTCGAGCGCGCGCCCTGGGACCTCTACAACCTCTCGGACGGCAGCGCCGAGGAGGGCGAGCGCTTGCGGCGCGCCGGCTACTTCCCGTGGTTCGCGCACCCCGAGATGCGGCTCTCGATGCTCCGGCCGCTCGCGAGCCTGTCGATCGCGTTCGATCGTGCAGCGTTCGGCGTGGACGCGCGCGCGCATCACCTTCACACGGCGCTGTGGTGGGCCGGCATGCTGCTGTCGATCGCGTGGCTCTTCGCTCGCGTCTTGCCGCTGCCGATCGCTGCGCTCGCGTTGGTCATCTACACGCTCGACGAAGCGCACACGGTGCCGCTCGGCTGGCTCGCAAACCGCTGCGCGCTCGGCTCGACGCTGTTTTCGGTGCTCGGGCTCATCGCGTACCTGCGCTCTCGCGAGCGCGGCGGTCTGCGCGACGGCGTGCTCTCGTTCTTCGCGTTCACGCTCGCGTTCGGCTTCGGCGAGTACGCGCTGTGCGGTGTTGCCTATGCGGCCGCATACGAGCTGCAACGCTTGCTCGACGCGCGCAAGGCGTCGCCAGCGAACACCTTCGAGCTGCTGCGCCGCCACGCGCTCGCGCTGCTCCCGATCGCCGCGCCCACCATCGTCTATCTCGTGGTGCGCTCCGCGCTCGGCTATGGCCCGTTGCGTTCGGGCATCTACATCAGCCCCGATCGCGATCTCGTCACGTTCATCCAGCTGACCTGTGTGCGGTTGCCTGTGTTGCTCGCAGACCTGGCCTTCGCGCTGCCGTCCGAGATGTGGACGTTCGGCAGTTGGTGGTCCTACGTCGCGCTCGAGCGCGGCCTCGTCGGCGTTGCCTGGGTGCTCAGCCCCGAGCCGTGGCGGCAGTTGCACGTGTTGCTCGGCGTTTTGACGATCCCGTTCGTCTTCTTGCTCTACCGCGCGGTTCGGCGCGCGTTGCCGGAGCTGACCCAGCTGCGCTGGCTGTTTTGGGCAAGCATTTTGTCGATCATGCCGGTCATCGGCTCGTTTCCGTCGAGCCGCTTGCTCTTGATGTCGAGCCTCGGCTTTTCGGCGCTGCTCGCCGCGTTCGCGGTCGGCGCATGGTCCGCCGCGTTGCAGGGCCGGCGCTTGCTCGCGCTGCTCGGCTGCGCGGTCGTCGCGTACCACGTGATCGTTCCCGCCAAGACCAGCTACAGCCAGTCGGTGAACGTTCGGCTCAGCGCCGTCGCGTCCAAGAACGCCGCGCTGCGCATGGAGGTCGATCCGAAGCGCATCGGTACGCAGCGCGTCTTGCAGCTGCTCGCGCCGGACTACGACACGAGCTGCATGTACATCGGCAGGGTGCGCGGGCGCTTTGGCCTGCCGCGACCGAAGGCGTGCTGGACGATCTCGCTGGCGCCCGCCCGCCACGTCGTGATGCGCGAATCGGCCACGTCGTTCAGGCTCGCGCCGATCGGCGGCGTCGCGATGCTCTCGACTGCCGGTGAAGAGCTGCTCAGCGATCCGAGCGAGCCGCACAAGCCCGGCGATAGCGTGGACTTGGGCGGCATTCGCATCACGGTGCTCAACGTGCGAGGACGACGCGTGAGCGCGGTCCGCGTCGAGACCGACGTCCCGCTCGAAGATCCTTCGCTCGTGATCATGACCGCTTCGCACGCTGGCATCCGGCGCCTCGCGCTGCCGCCGATCGGCCAGAACGCAGTCGTGCCGATGCCGGGCATCCCACCGCCCTAGCATCCCGCCGCTCTAGCATCCCACCGCTCTAGCATCCCACCGCTCTAAATAGAGATCAGCGCTTGTCCTTCTTTTGAAGGCTCGGCAGCCACGGCCACAAGACGGCGCGCTCGTGCGCGCGCGCCGCGAGCCAATCGCGCTTCTGCTCCGGGTCGAGCAGGCGCACCGCCTCGAGGTCGGTCGCGTCGAGCCGGCGCTGCCATTCGTCGGCGGCCACCTCCGGGTTCTCGAGCATCTCCTGCTGCGTGAAGATCTCGAGCATCGCGTCGAGCTCCTCGTCGAGCATCTCGCGCAGCTCGTCCGTCTGCCAACGCTCGAGCTTGGTCTGCGCCGCGAACTGCTCGAGCAGCTGCGCGCGCGTGCGCTTCCAGTGCTGCAGGTGAAACTCGAGCTGGCGGTCCCGCACACGGTTCTGCGCGCGCGTGACGACGTCGAGGATGTGCTCTTCGTCGGGCGTGCCTGTCGGGCCGCCGCCCTGCGCCAGCTGATCGTCGAGCCCTGCGTAGTCTTCTTGGAGCTGCGCGAGATCGTCTTCGATCGCGTCGAGCCGCTTTTCGATCGGTGCCTTGCCGCTCGGGGTTGCGCCGCGCGCGCTCGCCGCGCTCTTCTGAGCCGCGCGCGCCGCGCCCGGCTGCGCGCTGAGCACGGCCACGCGGCGCTCCAGCTCGAGCACTCGGGTGCTCACGTGGACCGCGAAGATCCCGAGCAATCCCGCGATGATCCCTATGACCCAGACGGCTCTCACGGTGGCTCTCAAGGCGCGCCGCGACGATAGCACGCGGGGCTGCGCGCCTTGGGCAGGGCCCGCCCTGCGCAGCGCGAGCGCGGCGCTCGAAGATTTGGCGTCCCGCCACGACAGCGTCACAGACTTGTCACGGCCTGCGCCTACCTCACAGTCATGCAAAGCCAGCACACCGCCTCTGCGTCGAGCTCGGCCGATCTGTCTTCCACGCGCCCGACTTCAACAGGGCCTACGGAGCGAGCCGTGTCCGGTCTGGTAGTCATCGTCGAAGACGAAGCCGATATCGCGAGCGCGCTCGAGTACAACTTCGAGCGCGAGGGCTTTCAGACGCGCAAGGCGAGCACCGGTCGCGCTGCGCTCGAGCTGATCGCGCGCGACCCGCTGCCCGATCTGATCGTGCTCGACCTGATGCTCCCGGATCTCTCGGGCACCGAGATCTGCCGCCACGTGCGCCAAAACGATCGCACGCGCAACGTGCCGGTGCTGATGCTCACCGCCAAGGGCGAAGAGATCGATCGCGTGGTCGGCTTCGAGGTCGGCGCCGACGACTACGTCACCAAGCCGTTCAGCGTCCGCGAGCTCATGTTGAGGGCGCGCGCGATCTTGCGCCGCGCCCATGCGCCCGAGGCCGAGGGGGCCGCTGGCGAGCAGGTGTTCGGCCGGCTGCGCCTCGATGGCGGCGGCCACCGCGCCTGGGTCGATGGCGCCGAGGTCATCCTCACCGCGCTCGAATTCCGCCTGCTTACGACGCTGATGGGCCGCCGCGGTCGGGTCCAGACGCGCGACACGCTGCTCGAGGATGTCTGGGACATGAGCGGCGACGTCACCACGCGCACCGTGGACACGCACGTCAAGCGTTTGCGCCAGAAGCTCGGCCACGCGGGCGCCTATATCGAAACGCTGCGCGGTGTGGGCTATAGGTTTCGCGCGCGGCCCGATGAGCCTGCGCAATAGTCTGCGACCGCCCCGTGTAGGCACGGCGCGCTCGCGCGCGACGCGCATGCTGGGAATCCGCGGCAAGTTGTTCGTCACTTCGCTCGCGCTCACGCTTGGGGTGGTCGCGGCCAGCTTCGTCGTGCTCGAGCTGGGCTTGAGCGACTACCTGCGCGAGCGCATGTCGCTGTCGCCCGCCCAGATCGCCGACGTCCTCGAGCGCACGCGTTATTTCCTCATCCTCGTCGGCGTGGCCGGCATCGGGATCGCGTTCCTGATGAGCGCGCTGGCTTCGTTCTGGGCGTCGCGCGAGCTGGTCGCGCTGGTGCAGAGCGCGGCAGGCATCGGGCTCGGCAGCATCCGCCGCTTCGAGGAGTCGTCGACGGACGAGATCAGCGCGCTTGCAGGCTCGTTCAACCGGCTCTCGGAGCGGCTCGAGCGCTCGGTCGCCGAGCTGGCGCGCGAGCGCGACCGCTTCGGCGCGATCTTGAGCCACATGGCCGAGGCCGTGATCGCGCTCGACACGAGCGATCGCGTGCAGCTCGCCAACCGCGCAGCGGTCGACTTGCTCGAGGTTGGCTGGGTCGAGCCGGGTCAGCCCGTCCTCGAGCTGGTGCGCGCGCCGGCCTTCGCCGAGCTGTTGCCGCGCGTGCGCGAGCACGGGCGCGCCTCGGCCGAGCTGAGCGTAGGCAAGACTGCATCGCGTCAGGTGATCGCGCGTGCCGCGAGCCTCGGAGAGCGCGGCATCGTGATCGTCATGCTCGACGTCACCGAGATGCGGCGGCTCGAAGCCGTGCGACGCGACTTCGTCGCCAACGTCTCGCACGAGCTGCGCACGCCGATCAGCATCATCCGCGCGAACGCAGAGACCTTACTCGACGGTGCGCTCACCGATCCGGAGCGCGGGCCCGGCTTCGCGCATGCGATCGTCCGCAGCAGCGAGCGGCTTGGCCGCATCGTCGCGGATCTGCTCGACCTTTCGCGCATCGAGGCGGGCAGCGTCTCGCTCACCCGGCGCCCGCTCGTGCTGGCCGAGGTGGTCGGCCGCGTGGTCGACTCGCTGCAGCTCCAAGCCCGCGCGCGCGCCATGACGCTGACGCATGACGTGCCCGAAGAGCTCGAGCCGATCTGCGACGAGGGCGCGCTCGAGCAGGTGCTCACCAACCTGGTCGAGAACGCGCTCAAGTACACGCCGGAGGGCGGGCACGTGCATGTCGTCGCGGCGGCCGAAGACGGACATGTGCGACTCGACGTGAGCGATGACGGTCCTGGCATCGAGGCGCGCCATCGCCAGCGCATCTTCGAGCGCTTCTATCGCGTCGACCCGGGGCGTTCGCGCGACATGGGTGGAACGGGCTTGGGTCTCTCGATCGTCAAGCACCTGCTCGAGGAGCTCGGCGGCTCGATCGAGGTGCTGGACAACGAGCCGCAGGGCTCGGTCTTCCGCGTGCGTCTGCCGCGCCACGTGAGCTGAGGGCGCGCAGGCAAACTGCGTTTCGCTCGACGCGATGTTAGGCTGAAACACGGTGCAGCCCATGCAACGCGGACATACGGATCGGGTGTACGAGGCGCAGCTCGAAGGGGTTCGCAGCAACCTGATCGTGATGGCGGGGCGCGTCGAGGAGATGATCGCAAATGCGGTCAAAGCGCTGGTCGAGCGCGATGTCGACCTCGCACGCCGCACCATCGCCGACGACCCGAAGGTCAACCGCTGCGAAGTGGAGACCGACGAGCTGTGCATGCAGATCCTCGCGCGGCGGCAGCCGCTCGCCTCGGACCTGCGCTTCATCACGCTGGCGCTCAAGATGGTCACCGACCTCGAGCGCATCGCGGACATCGCAGTCAGCATCTCGTTGCGCGCGATCGAGATGGCCAAAGAGCCGCTGCTCAAGCCGTGGCGCGACGTGCCGCGCATGGCGGAGCTGGTGCAAGCGATGGTGCGCGACGCCATCGACGCGTTCGTGCGCAGCGATGCCGAGCAAGCCGACGCGATCATCGCGCGTGACGACGAGATCGACGAGATCTACACGCGCATCGTTCGCGAGATGCTGGGCATCATGACCGCCGACGCGGACACCGTGGAGCGCGGGCTGCACGTCTTGTCTGTGGCGAAGTTCTTGGAGCGCGTCGCGGACCACGCGACGAACCTCGCCGAGCAGGTCGTGTACTTGACGCGCGGCAAGGACATCCGGCACCAAACCAAGCTCTTGGACGAAGACTGAGAGCCGGGCTTGGAGCGCGCCGCTCGAGGCCCGCGCTACTTCTTCACGTAGTAGGTCGCGTGCAGGCCGAGCTCGTCGTCGGTCGCGATGCGTCCGCGCTCGACCAGGTGCAGCACGTGCGCGAGCACGGAGCGCGCGGCGATCGGGTGCAAGTACGCAGGCACGTCCTTGTACATGCGCGTCACCATCTCGCCGATGCGCGCTGGGCCCTGCGCGAGCTCGGCCAGCACCTGGCGCTCGCGGCCCTCGCGGTGGTCGATGAGGCTCTGCACGAACGGCTTGGGGTCGTCGATCGCGGCGCCGTGGGTCGGGTACAGCCGCTGATCGTCGCGCCCGAGCAGCTTCGCGAGGCTCGCGAGGTAGTCGCCCATCTCGCCGTCCGGCGGCGAAACCACCGTGGTCGACCAGCCCATGACGTGGTCGCCCGAGAACAGCGCGCGCGCCTTCGGAAAGCCGAAGCAAACGTGGTTCCGCGCGTGGCCCGGCGTGTAGACGCACTCGACGTCGAAGCCTCCACACTCGATGACGTCACCGTCTTCTACGCGCTCGTCCGGCACGAACGCGCGGTCTGCGCCTTCTTCGGTCTCGACGCCTGCGCCGTGCTTGCCTTCACCGTGCGGCCCGAAGCCGTACGTGCGGACTCCGAGCCGCTCCTTCAAGAGGCGCGCGGCGGGCGAGTGATCGCTGTGCGTGTGCGTGATCAACACATGCGTGATCTGTTCGTCGCCGAGTCCGTGCAAGAGCGCATCGACGTGCTCGACCATGAGCGGGCCCGGGTCGATCACCGCCACCTTGCCGCGCCCGAGCACGTAGGTTCCGGTGCCGTGGTAGGTGAAGGGCGAGGCGTTGTTCGCGACGATTCGGCGAACGTTGGGCGCCACATCCGCGAGCACGCCGTAGGCCACGCTTGGCTCCGCCTTGTACGCAATCGGCATGCGCGCTCGCATACCACGCGCGTTGCCAAAGCGCATGAGCGGTTGCGAAGGCTGTAACGCTCCGCGACGTTGCGTTGCGCGAACGCGCGCGCATGCAACCCGCAGTTGCAGCTCGACGCCGTGTCGCCGCGCGCCCCTTGTCGGCGTGGAGCGCGTGGTTAGCTTGCGCCGAACGCGGTTTTCTCGCGTTTCACCAAAGGATTCGCCATGAGCGAGCGTTTGACGTTGCCTGTAATCGCACTGCGCGGTTCGGTGCCGTTTCCCGGCGTCGCGATGCCGGTCGTCATCGGGCGCGAGACGTCCGTGCGCGCGGCAGAAGCTGCGCTGGCCGGCGATGGTCGCGTGTTCGCCGTCGCGCAGCGCGACGCAGCGCACCGGCCCGAGCCGAGCAACTTGTTCGTGATGGGGGTTGTCGCGAAGCTCAGCGAGCTCCAGCGCACAGAAGGCCGGCTCAACGTCGTGCTCGAAGGCGAGATGCGCGCGAGCGCGCTCGAGCTGCGCAACGGCGAGGCCTTCATGAGCGCGGTCGTGATCCCGGTGCGCGAGGTTCCGCCGCCCGATCGCGAGGACACTTCCTTCGTCGCGCTGCACGAAGAGCTGCGCGCGCAGGCTTCGGTGCTTGCAAAACGGCGCGGCGTGCCCGAGCCGGTGATGGCGAAGATCTTGAAGAGCGTCTCGGACCCGGGGCTGCTCGCGGATCTGATCGCGGGTCACCTCGAGGTGCCGCACGAAGAGAAGCAATCGCTGCTCGAAACGACGGTGGTCGAAGAGCGCATGCGCAAGGTGCTCGTGCACGTGCAGCGCACGCTGGCGCAGATGGACGCGCGCGAGTCGATTCAAACGAAGGTGCGCGAGGAGCTTGGCGAGCGGCAGAAGGAGCTGTTCCTGCGCGAGCAGATGAAGGCCATCCAGCGCGAGCTCGGCGAGGGCGACGACGGCGAAGAGGGCATCAAGGAGCTGCGCGAGCGGCTCGAGGCGTTGCCCTTGCCCGACGAGGCGCGCGCGGAAGTGCGACGTGAGCTGAGGCGGCTCGAGCGCATGGGCCGCGAGTCGGCCGAGTCGCAGGTCATCCGCACCTACCTCGAGCAGATCGCCGAGCTGCCGTGGGACAAGCGCAGCGAAGACGTCCTCGACGTGCAGCGCGCGGCGCAGATCTTGGAAGAGGATCACTACGGCCTCTCCGAGGTGAAGGATCGCGTGCTCGAGTACCTCGCGGTGCGGCAGCTCAAGCACAAGAGCGATCGCGCTCGGGCGGAGAGCGCACGCGCGCAAGCGGTGGCGAGCGATGACGCGAGCGTCGAGCCGGACAAAAACCCCGGAGACAAGCCGCTGGCGGTTGCCTCGCAGTCGATCACCAAGGGGCCGATCCTGCTGTTTATCGGGCCGCCTGGCGTCGGCAAGACCTCGATCGGTAAGTCGATCGCGCGCGCGCTCGGCCGCAAGTACGCGCGCTTGGCGCTCGGTGGTGTGCGCGACGAGGCGGACATCCGCGGCCACCGCCGAACCTACGTGGGCGCGATGCCGGGCCGCATCGTGCAAGCGCTCAAGCAAGCCGGTACGCGCAACCCGGTCATCCTGCTCGACGAGGTCGACAAGCTCGGCGTCTCGTACCAGGGCAACCCCTCCGCGGCGCTGCTCGAGGTGCTCGACCCCGCGCAGAACCACGCATTCACCGACCACTACTTGGGCGTGCCGTTCGACTTGAGCGAGGTGTTGTTCGTCGCGACGGCGAACTTCATCGAAGGCATCCCCGCGCCGCTGCTCGACCGCATGGAGGTGGTCGAGTTCACCGGCTACACCGAGCGCGAGAAGCGCGAGATCGCCAAGGCGTACTTGATCCCGCGCCAGCTGCGCGAAGCGGGGCTCGACGCGCAAGCGATCGAGCTCAGCGAGCAAGGCCTCGCGGACGTCGTGTCGCGCTACACGCGCGAAGCGGGCGTGCGCCAGCTCGAGCGCAAGATCGGGCAGCTCACGCGGCGTGTCGCGCGCAAGGTCGCGAGCGGCGAGACGGTGCCCGCGGTGCTCACCGAGGAACACGTGCGCAACTTGCTCGGACGGCCGCGCGTGCGACCGGAGAAGGCGGGTGAGCACAACGAGATCGGCGTCGCGACGGGCATGTATTACACGCCCGCGGGCGGCGACATCATGTTCGTCGAGGCCTCGATCCGGAAGCTGCAAGACGCCCGGCCTCGAGACGCGACCGAGGTGCAGGGCTGGGGCAACGTCTCGCTCATCCTCACCGGACAGCTCGGCGATGTGATGAAGGAATCGGCGCGTGCCGCGCTGACGTACTCGGCGGCACACGCGATGCGCTTGGGCATCGGCTCCGAGCGGCTCGGCTCGATCGAAGCACACGTGCACGTGCCGGCAGGCGCGGTGCCCAAGGACGGTCCGTCCGCGGGTGTCGCGATGGCGACCTCGCTCGTGTCGGCGATGACGGGCCGCGCGGTGCGGCGGGACGTCGCGATGACGGGCGAGATCACGCTGCGCGGTCGCGTGCTGCCGATCGGTGGCGTGAAGGAAAAAGTGCTTGGCGCGCACCGCGCCGGCATCGCGCACATCGTGCTGCCGATCGAGAACGAAGCCGATCTCGATGACCTGCCGGAAGAGGTGCGCTCGAGCCTCGAGATCACGCTCGTGCGCTCGCTCGACGAGGTGTTCGCGGTGGCGTTGCTCGATGCGCCGCGCGTCGCGCCGCAGAGCCTGCCTTTTCAAGCACACGGATGAGTCGCGCGCGCTCGCTGCGTACCGCTGCAATCGCGCCGGTACGCAGCGGTGCTGCGTGCTTACGCCTACAGGCCACATGTAGGAGCGCGCGGCGCGCAGACCGGCTTGGAATCGATCGGTGTTAGGATCAACGCCCACTGGCTGGCAGCGCACCTTGCACCCTCTTCCGAGACCGATCGCTGCGTTCGCCGTCTGGTTGATCGTGGTCTGTGACGCGGCGCCGTACGCCTCGCTCGCCCACGCTCAACCGCTCGCTGAGCCTGCGCCCGCGGTCGGTGCAGCCGCGGACGAGGCGCGCCTCGATCAAGCCCGCAAGCTGTTCGAAGAAGGCCTCGCGCAAGTCGAGGCAGCGCAGTGGGCGCAAGCGGAGCAGAGCTTTCGACAAGTGCTCGCGATTCGATCGTCACCGGTCGTCGCGTACAACTTGGCGTCTGCGCTCGCGCAGCTAGGAAGGCTGCTCGAGAGCGCCGAGCTGCTGCGCGTTGTCGTGCGCGACCCTTCGGTCGATGTCGCTACGCGCGATCCCGCGCAACAGCTGCTCGCCGCGATCGAGCCGCGCATCGGCAGCATCACCGTGCGTGTTCAGGGCGAGACCGAAGGCGTCATCTTGCGCCTCGACGACCGTGTGCTCGGTCAAGGCGAGCTGGTGCAAGCCATCTCGGTCGACCCGGGGCCACACCACGTATTCGTCGAGCGCGACGGTAAGCGCGTTGCTTCGGAAGAAGTGCGCGTCGGCGGCGATGCGCCGCTTCAAGCGGAGGTGACGTTCGACCTGCGCGAGAAAGCACCGGCCGCGCCACCGGTCGACCTGCGCGTCTCCAAGCTGCCGGGCGAGAACAAGCCTGCCGCTGCGCGCGACGACGGCGGCAGCGTGTGGGGCTCACCGTGGCTTTGGACGGGCGCAGGCGTCGGCGTCTTGATCGTCGCAGGCGTGGTGGTCGCGGTGCTCGTGGCTGGCGCGGAAGACAGCGTGGCGGATCCGGTCGGCGGCAACACCGACCCGCCGTTCGTGCGCGGCCGCGTCGAGGTGATGCGATGAGCGCCCTCTTACGCGTGAGGTCGCTCGCGCTCGCGTGTGCGGTGCTCGTCTGTGCGTGCAGCGAGGAGCAGGCGCTCACGCAGATCGTCGTCGTGATCGACAGCGACATCGAAGGTCTCGAGCTGATCAGAGCCGAAGTGAGAGGCTTCGAAGAGCCCGAGACAGTGACCATTCCGGTCGACGGCGCGGAAGACTTGCCGCGCTACTTCACGCTCGTGCACGACGGGGGACCGCTCGGCCCGATGGGCGTCACCGTAAGCGCGTACCTCGATGCCGACGCGCGGCCGATCTTGGTCGAGCCGCGCGAAGGTCTGGAGTTCGTGAGCGGTGAGACGCGCATGCTCAAGATCGAGCTGCTGCGCGAGTGCATCGGCGAGTGCGCCGAGGGACTCGCGTGCCTCGGCGAGGGCGAGTGCGTATCTGCGGAGCAAGCAGGCGAGCTCGAGCCCTGGCAGGGCGTGCCCGATGGGCTCGAGCCCGTGGGCGGCTACGACGCGGGCATGGATGCGGCGCTCGAAGCCGGCACGGACGCGTCGGATGACGGCGAAGTGAACGAAGAGGGCGGCACGCTGGACTCAGGCCGCGACGCCGACGAGCCGCTGCTCGATGGCGCGATGCAAGACGCCGACGCGGAGCTCGATGCATCCGACGCGGCGACGCGGATCGATGCCGAGATCGACACGGGCATGCCGGCGCCTACGTGGCCGTACGTGCCGAGCAACGTCGATCTCGAGGACGACGTGGCTGACCTCGAGCGAACGCAGCTCGTCATCGAGTGCGACGATGCCGTGATCGACTCGAGCGATCCGAGCGCTTCGATGCTGTGCGGCGAGCCGCTGCCCGCGATGCAGGTCATCACGCAGGTCGACAGCGCCGATGACGCGCTGCTCGTCCTGTTGAGCTCACTCGAGATCGCGGGCGGGGCGAAGCTGAGCTTGCGCGGCAGCCGTCCGGTGATTTTGCTCGTCGAAGGCGACGCGACGATCGCCGGCGCGATCGACGCGAGCGCGGTCGGCGCGGTCGCAGGTCCAGGTGCCGACCGCGACTGCGAGGCGGGCGCCGGCGCAACCGGTGGCAGCGGCAACCCCTCGCAGCTCAGCGGCTCCGGCAGCGGCGGCGGCGGTGGCGGCGGTTTCGGTTCGCGCGGTAGCGACAGCGGCG
>WUUC01053888.1_pt1 | contig 20905 bp, 18 predicted proteins | sample 6278441 | NCBI WGS metagenome assembly WUUC01 (sample SAMN13675441, study PRJNA597444) | soil metagenome | isolation source: soil | place: USA: Washington | collected 2017-10
TGTTTCCGGGGGTTCTCCGCCACCGGCGGCTCGGCGATACTCGACCGGTGAGCACCCACGACGCGGCCAGGGCGGCGATCGCGGACGCGTGCGCCACGGCGCGGTCGCTGCCCGACCTGTTCGCCGGCGCGGCGGACGCCCTGGCGCGGGCGGTGCCCGGCGACGCGTACTGCCTGAACAGCCTCGATCCCGGCACCCTGCAGGAGACCTTCGCCCACCACAGCCTCCGTCCCCCGCCGGAGGTCCTCGCGAGGTTCTTCGCGATCGAGGCCGACAGCGACAACGTCAACGCGGTGGCCACCCTCGCGGCCGCCCCGTCCGGTGCGGCGACGCTGCACGGGGCCACCGGCGGGGACCCGGCACGCAGCGCCCGGCACCGCGACGTGCTGGTGCCGCTCGGCCTCGACCGCGAGCTGCGCGTCGTGATCAGGGACCGCGGCATCCCGTGGGGGGTGGTGAACCTCTTCCGCGTCGGCGGGTCCCCCGACTTCTCCGCCGAGGAGGCCGGGTTCGTCGCCTCCCTGGGCCGCACGCTCGCCGACGGCATCCGCCGCACGCTGCTGCTCGACACCGTCGACGCCCCACCCGACGCCGCGCCCGGTGTGCTGGTGATCGACCTGGCCCGCCCGGACCGGACCCACCACCGCTCGCCGGTCGCCGCCCGCTGGCTCGACGGGCTCGACAACGCCGACTGGCACGTGGCCCGGGTCGCACAGCTTGCGCACGCGAACGGGGAGATGGCGTCGATGCGGGTGTGCTCCCGCAACGGCCGCTGGCTGACCCTGCACGCCGAGCCGTACGGCGGGAGCCTCGTCTCCGTCGTCGTCGAGCCCACCCGGACTGCCGAGCTCGCCCGCCTCGTCGTCGACGCCCACGGCCTGTCCGCCCGCGAGCGGGAGATCGTGGCGCTGCTCGCCCGGGGCCACACCAACGGCGAGATCTCCCGCCTGCTGCGGCTGTCCGGCCACACCGTCGGCGACCACGTGAAGAGCATCTTCGTCAAGCTGGCCGTGCACAGCCGGGCCGAGCTCACCTCACGCCTGTACTTCGGCCCCGCTCCGGCCAGACCCGTCAGGAGCTCGTTCGCGTAGTCGCCCCCGGGCGGACCCGCCGGGCACTCACACGGCGGTCTTCACGCGCTTCAGCCACGGCAGGCCGAGGCCCAGTTCCTTCAGCAGGTCGAGCTCGACGCCGATGGCCCAGCGTTCGGTGATCAGGCCGCCGTCGAGGCGGAAGACCACCACGCCGGTGAAGGTGAGCAGGCGGCCGGTGGGCCGGATGCCGAGCACCTCACCGGTGTGGGTGCCGCGCCACGTGTTGTGCACGGCGACCTTGTCGGCGTGGCCGCTGATCTCCTCGACCGTCACGCGCAGGTCCGGCATGGCGGTGCGCAGGCCGCCGATCGAGTGCCGGACACCGTCCCTGCCGGGTGGGCCGCCCGGCAGGGGTGCGTGGTCGACGTAGTCCTCGGCGTAGATCTCGTCCACGACGCCGAAGTCGCCCGCGTTCGCGATCTCGTCGAAGACCCTCCGCACGATCGCCTTGTTGTCAGCCATCTTCTCGGCCATGTCGTCGCCTTCCGTCTAGGTTGTCGCGCCGGCCGGGATGCGGACCGGCGCCGGTCTGCCGAACACGGGGGTGCCCGTGACCAGTTCGGCGGTCTGCACGCCGGAGCCCATCGCGGTGAGGACGCCGCCGCCCGGCTGTGTCCAGTGGCCGGACAGGTAGAGGCCGCCGACCGGTGTCCGGTGCGGCAGGCGTTCGGTGGTGCTCTGGTCGGGGGTCTGTTCCCAGCCGTAGATGGCGCCGTCCAGGTTGAGCGTGTAGCGCTCCATCGTGCGGGGCGTGCCGCCCTCGGTGAGCGTCAGCCGCCCGGTCACCCCGGGGACCAGCCGCTCCAGCCGCTCGAGCATCTGCCGTTCGTAGTGGGGTTTGGCGTGCCGCCACGACGTGCGAGCGTCGTAGGGCAGCAGCGCGGTGAGCGTGATCAGGTGCCTGCCGCCCGTCGCCAGCCCCGGGTCGCTGAGCGTCGGCACGGTGACGACCAGCCCGGACACCCGGCCGGCGAGCATCTCGCGGTAGGTCTCGTCGTGGTCCCAGTGGTCGTAGACGAACGTCTCGTGCGCCACCCCGGCGGCGGCCAGGTCGAGGTCGGTGGCGAGGTAGAGCACCGCGGCCGACAGCGACGGGCGCATCGCCCGCAGCCCCGCGAGGTAGCCGGGGTCGACGTGGTGCTCGCCGACGAGCTCGGCGCAGGTCTGCAGCGGGTCGGCGTTGGAGACGACCACCGGCGCGCTGATCCGCTGCCCGTTGTCCAGCACGACCCCGCTGACCCGTCCCCCCGCCACGGTGATCCGCCGGACGGTGGTGCGGAGCAGCACCTCGCCGCCGTGCTCGGCGACGGCGGCGCCGAACGCGTCGACCAGCCGCTGGAAGCTGCCGACGCAGTAGTACACCCCGAGCTCCAGGTAGTTCATGAGCATCGGGGCCCACATGTCGAACGCGGCCAGGGACGGCGGCACCCCGAGGTAGGGCCACAGCGCGGTGAGCAGCGCCTTGAGCTTCGGGTCGCGCAGGTGCCGGTCCATCACACCCGCCACCGTCGAGCGGTGGTGCTCGTGCAGCAGCGGCAGGCCGTGGTCGAGCAGCCGGTCGGCGGGCAGGTCCGGCGGGGTGCGCAGCACCTCGCGGCTGAGCCGGGTCGACAGCCGCTGGAGCCGCCGCAGGCCGGTCCGCTCCGCGGGGAACGCGGCCACGTGGGCGTCCAGGAAGTCCGGGCCGCCGGGCAGGTCGAGCTGGAAGTCCGGGAAGACGGCCCGGTAGAACGGCTCCAGGCGGCGGAACTCGCACCGGTCGGCGACGCCGAGCAGGTCGAGCAGCATCACCAGCAGGCCGGGGTTGCCGACCCCCGGCTCGCCGCCCGCGATGAGGTGCACGGCCGAGTCGAACCGGTGCCTGCGCCGCTCGAAGGCGTGCGCGTAACCGCCGAGCCGGTCGTGGCGCTCGACCACCAGCACCCGCCTGCCCGCGTGCGCCAGCACCGCGGCCGCGGTGAGCCCGCCCATCCCGCCGCCGACCACGACCACGTCGTAGGCGTCGTGCCCGGCGTCCCCGCGGACGCTCACCGGGCACCCGCGCCGAACTCCGCCGTCCAGGTCAGCCCCAGCCCGGCGTAGATCCACCTGCTGGTCTCGATGGCGAGCAGCAGCACCTGGTCGCCCGGCTTGATCCGGCCGGTGACCCAGGCGTGGTCCAGCGCCAGCGGCACCGCGGCCGAACCGGTCGCGCCGACGTCGGCGAGGTTCTCGACCACCCGGCCCGCCAGCAGGTCCCACTGCCGCGCCGACATCCCCGCCGCTTCCAGCTCGCTGCTGAAGTAGCCCGCGTTGCCCTCGGGGACCACGCACGCGTCGACCTCGTCGAGGGCCAGGCCGGTGCGGTCGAGCAGGTCGGTCAGGCCGTCCACGAACACCTTCGGGCCGAACTTGGCCGACTGCACGACGTCGAGGCGCAGGTCCACGAACCGCTTGCGGCGCAGCTGGTCCGCGAACGGCGCGTCGGTGCCGCCGCCGACGATCTGCATCCCCGGCCTGCGGTCGCCGCCGACGCACGCGTTCACGCTGCCGAGGAAGCCGTCCCGCCGCTCCCCCGGGGCCACCGGCTCGGCCGTGAGCACGAGCGCGCCTGCCCCGTCGCCGAAGTTGTAGATGGCGATCCGGTCGCGCAGCCGCACGGACTCCGGTTCCGCGCCGAGGAACATCGGGGCGAGCACCGGAGAGATCACCTCGCAGCCGATCACCACCGCGGTGCGGTAGGCGCCGCTCGCCAGCATCCGGCCCGCCACGTCGAGTGCCTGCATCGCCCCCGCGCACCCGGACCTGATCTCCAGCACCGCGCACGAGCGCAGGCCCAGCCGCGCCTGCACGAACGTGACGCCGGCGGGCAGCAGGTACTCGGGGCTCGCGGTGGACATCACCAGCAGGTCGACGTCGCCCGGTTCGAGACCGGCGCGGCGCAGCGCCTGTTCCGCGGCGGCCGCGGCCATCTCGCTGTTGCCGACCAGGTGCCGCCCGGTCGCCGGGTCGACGACCCAGTGCCTGCGTGCCACCTCCAGGCCGTCCAGCACGTCGCCGGGCAGCGGCCCGCACAGCTCCTCGACGTCGGCGTTGGTGAGCGCGGCCCCGGGCAGGTAGCTGCCCGTGCTCACGATCCTGACGTGGTACTCGCTCATCTGTCTTCCTTCCACGGCGTGAGGACGAGTGCGACGTGCGTGCCACCCAGCGAGGAGCTGTGGACCAGCACCGGCCCGTGCTCGCCGGGCGCGCGTCCCGCGATCGCCAGGACCGCGCACAGGTGCGCCCCGGCGCCGACGGGGTCGCCGAGCAGGCGTTTGGGGGTCTCGACCCGGACGTCACGGCCCGCGAGGACCCGCGCGATGGCGGCCAGCTCCGGCCGGTCCGCCGCGGGCAGCCCGGCGGCACCCGCCCACACGGCGGACAGCTCCGCCGCGTCCACCCCGGCGGCGGCGAGCGCGGTGCGGATCGCCCGCTCCACGCCGCGGCCGCGCGGGTCCCACCGGCCGATCCCCCTGGCGTCGGAGGCGGTCGCGTGGCCGGTGACCTCCGCGAGGATCCGGGCGCCCCTGGCCACGGCCGCCGGGTGCCGCTCGAGGACCAGCGCGTAGCCGCCCTCGGCGAGCGTGTGGCCGTCCGCGCCGGGCCCGCCGAGCAGCGGGCTGCGGTCGTAGGCGTCGGCGACCAGTGCGGTCGGCACGTCCACCGCGGGGCACAGGACCACCTCGGCGGTGCCCGCGCGCAGCAGGTCGGCCGCCACCCCGATCGCCGCCGCGCCCGCCGCGTGCAGCGAGGTCACCGTCGAGGTGACGCCGGTGACGCCGACGAGCATGGCCACCTGCCCGGCGGCCGCGTTGTAGACGGTGTTCGGGAACACGGCGGGGTTCGCCGCGGCCGGGCCGCCGTCGAGCAGCGGGCCGGTGAACCGCTCCAGGCTCTCCAGCGGGCCGAGGCCGGTGCCGAGCACCACGCCGATCCGGTGCGCGGGCCGGGCGACCTCCGCCAGCCCGGCGTCCGCGAGCGCCGTCTGACAGGCCGCCACCGCGAGCACCCCCAGCCGGTCCATGCGCCGCCTGCGCCGGGCGGGCACGTACCGGTCCAGGTCGACGTCGACGGTGGCCGGGCGCCCGCGCACCGCCGCGGCGCCGGACCGGTGCGCGTCGACCAGTGCGGCCACGGTGGCGCCCGCCGGGCTCAGCGCGGCCAGCCCGGTGACCACGACCCGGTCGGCGGGCCGGGGCGGCACGACGCGCCTGCCGGGATGGCCGAACACCACGCAGGCGTTGGCGCCCGCGAAGGCGAAGTTGTTGGAGACGGCCACGTCGGCGCGGAACGGGCGCGCCACGTTCGGCACCACGTCGATCGCGCACCTCGGGTCCGGCCCGGTGAAACCGGCCGTCGGCGGCGCCATCTGGTCGCGCAGCGCCAGCGCCGTCACGATGCCCTCCACCGCGCCCGCCGCGCCGAGCAGGTGCCCGACCATCGACTTGGTGCTGGAAAGCACGATCTCCTCGCTCGCCGCGCCGAAGGCCGTGCGGACCGCGGCGACCTCGGCCGGGTCGTTCTTCGCCGTGCCGGTGCCGTGGCCGTTGACGTAGCCGACGGCGTCCGGCTCGACCCCGGCGGCAAACAGCGCCGCCGTGATCGCCCTGGCCGCGCCCTCGCCGCCGGGGTGCGGCGCGGTCGGGTGGTACCCGTCGGCGGACAGCCCGTAGCCGAGCACGTCGGCGATCGACCCGACACCGGCCGCCTCGGCGACCTCCGCGCGGGCCAGCACGAGCATCCCCGCGCCCTCGCCGAGGGAGAGCCCGTCGCGGTCCTTCGCGTAGGGCGCGGCGGGCCCGGCGGCGAGCGACTCCAGGCTGTTGAACCCGGCGAAGGTCGTCCCCGCGAACGAGTCGCTGCCGCCGACGAGCAGCGCGTCGGCCTGGCCGGTGCGGATCAGCTCGACGGCGTGCGCGATGGCGTGCGCGCCGGAGGCGCACGCGGTGTTGACCGAGAGCACCGGCCCCCGCAGGTCGAAGGCCGCGCTCAGCGCCTCGGCGATGGCCTGCGGCGACACCAGCACCGCCGTGCGCCAGTCCGGCGCGCGGCCGGACCGCGCGCCGCGCAGCACCCGCTCGCCGCTGACGAGGCCGCCGTTGCAGCTGCCGAGGACCACACCCCACCGCTCCGGCGCGACCGCGGCGTGGAGGCCGCACGAGGCCATCGCCTCCTCTGCCGCGACCAGCGCGAAGTCCAGCGCCGGCTCCCGGCCGGCCGGACCGGCGCCGTAGTCGTACTCCGGGATCGACGGCTCGGTGACCTCGCCCCCCAGCGCGGTCCGGTACCCCCGCATCGACATGTTCTTGACCGGCCCGATCGCCACCCGCCCGGACCGGGCGCCGTCCCACAGCCTCATGGCGCCGACCCCCATCGCGGTCACCGCGCCGACGCCCGTCACCACCACCCCGGTCTGTTCCCCCATCACGTCCCCCTGCGTTCGTGTCTCCGTCGTCATTCCGCCCGGCGCAGCGCCACCGCGACCTGCTGGCCCGCGAGGCCGCGGGCCAGCGCCAGCGCGCCGGTCAGCCCGGCCGCGCGTGCCTCGCCGGGCACCCAGTCGAGGTCGCAGCCGGGGTCGGGGTCCTCGAGGTGCACCGTCGGCGGCGCGACCCCGGAGTGCAGCGCCAGCGCGGCGACCGCCACGTTCAGCGCACCCGCCGCGCCGACCAGGTGCCCGGTCAGCGGCTTGACGGTGCTCGCGAGCACGGTGTCGGCCGCCGGGCCCAGCGCGCGGCGGATCCCCAGCGTCTCGGTGCGGTCCCCGGCCACGGTGGCGCAGCCGTGGCTCGCGATGTAGGACACCCCGTCGGCGGGCAGCCGCGCGTCGGACAGCGCGGCGCCGATGGCCCGCACCAGACCGCGCGCGTCCGGGTCCGGGGTGACGACGGACCCGGCGTCGTTGCCCATCCCGACCCCGCTCACCTCGGCGTAGCAGCGCGCGCCCCGGGCCAGTGCCGTCGCGTGGTCCTCCAGGACGAGGAAGGCGGCGCCGTTGCCGAGCACCGACCCGCTCCTGGCGCGGTCGTAGGGCCGGAACGCGGCCGCGCCCGCGTCGTTGTCGCCGGTGAGCACGCCGAGACCGTCCATCTCCGACATCGACCACCACGACGCGGCCTCGTCGAAGCCGCCGGCCAGCGCGACGTCCACCTCACCGCGCCGCACCGCGCGCATCGCCCTGCCGACCGCCGTGGCGCCCGACTCGGCGGTGCCCGCGAAGTAGGCGTTGGCGCCGAGGAAGCCGAAGGCCTGCGAGAGGTAGAACACCGCGGCGGGCTGCAGGCCCTCGACGTAGAACAGCGGCGACACCAGCGACGACGCCTTCTCCCCCAGCGCGCGGTGGTCCGCGGTGCCGTCGGCCGCCCTGGCCGCCAGCACGGCGGACACCACCGGCTCGGGCCGGCACATCGTCTTGTTGCTGCCCACGAACACGCCCGCGGCGGGGCCGAGGTCGGTGCGGTCGCCGAGACCGGCGTCCCGCATCGCGAGCACGCCGCCGGCCATGGCCAGCCGGTCGTGCCCGGTCATCATCCGCACCGCCCGGCGTCCCGCGTAGCGCAGCGGGTCGAACCCGGACAGCTCGGCACCCAGCCGGGTGCGCAGCGAGTCCGGCCGGTACGCGCGGAGCGGGCCGATCCCGGACCGGCCGGCCAGCAGCGACCGCCACGTCTCCCCCACGCCTTCGCCGACCGCGGTGAGCAGTCCGATCCCGGTCACCACCACCCGTCGCACGGCAGGTCCCCCTCTGCTCTCGTCAGCCGCAGCCGCCGCGCGGTCGCGACGGTCCTCCCGCCCGCGGACACCGTCGCGGCGCACTCGCCCGCGCCCAGCACCCGCACCGCGATCTCCACCTGGTCACCGGGCCGGACGAAGTGCCGGAACCGCAGCCCCGACACGCCATCGAGCCGCCACCGCCCGCCCAGCACCAGCTCCGCGAGACCGGCGACGCCGGCGAGCAGCACCACGCCCGGCAGCACCGGGAACCGGGGGAAGTGGCTGTCGAAGACCGCCAGCGTCATCGGGATGTTGCGGACCGCGACCACCTCGTGCCCCGGCTCCAGCCGCACCAGCCGGTCCCAGTGGGCGAGCCACCGGGGCCCGCCGCCGGCGCGGGTGCCGGGCTCGTCCGTCCGCGCGGTCACGCCGTCGCCCCCTCGGCGCGGCCGACCACCAGGCAGGTGTTCGTGCCGCCGAAGGCGAACGCGTTGACCAGCGCGGCCCGCACCGGCGTGCGGCGCGCCACGTTGGGCACGTAGTCCAGGTCCAGCTTGGGATCCGGGTGGTCGAGGTTGACGGTGGGCGGCACCACCGAGTGCCGGATGGCCCCGACCGCGGCGAGCAGGTTCAGCCCGGCCGCCGCGGAGGTGAGGTGCCCGGTGACCGACTTCGGCGAGCTGATCGCCACCCGGTAGGCGTCCGGTCCGAACACCTCCTTGATCGCGACCGTCTCGGAGGCGTCGTTGCCGGGGGTGCCGGTCCCGTGCGCGGCGATGTAGTCGATGTCGCCGGGTCCCCTGCCCGCCTCGGCCATCGCGCCCGCCATCGCGGGGATCGCGCCGCCGCCGTCCGGCGGGGAGTCGGTGATCCGGTAGGCGTTGAGCGTGGAGTGGTAGCCCAGCAGCTCGGCCAGCACCGGCGCGCCCCGCGCGCGGGCCGCGGTCAGCTCCTCGAGCACGAACACGACCCCGCCCTCGGCGATCACGAACCCGGAGCGGTCGGCCTCGAACGGCCGGGAGGCGTGCTCCGGGTCGTCGTTGTAGCCGGTGGTCAGCGCGCCGAGCAGGCTGAACCCGAGCAGGTCGACCCAGCTGGTGAGCGAGTCGAACCCGCCTGCCAGCATGAGGGTGGCGTCACCCTCCTGGACAAGCCGGAACGCCTCCCCGATCGCGTGGCCCGCCCCCGAGCACGCGGTGCTCACCCCGACCACCGGCCCGGTGAACCCGCCGAGGCCCGCCATCGCGGCGACGGGCACGTTCTGGTCCCTGGTGAGCACGTCGCCCGGCGGGTGGCGGAGGATCGCCGTCTCCCCGCTGGTGTGCCGCAGGTGCCCGATGTCCACGAAGCCCTGCAGGTCGACCCGCCCGACGCTGGCACCCATCGCCACCCCGCAGTCGGCGGGGTCGTGGGTCGCCGGGGTCACGCCGGCGGCACGCAGGGCCTGGGCGGCCGCGGCGAGGCCGAACCGCCCCGGCCGGGACAGGTGCCGGGTCCGCGCGGCACCGGGGACGTGGTCGGCCAGCCGGAAGTCCCGCACCTGGCCGCCGATGCGGACCGGGAAGGTGGTGGCGTCGAAGGTCGTGAGCGGGCCGACGCCGCTGCGCCCGGCGACCAGCGCCTCCCAGGTGCTGGGCGCGTCGTGGCCCACCGGTGTCACCGCACCCATCCCGGTGATGACGACGCGCCTCACCGGATCACCCCCGGACCCGTCAGCTGCTCGCCCATGCGCCGGGTGGCCGCCGGGTCGTCGAGCCGGTCGGCGTCGACGAGCGCGCACAGGATGCCGGTCGCGGTCAGCACGGTCACCGCGCCGTCCGGCCGCGCCGCCCGGACGGTGCCGTCGAGCACGGCCGCGTCGTCGGACCACGAGACGATCTCGGCGTCGAGCAGCAGCACGTCCCCCGGCCGCACGTCGGCGGCGAACCGCGCGTCGTCGACGGCCAGCAGCGCCGCCCGCTTGCGGTGGCCGGTGCTGAGCAGCACCAGCCACGTGCCCGCCTGGCACAGCGACTCGAGCACCAGCGGGGCGGGCAGCACGGGGCCGCCGCCGGTGTGCTCCCAGACGTCCTCGGCCGCGGACGTGAGCTTGCGGCCGGAGATCCGCGCCCGCGGTGTCCAGTCGTCGATCCGGTCGACGAGGTGGAAGCGTCTCATCCGAAGTCCCTCCCCCTGCTATCTCGGCCTGCCGAGCAACAGCGCGCCGGTGGCGCCGCCGTCGACCCGGACCAGCTCGCCCGTCACGTACCCGGCGTCCGGCCCGGCGAGGAAGGCCACCACCCTGGCGACCTGGGCCACCGTCGCGAAGTCCCGCATGGGGATCTGCTGCTTGATGCCGCGCGCGCCGTCCTTGGCCATCAGCCCCTCGACGAGGTCGGTCGGCGTGAAGCCGGGCAGCACGGCGTTGACCCGCACGTCGAACCTCGCGAGCTCCAGCGCGCAGCACCGCGTGAACGCGTTGACCGCGCCCTTGGACGCCGCGTAGTTCGACTCGCCGACCCAGCCGCGCTCCCCCATCACCGACGACACGTTGACGATCGCGCCGCCGCGCTGCCCCATCAGGTGGCCCATGGCCGCCCTCGTGCAGTTGAACACCCCGCCGAAGTTGACCTTCATGACCGCGAGCCAGTCGTGCTGGTCGAGGTGGTAGATCAGCCCGTCCCTGGCGACGCCCGCGTTGTTCACGAGGACGTGCAGCCCGCCGAGCTCGGCGATGGTCCGCCGCACGACGCCGTCGGCGGCCCCGGGGTCGGAGACGTCGCCGTGGACCGCGATCGCCTTGCCGCCGCCGGCCTCGATGGCCGCGACCACCTCGTGGGCGGCGTCGCGGCTCGTCAGGTAGTTGACCGCGACGGTCGCGCCGTCGGCGGCCAGCGCCTCGGCGACCGCCCGCCCGATGCCCCGGGAGGCACCGGTGACCAGGGCGACCTGGCCCTGCAGCCGCATCCCGGTCACGGCACGACCCCGTCCTCGTTGTCGTTCTCGTCGTCGTTCTCGTTGTCGTTCTCGGCCCCCGCCGGTCCGTCGCAGACCAGTGCCGCGGTGGCGAGCGCGAGCCCGGGGATGTGGGACAGCGAGATGTCGATGTGGCGCACCCCGCGCTGCCGCGCCACGTCGACCACCTCGCCGTGCAGCCGCGCCGCGGGCCGGCCGCCGAGGTGGTTGACGACCTCCACGTCGGTCCACCGCATCCGCGTGCCGAGCCCGGTGCCGAGCGCCTTGAGCACGGCCTCCTTCGCGGCGAAGCGCGCGGCGAGGTGCTCCCCGCGCCCGCGCCTGCGGGCGCAGTACGCCAGCTCGCGTTCGGTGAAGACCTCCTCCGCGATCGCGGGCTGTTCGGCGAGCAGCCGGTCGAGGCGCTCGACACCCACGATGTCGGTGCCCACCAGCACCCGCGGCGTGCGGGGTTCAGCCGGCATCTGCCGCCACCTTGTCGGTCACGATAGCCGCGAGGTTCTCGACGGTCAGCAGGCTCATCACCTGGTCGGCGGTCAGCACACCGGCGAGCGCGCCCGCGTCGATCTGCGGCATGACGGTCTTCAGGTGGGCGAGCCCGGCGGCGCTGACGACCTCGTTCTCGTCGCCGAACTCCTCGTCCGGGATGCCGCCCTGGATCCGGTCGGCGAGGTCGGAGGCCTGGACCTTGACGCCCGCCTTGCGCTCGACGCGGAAGAGGATGTCGAGCAGGTCGATCGACTCGACCCCGAGGTCGTCGAGCAGGCTCGCCGCGGGGGCGACCTCGCTCTCGTCGAGGCCGAGCGCGTCGGCGGTGGCCTCCGTGACGACGGCGAGGAAGTCGGTCGTGGTGGTGCTCTCGGTCATGTGGATCATCACTTTCTCGTGAGGTGTGGTCGGCGCGCGAGCAGTGACTCGATCGCGCGCGCGTTGCCGGCCCCGTGGACCGGCAGCTCTGGGACGATGCGTCTGGCGAAGCCGGCGAGCACCCGCCCCGGGCCGGTCTCGACCAGGGTGTCGGCGCCGTCGGCCGCGGCGAGGAGCACCGTGCCGGTCCAGCGGACGGGGGCGGTGAGCTGGCGGCGCAGCAACCGCCGCGCCTGCTGCCCGGTCCGCACGTACCCGGCGGTCACCGCGCTGAGCACGGGTGCCGTCGGTTCGCCGAAGTGGTGGCGGTCGAGCTCGGCGGCGAACTCGGCCTCGATCCCGGCCATCAGCGAGCAGTGGAACGGCGCGCTGACGGGCAGCGGCACGACCCGTTCCGCACCGGCGGTGACGGCGGCCCCGGCGACCCGCGCGACGCTCGCGCGCGCACCGGAGACGACGGTCTGCGCCGGTTCGTTGTAGTTGGCGACCTCGGCGCCCGCGACCCGCGCGCACAGGCCCTCGACGGCGTCCGCGGGCAGGCCGATGATCGCCGTCATCGCGCCGGGCAGCCGGTCGCCGACCTCGGCCATCAGCTCACCGCGCCGCCGCACCAGGCGCAGGGCCGACTCCGCCGTCAGCACCCCCGCGGCGCACAGGGCGGTGTACTCGCCGAGGCTGTGCCCGGCGAGGGACGCCGGGACGAAGCCGCGGTCACCGAGCACGGCGAGCACCGCGAGACTGGTCGCGACCACGGCGGGCTGGGTCACCTCGGTGCGGCGCAGTTCCGCCGCGGTGCCGGACACGCACAGCCGCCGCAGCGGCAGCCGCAGCACGTCGTCGGCCAGCTCGAACACCGGCCCGGCGGCCGCCGGGTAGCGGTCGAGGAGCTCGCGGGCCATGCCGGGTCGCTGCGAACCCTGGCCGGGGCACATGGCGAGTGGTCTCATGGCGTCCTCCTCATCGTCAGTCGGTACAAGGGGTTCCGGTCCGGCCGGCCTGTCGCGCGCCGCTGCCAGCCGCCCGCGGCCCCGGGGCGCGCGTCGACGTCGTCTCGCCCGCGCCCGCCCAGCGCGGTCAGCACCACCAGCAGCGCGGCGAGCTCGTCGTCGGTGGGGCACCCGCTCAGGACGCGGATCTCGTTGCCGCTCAAGGCGTTCCGTTACAGCGGCTCGTTGCCGTGCTTGCGCGCGGGCTGGATGTCGCGCTTGTTGCCCAGCATCGCCAGCGAGCGGATCAGGACGCGGCGGGTGTCGGCCGGGTCGATCACGTCGTCGACGTGGCCGCGCTCGGCGGCGGCGTAGGGGTGCAGGAGCGTGGCGGTGTAGTCGGCGGTCAGCCGGGCCCGCAGCCGCGCGGGGTCGGCGGCGGCCGCGACCTCCCTGCGGAAGATGACGCCCGCCGCGCCGTCCGCGCCCATGACCGCGACCTGGTTGGTGGGCCAGGCGAAGGACAGGTCGGCGCCGATCGACTTGGAGTCCATCACGATGTAGGCGCCGCCGAACGCCTTGCGCACGATCATCTGCACCCGGGGCACGGTCGCCTCGCAGTAGGCGTAGAGCAGCTTGGCCCCGCGCCGGATGATCGCGTCGTGCTCCTGGGCCACACCGGGCAGGAAGCCGGGCACGTCGACCAGCGTGACGAGCGGGATGTTGAAGGCGTCGCAGGTCCGCACGAACCGCGCGGCCTTCTCCGACGCGTCGATGTCCAGCACGCCGGCCAGCACGGCGGGCTGGTTGCCGACGATGCCCACCACCTTGCCGTCGAGCCTGGCCAGCACGCAGACGATGTTGCGCGCCCAGTTCTCCTGGAGCTCCAGGTACTCGCCGTCGTCGACGATCTCCTCGATCACCGACCGCATGTCGTACGGCACGCACTCGTCGGCGGGCACGATCGCGCGCAGCGCGTCGCAGCGGCGGTCCGGGTCGTCGGACGGCACGACCGGCGGCGGCAGCTCCTGGTTGTTCGACGGGAGGAACGACATCAGGTAGCGGACCTCGTCGAAGCAGCTCTCCTCGTCCTCGGTGACGAAGGTGGCGACCCCGGTGCGGCCGGCGTGCGTGCGCGCGCCGCCCAGCTCGTCCTGGGTCACCTTCTCGCCGGTGACCGCCTCGACCACGTCCGGCCCGGTGATGAACATGTTCGCCATGCCGTCGACCATGAACACGAAGTCGGTCAGCGCGGGCGAGTAGACCGCGCCGCCCGCGCACGACCCCAGCACCACGCTGATCTGCGGGATGACACCGGAGGACCGCACGTTGCGGGCGAAGAGCCCGCCGAAGCCCGCGAGTGCCGCGACGCCCTCCTGGATCCGCGCGCCGCCGCCGTCGTTGAGGCCGATGACCGGGGCGCCCATGGACTCGGCGAGGTCCATCACCCGGTGGACCTTGGCGGCGAAGGTCTCGCCGAGCGCCCCGCCGCGGACCCGGGCGTCGTGCGCGAACACCGCGACCGTCCGGCCGTGGATCGACCCCCACCCGGTCACGACGCCGTCGCCGGGCGGGTGCGAGCGCTCCATGCCGAACCCGGTCGCGCGGTGTTCGGCGAAGGTGTTCAGCTCGGTGAAGGAACCCGGGTCGAGCAGTCGCTCGATCCGCTCCCTCGCGGTCAGCTTGCCCTTGGCCCGGTGCCGCTCGGTGGCGGCGGCGTCCGGCCCGCCGTGGGCCCGTGCGCGGCGGGCGTCGAGCTCGGCGACGCGCTCCCCCATCGTCGGCGCGGTCCGCCGCACCCCGGCGGGCGCCGGCATCGACCGGACCGGGCGCAGGCCGGGCTGGTCGCGCCGGCTCCGGCCCGCCGGATGAACTCCGGTGCCGCTGTCCTCGTCCACGGTGTCGTCGAAACTGACGGTCATCTTCCCGATCCCCCTGCATGTGTTGTCGACACCGGAACAAGAGCGGGTCGACGCACCGCGAAATACATGTCCCGGCGAAAAGAATGTGACCTATCGTGTCGTATCCGGCCCGCACCGAAAAGGCACGGCAATTACACCGCGGACGCGGCACCCTGTTTTGTCACGGCAGCGACGCCGATTCTTGGCAAAACAGTTGTCGACGGGTTCCCGCCCCCAGGAACTCGTCGACAGATCGATCCACAGGAACTAGAAGTCGGATTATTCCGAATGCCACGGTGGTGTGGCGGAACATCCCGCCCGGACTACCGCCCCATCGCGGCGGCATCCGGCCGCCAGCCGCGGGCGAGCGCGGGGAGGTTCCCGTCCAGCCACTCGTCGACCGTGACGGGCTCGATCCCGAGCCGCTCCCAGGCGCCGGTCGAGTCCACGGTCTGCGGCAGCGTGTCCAGCAGCGCGCCCAGGCGCATCTGGCGGGACAGGACCTCGTTGAAGGGCCGCACGACCCGGCCGGCGAAGCGCAGCACGCCCGGCGCCATCACGGTCGTCTTCCTCGCCGTGACACCCAGGGCGTCCTCGACGCGCGCGTTCAGCTCGCGCAGGGTCAGGCTCTCCTGGCCGCCGAGCACCACGTGCTCGTTCGCACCGTCCTCAACCGCGCCGTCCTCGACCGCGAGCGCGACGGCGGCCGCGGCCAGGTCGCTGCCCGCCACCCACGAGACCGGGTTGTGGCCGTTGCCGATGATCATCGCCTGGGCCTTCTTCACCAGCGGCTCACCGAGCATCGGTACCCAGGTGTCGAGCAGGTGGGTACCGCGGACGACCGAGTGCGGCACGCCGCTCGCCCGCAGCGCCGCCTCGACCGCGGCCTTGCCGCGGAACAGGTCCGCCGGGCTGCCGGGGTGCGCGCTCGCGCTGGAGAGGTAGACGAACTGCCGCACCCCTGCCCGCGCGGACTGCCGGATCAGCTCCGGCAGCCCGCGCCCCTCGACTCCCCTCGGCCCGCCGGACCCCGCACCGCCCCCACCGTGCGCGGTGCAGACCACCCGGTCGACACCGTCCAGTGCCGCCGTGACCGAACCTCCGTCGAGCAGGTCCCCCGGCACGTACTCGACCCCGTCCACCCCGTCGATCCCGGCCCCCCGACCGAGCCGACGGGTCATCACCCGTGTCGGGGCGCCGCGCGCACGCAGCCCCTCGACGATCCACCGGCCGACTCGGCCGGTCCCCCCTGCCACCAGGATCATGTCCGCGCTCCCCCAAGCTCAGAATCTATCTTAGATAGATAGTAGAGCGTCTCCAGTATCCTCCGTCAAGCGCGATCCGAGCTGGGCTCGACCGGAGGTGGTGGCGGGGTGAAGCGGCAGGACGTCGCGGACGCGGCGGAGGCCGGTGCCGGACGGGCCGGCGGGAGCGGCCGGCGGGAGCGGGACCGGCTCGCGACGCGTGCCCGGCTGCTCGGCGCCGCGCGGGAGATCGCGGCGGAGGAGGGCTGGCAGGCGGTGACGATCCGGCGCATCGCCGACCGGCTCGAGTACGCCTCACCCATCCTCTACCAGCACTTCTCCGGCAAGGACGCGCTGCTGCTCGAACTGGTCGGCCTCGGCTTCCGCGAACTGTCGGAGGCGCTGGAGCCGGTCGGCGCGGCGCCGGCGGACGAGGTCCTCACCGCGCTCGCCACCCGCTACTGGGACTTCGCGTTCGCGACCCGCGAGCTGTACATGGTCATGCACGGCCTCGACGGGGTCCCCTTCGGCACCTCGACGGCGCCGAAGGAGGCGCACGTCACATTCACCGTGGTCCGCGCGGTCCTGCTCCGGCTGGCCGAGGCGGGCGGGCGCACCCTCGCCGACCCGGACGGCGCCGTCGACGTGCTCTGGGCCTACCTGCACGGGTTCGTCTCGCTGACGATGTCGGGGCGGATCGCGGGCGGACCGGAACGGGCCCGCGCGCTGCTGCTGCGCGGGCTGCCGTCCCTGTTCGACTCGCTAACGCGGTGACGCGTCCGGCCAGCGTTCGCCGGACGACACCTCCTGGTGCAGCTTCCTGAACACCGGCCCGGCCCACGCCGCCCGGAACACGGCCGAGCGGAGCGCGACCGCGGCGGGGTTCTGCCACGCCCCCATCCGGCCGATGACCCGCGCGGTGCGCTGCATCGCGGCGGTGCGGGGTCTGCGGGCCGCCTCGTAGGCCCGCAGCCCGGCGGCCGGGTCCTCGCAGGCGGCCAGGTTCTTCGCGAGGCAGAGCGCGTCCTCGATGGCCTGGCACGCGCCCTGGCCGACGTTGAAGTTCATCGGGTGCGCGGCGTCGCCGAGCAGGGTCACCCTGCCGAGGCCCCAGCGGGAGTCGGGTCTGCGGTCCACCACGTCCGTGCGGATGATGCTCTCCGGCGGGGTGGCCTCGAGGATGTCGGTCACCGGCGCCGTCCAGCCGCGGTGGCGGTCGAGCAGCGTCGCCAGGACGTCGCCGTCGGACCCGCCGGCCGGGCCGTTCGCCACGCTCATCCAGTGGACCCGTCCCGGCGCGATCGCGTAGAACACGAAGCGGGTGCCCCGCCCGAACATGCACCGGAAGAAGTCCGGTGCGATCAGCGGGTGGTCCAGGTCCACCGCCGCCCGCCAGGCCACGTAGCCGGTGTAGTCGGGCGGACGCCCGCCCAGCAGCTGCCCGCGCACCGCGGAGTTGATCCCGTCGGCACCGACCAGCACGTCGCCGCGCTCCTCCGACCCGTCGGCGAGCACCGCGGTCACGCCGTCCCGGTCCTGGTCGAAGCGCACCACGTGGGCACCGGTGCGCACGCACCCGTCGCCGAGCGCGCCGGCGAGCAGGTCCACGAGGTCGTCCCGGCCGACGGCGACGACCGGCTGGCCGTAGCGCTCCGCGAACTCGTGCACGGGCCACGTGGCGAGCTCGCGGCCGTTCCAGGTGCGGAACTCGCACCGCGTCTGCGACGGGGCGATCGCGTGCAGCGCGTCGGCGAGCCCCAGGTCCGCCAGCGCCAGCAGCGCGTTCGTCCACAGGTGCACCCCGCAGCCCGCCGCCCGCAGCCGCGCGGCCCGTTCCAGCACGACGACGTCGAGGCCGGCCCTGCGCAGCGCCAGTGCCGCCGCGAGCCCGCCGACTCCCCCGCCCGCGACGAGTGCGCGGCCGATCGGTGATGTGCTCATCCCCCGGTCCCCCCTCGGTCGGTCAGTCGGCGACGGCGAGCTCGTCCAGCGCACCGGCCTCGGTGCCGTGACCGGTGCCGTTACCCGTGCCACTGCCGATGCTCTGTTCGAAGCGGAAGACGTTGTCCGGGTCGTAGCGCCGCTTCACCCGCGTGAGCCGCTCGTAGTTCTCCGCGTAGTAGGCCCGCGCCCAGTCGCGCAGCCGGGGATCGGTGTAGTTCTGGTACGACTCGTGGTTGGAGTGCGGGTCGATCGCATCGAACCCCTTGTCCGCCCACCGCCGCGACCGCGCGAGGTCCTCCCGCGAGGGCGCGGGGGTGGTCACCGTGATCGTGTAGTCGAGGTGGAACAGCGAGTCCCGGTGGACGTAGGCGGTGTCGCGGCGACCGGGCTCGTTGGCGGCGCCGCCGAACGCCGCGGCCAGCGACACCCGGCTCTGCCCCGGCCGCCGGTCGGCGTCGAACGCCGCGAGGAACCGCTCGACGGCCTGCCTGGGCATCGGCCGGTCGAACATCCTGCCGCGCAGGGTCTGGAACGGCGTGCGGGGCAGGAGACCGCCACCGTCGCCGGTGCGGTGGCACTGGTCGACGGTCATCCCGCCGCAGAACCACCACTGCATCATCGCGGTCTGGTACGGCAGCGGCTCCACCGAGCGCACCAGCGGCGCGGCGGGCACCCTGCTCGTCAGGGCGGCGAGCTGCCCGTCGAGTGCCGCGGGGTCGCCCTGCCACATGCCGAACGCGACGACCTGGGCGACGGCGCCGGGTGCGGCGTCGGGCAGGAAGATGCCCAGCCACGAGGTCAGCCCGCGGTCCGCCGCGGGCGCCCAGCGCTGCCAGGCGGACACGACGTCCGCGGCATCGTCCCACGACCAGACGAGGCTGAAGTTCACCACGCCGGTGACCGGCACCGGCTCGATGTCGTAGGCGGTGACCACGCCGAAGTTGCCGCCCCCGCCGCCGCGCAGCGCCCAGAACAGGTCCTCGTCCTCGTGCCGCGAGCACCGGACCACGCGGCCGTCCGCGAGCACCACCTCCGCGCCGCGCACTCGGTCGCTGCCCACGCCGTGCGACCTGGTCAGCAGCCCGATCCCGCCGCCCGCGAAGAACCCGCCCGCCGACACGGTCGGGCAGAACCCGTTGGGCACGGCGAGCCCGTGGGGTGCCAGCGCGTTCACCGCGTCGACCGCCTGGAGGCCGGGCCCCACCCGGACGATCCCCTTGTGCACCGTCGCCGAGTCGAGCCGCGAGACGTCCAGCACGAGCCCGGATGTCGTCGAGTACCCGGCGACGCTGTGGCCACCGCTGCGCACCGCGAGGTGCAGGTCGTGGCGCCGCGCGAACCGCAGCGTCTCCCGCACGTCCGCCGTGCTCTCGCAGAACACCACGGCCCGCGGTGAGACGGCGTCGAACCGCACGTCCTGCAGCTGCTTGGCGTGCCCGTACCCGACGTCCCGCGGCAGGACGACGTCCCCCTGCAGCCGGGTGCGCAGCCGGTCGTAGTCAATACCGCTTCTCATGCCGTTGTTCATGAAATCCCCCAGTCTCGACGCGCGGCGGCACGGAACACGCGACCGTCCGCGGTGACAGGCTCCCCCCCCCCGTCACAAGAGTCCCGGCCGCCGCCGGTGATACAGGTCGTGCCCGGAACGGGCGAATTCCCCCGATGCCAGGGCAGACTAACCGACGCCGCTCCCCTCGGCAGGAAATTGTCACTTTTCCCCCGGCCTCGGCAGTGGTCGCTTTCGGTGATCGTTATCGGCGCGGAGCCGGCTCATCGGTGAGCGGTGACGGCGGGGAACGCCGATTGTGTGAACAATGCGTGAGCGGGTCGTCCGCCGGCCGAGGTCTTACACCGCCCACTCGAGTTGTGCGTGGCCTGCGTTGTTCCCCCGTGCGTGCACGCCCTGGCACGATGCGTGGAGGACGGACGCAGTGTCCACAGTGGGCCAACAGGGTTGTCCGCCCACTCTCACCAGTCTGGACCAGACTGGTTCACCTTCCCTCGAGGATTTCACAGGATTCAGAGGTCGGCCATGAGTTTGCAGCGCGTCATCACCGATGAGCAGGACCTGCAGATCGCTCCCGTGTTCGCCCAGCGGATCAACGAGGACGTCGTCCCGAAGGGGCGGCTGCCGGAGAACCCGATGCCCGCGGGCGTCGCGGCCGGCATCGTGCGGTCCCGGCTGTTGCTCGACGGTCGTGCCGCACTCAACCTCGCCACGTTCTGCACGACCTCCGCCGAGCCGGAGCTGGAGCGGATCTACGCGGAGACCGCCTCGATCAACCTGATGAACCGCGAGGAGTACCCGGCGAGCTCGCACATCGAGCAGGAGTGCATCAACGCGCTCGCGGACCTGTGGCACGACGACGACGGCGAGTTCGTCGGCTGCTCCACCAGCGGCAGCTCGGAGGCGGCCATGCTCGCCGGCCTGGCCATGCTGCGCCGCTGGCGGGAGCGGGGCGGCACCGGCAGGCCCAACATGGTGTTCGGCAGCCACGTCCACGTCTGCTGGCCGAAGTTCTGCAACTACTGGGACGTGGAAGCGCGGACGGTGCCGCTCGAGGAGGGCCGCACGACCCTGGACCCGGCCCTGACCGCGGCTGCCGTCGACGAGAACACGATCGGTGTCGTCGCCGTCCTGGGCAGCACCCAGGACGGGCGCTACGACCCCGTCGCGCAGATCGCGGGTGCCCTCGACGGCGTGGCGGCCGACCGGGGCGTCGACGTGCCGCTGCACGTGGACGCGGCCAGCGGCGGGTTCGTCGCACCGTTCCTCGACGTGGACTTCACGTGGGACTTCGCGTTGCGGCGGGTGGTGTCGATCAACGCGTCCGGCCACAAGTTCGGCCTCGTCTACCCGGGTTCCGGGTGGTGCCTGTGGCGGGACCCGGAGTACCTGCCGGCCTCGCTCGTCTTCGACTGCAACGTGCTCGGCGGCCACCACCCCACGTTCACCCTGAACTTCTCCCGGCCCGCGTCCGGCGTGATCGCGCAGTACTACCAGTTCCTGCGCAACGGGCTCGCCGGCTTCCAGCTGATCGCGCAGCGCTGCCAGGAGGTCGCGCGGTACGTCGCGAAGGGCGTCGCGGCCGTCGGGCCGTACGAGGTCCTCGCCGACGGCGAGGACCTGCCGGTGGTCGCGCTGCGCCTGCGCGACCCGGAGGAGGTGGGCTTCACCGTGTACCACCTGTCCGAGGCGCTCAAGGGCGACGGCTGGCACGTGCCCGCCTACAGCCTGC
>WUUC01050483.1_pt1 | contig 20897 bp, 30 predicted proteins | sample 6278441 | NCBI WGS metagenome assembly WUUC01 (sample SAMN13675441, study PRJNA597444) | soil metagenome | isolation source: soil | place: USA: Washington | collected 2017-10
GACTTAGCTCAGTTGGTAGAGCAACTGATTTGTAATCAGTAGGTCGTCGGTTCGATTCCGACAGTCGGCACCACGCGCAGATCCGGCGGCATCCGCCAACGTCCAGAAACCCGCATAAAACCTAGCTATCCGCCCCGCGAAGTGTCCGGCGCGGTCCGGAGACGTTCGGGGGTAACCGCATTCGCGTGGGGGTAAGTTCGGGGGTAACCTAGGCGCTCACGCCGGGAGTTACCCCCAATGCCGATAACCGATGTTCAGATCCGAAAAACCCCGCCGGGCCAGACCCAGCTGAAGTTGTTCGATGGGGGCGGCCTGTACCTATTGGTCCAGCCGAACGGCTCGCGCTGGTGGCGGTTGAAGTACCGCGTTGCCGGCAAGGAAAAGCTGCTTAGCCTTGGTGTCTACCCCGAGGTGTCGCTCAAGTCCGCGCGGGAACGCCGCGACGAACTGCGCAAGCAGCTGCAATCGGGCATCGATCCGGGTCAGCAGCGCCGGGCGGAGAAGCACACCAACGGCACGACGTCGGCCAACACCTTCGAGGCCATCGCCAACGAGTGGCTACTGCTGCAGCAGAAGCGGCTCGCGCCGGCGACGTTCGACAAAAATCGGTGGATGCTCGACGGCTACTTGTTCCCTGCAATGGGACGTGAGGCGATCGGCGACGTGACCGCGCCGATGATCCTGTCGTCGCTGCGCCTGATCGAGTCCAAGGGCGCGCACGAGACGGCGCACCGGTGCCGCTCGCTGTGCAGTCGGATCTTCCGCTACGCCATCGCGACCAGTAGGGCAGAGCGCGACCCGTCGGCGGATCTTCGTGGAGCGCTCGCGCCGAACATGAGCACGCCGCGGGCGGCCATCACCGACCCCGACTCAATAGGCCACCTACTGCGCGCGCTCGACGGTTACGACGGCCATTTCCCGACGCTGTACGCGCTCAGGCTGTCGCCGCTGGTGTTCACCCGCCCGGGCGAGCTGCGCTGTGCCGAGTGGGCAGAGATCGACCTGGACGCGGCCGAGTGGGTAATTCCCGCCAAGCGGATGAAGATGCGCCGCGAACACTTGGTGCCGCTGTCCACGCAGGCGGTGGAGATCCTGCGCGCCGCATACCAGGTCAGCGGCAACGGCCGATACGTATTCCCTGGCGTGCGCACGCGATCGGAACCAATCTCGAACAACACGATCAACGCCGCGCTGCGACGGCTCGGCTACGCCAAGGACGAGATGACGGGCCACGGCTTCCGCGCGCTGGCGTCGACCAGGTTGAATGAGATGGGATGGCCGCCGGACGTGATCGAGCGGCAGCTGGCGCACGTCGAGGCCAACAAGGTGCGGGCCGTATATAACCGCGCCCAATACCTGCCCGAGCGACGCAAGATGATGCAGGCGTGGGCGGACTATTTGGACTCGCTAAGATAGATCTCAAACAACTTTTTCGAGAACGCTTCCAACGAATTGGAGTATCTCTTTGCCGGTCCATCGACGAAAGTTCTTGCTCCACGGCGTCGAATTGTCGATCTCTGCGGCCCTGTGGCCCACATCTAGATTTACGCCGACTTCTTTGTTCTCTGCTGATGCCTTCATGACGGCAAATTGATCAAGCGGAGCAAGCTTCCCATAGCCAAGCAAATCGAGCAGCTTGACGCGCTCAATTTGCCTTCCGCCCGCGACATGTGCGACTGCGGCCGCGCTCAGCTGTTTCCAGTGCCGGCGCACAAAGTCAAAAAAGATATCAATTCTTTCGCGTTGCCACGCTTGTAGCTTGTCGAGATCCTCAACTGATTTCCGTCCGTGCTCACCGAGGACTATCCCGACCGACTCGTGCGCATCTTCGAACTCTCGGCTTCGTTCGATGACTTCGCAAGCTACCCGATCTTCGAATGAAAGCAGGTTGGGAGCACCCAAGTAGATCGCGTAAAGACGATCAAAATCGGTCTTCTCTTCCCACACGCGGTCGAGCAAATCCGACACCTTTTCCCACTCGTTGTTAACGCGAAAGCTATTCAGCCCGACCTGCAACGCCCACTCGACTGCTTGGCTTAAGGAGCGGTTCTGCGCGCGAGCGAGCAGCTCGAGGCCGAATTTCAGCTTTGGCGTTAAGCGAATGCTGAACTGATCCAGCTTCTCCCCGGGAGACCGCGGCGGACGACCGCCCTTGTTCTTTTTCTGCGCGGAATCCGCCATAGCATTTGCCTATTGATGAGGTTACGAAACGCCAGAAAAATGAATTGACAAACGCCTTACGTACGATACAGTCCGCCCACGTTCCGCAGGGTTTTCAACCTGAAAACACCGCGAGGACCGGCGACACTGCAAACAATAGCTCTCTCATCGACTCTTGGGAATCGATATGTCGAATCGTGCGCAAGTCTTGTCGAGTTCTCGGCCTCCGCCGCCGAAACTCGCCTTCACAATCAATGAGTTCTGCCAATCGACCGGCATTTGCAGAACCCGGACGTACGAGCTGATCGCGGCCGGCACGCTGCGAACCGTAAAGCTCGGCCGCTCGCGCTTGGTGCCGGCGGATGCTGCGAACGAGTTCATCGCTAGCCTGGCGCGGGAGGCAGCATGAACGCAATCCAGCATCACCGGGGCGGCAGTGCCCGCGTCACGCACTCGGAGCTCGTCAACAACGACGCCGCGGTCAAGCGGATTAACCGGACCAAGGCCATGCGCCAGTCCGGCCAAACGCTGCGGGCCTGTTCCTCTCACTCACGAGACCGCGCCGAGTTGGGCGCCTACTACGTGCTCAACGCGCAGGGCATCGTCGTCGCGACGCATGTCAGCTTGGAGCGCATCGCTCGCGATCTCGGGGTCCTGCGTCCCGACGACGTTGCGCAATCGCCGCTGACGATGACCTTGGAGCAGGCCGAGGCGCTGCTCTATGAGGCGCGGGAACGCCTGCAGGACGCCCACGGATTCGCCGCCGAGCGCGCGCTGCGTCAGGAAGTCGAGGAAGCGCAGACGCGCGTGAACCTGCTGCGCGCGACGCAGGCGAGGGCCGCCGCATGAGCATCAGCACACATCAAGCGCTCGACCTCGCCGCGGCACTGGTGTTCGCCGAGGCAGCCGTCGCGCTGTTCAATGAGCACCGCGCTACTACGCCGGCAGAACTCGTGTTCGCGCGCTACAACGCCGGGCGCTCGCTGGATCACATCCGGGCGACTGTCAACGGTTTGTCGGCTGCCGATATGGCCGACGTCGAAGTCAACGCCCTGAGGCTCCGGGTAGCAGCGGAGGCCACATGAACGCCGTCCTGAAATCCCGCGCCCGCACCGTCAACGACGTTCTCGGCGAGATCACACAGGGCGCGCAGCGCGTGTCTATTGCAACGCGCTCGTGGCCGGCATTCCTGCCGCGGCTCGCGCATCTCGACGAAGTCGCGTCCACGTTGAGCGACCTGCAGCGCGCCGTGTCGGAGCTGCGCACACATATAGAGGCCGAACGCACCACCTAAACGCGAAACCCGAAAACGTCAGAAGTGCGGGACAGGCGCGTGAGCGAGGAATCCGCTTTGCCCTGAAAAGACGAAACCCCCTAGCCGGCAAGCGATCGGGGGTTCCGAAACTTCAAACAACTTGGACAACAACGTGAAAAATTCTAACCGCAGTGCTGCGCTGCGTCAACACGCCAGCGCAAAAGTTTCCCGGCCTTCGCAGGCGGCACCTGTTGCCGCCGATCCGGTCGAATGGTCCACCGGTGACCCGATCATCCGCGACGCGCTCAACGAAGCACTCCCTAAGCTGATCGCCGCGGGCACGAATCTGCCCGATGCGATAGCCGTGCTGCGCGACCTGTCCAAAGCGTCGGAGCGGGCCGAGCTCAAGCTCGCCGACGAACTCGGGCAGATGGACGACGACTACAAAGTCGACAGCAAAAGCGCGGTGGAACTGTTCATGGCCGCCGGCGAGAACGTCGAGGAAATTCTGGGCGACGCCAAGCGGTTCATGGCGATGGCTGATCGCATCAGCGAAGCGGCGCACGAAGCGGACGACGCCAAGTGGCTGGCGCTGGCGTCGTCGTTTCTGTGCGGACTGGCAGTGTCCTACAACGGAATTGCGATCCGCGCTATCGGGGAGGGTCGCAGCCATGGCTGATTCTTCCGGCAAATCCCCCGCAGCGCTGGCCGCTGATGAGCATGAAGTGCAGCCGCTGCTGAGCGTGGCACGCTTTTCGGTCGGGCCGAATACCTCCCCGGGCGATCTCGAGGAAGGCGCGGACATTATCGACAGCGTCGCGCATGACTTGGCGCAAGCTGGCTCCGGTGGATACGACGAGCAACTAGTCGCGAAGGTTTGCATCGGCGCCTGCGCGCGACTGCTGTTCACGTCGGCGCAGTACCGCGAACTCGCCAAGCAGCTACGGCAAGGCGGTGCATCGTGATCGCGTGCTGGCTGCGCTGTAGCGCGATCCTGGCCGCTGCCGCGCTGATCGCCACAGAGGCTGCTGTATGGGCTCTCACGGGCCGCTCGCAGTTCTACGGCATGGCAGGCCCCGGTGCGCTGCTGACTTGGTACGCCTGCGCCTCGCTCGCGCTGGGCGCCTTGCTGTCGCACGTCGAGCGGAGGGCGCCATGAGCGACAAAGACCAGATTCTGATGGATCGGCTGATGCGCGATTTTTTCGGCGACCGCTACCCCGGCGCGACTGCGCGGCCATCTCTGCGCGCCGTGACTGCCGAGAACGCGCACGAGTTCACGCCTGCGCCGCGGAAGCGCGGCCGGCCACGCCGCATTGACGCGCGGGACAACGTGGTCCCGATCGGCTCGCGCAGATCACTGGCAGCGTTGCCGGTGACGCCGGGAGTCAACGCTCTCGCGGCCCGCTTCGCACTGGCCGAGATTGAAACGCGGCACGCGTTGGGCATGTCGGCCCAACCTTTCCCATTCGAGCTTTGGGAGCAAGTGGCAACTGAGGTGCTGCTACTGCCGAAGCCGCGCAAACCCCGCAAGACGAAGTGAACCCCGCGCCGGGCAGCCGCTCGGCGCTCCAACCGCAGCACCAGGACAACATGACTTCATCACGCCAGCGACCACGCCTCACGACACGACCTACCGCCATCCATGAGGCGGGGCATGTCGTCGCGGCGTGGATGTGCAACCAGTTCATTCAGGCCGTACACATTCAAACGCAAACGGACACGAGGGACGGGCGATCGTTCACTGATCGAAAGGGCGGGAGAACGTGCGCGCTTGGTTTGGTCGAGTGCGATGACTTCGTGCCGGTGTACGCGATACGGGAATTCGCCGAGCGCGGCATTGCCTGGCCGTGTCCCGTGATGCCTGACTTTGCGATGGCCGACTTGACAGTCGCGCTGGCTGGCCCTTTCGCTCAAGCGCGACACTCACGCTGCAACGTAGAGGCCGTGATGATTCACGGCGGGGGTGACGAGGATTTCGAACACGCGTTGGCGCTTTGTGAATTGCTGACGCCCGGCGAGCGCCCCAAGGTGGCGTTACGAGCACGCCGGAACGTAAAGCTGATCGTCGCCAATTACTGGCCCGTCATAGTCCAAGTGGCCGACGCCATCGAAGTTCGCCGGCACACCTGCCACGAGCGCATCAAGGCGATTCTGGCGCACGTCCCTAAACCCTGGCCGCGCTGTCTGCGCAAGCCGGCACCGTCAACCCTGGCCACCAGGACGACATGAAACGTAGCCACCCACCAGACCGACGCGGGAGCTTCTATTTCCCGCGCTGCATAGACGTGCTTAGCCCAATGGCAATGTCGCTCGTGTTCCACCTGGCCGCGCAGTGCATGACCGTGCGCAATGGGAACATGACGGCGAGCTTTCGCGAGTTCCAGCGGCTCGCACCCGGCACGTGGCGCTCAAGCGCGACGTTCTGGAAGGCGATGCGCGAGTGCCTTGATACGGGCTTCGTCGAGAAAACGACCGCGAGCGCCGGCCGACCGCACACGTACCGACTCGGGTTTGTGGACCTGGGCGTTCCCATGCAGCCGGGCGGCTCTGCGTGGCCTATCTACGGCTGGAAGCCACGGGCGCGCCCTGCAGCGACACCGACGGCGGGAGGGCGCATCCATGGGCGTTGACACTCAGGTGCGCAAGGAAGGCGGCAGGAAGCGCAGCAAGCGGAACGACCGTTGGGGCGACATCAAGGGCGGGCGGGCGTTCGTGATTCCGTGGGAGAGCTTGCATCACGCGAACTGCATCCGACTGTCTCCGCATGCGCACAAGCTGCTGATAGACCTCGGCCGCCAGTACACGGGCAAGAACAACGGACACCTTTGCCCAGCGTGGACGCTGATGCAGCAAGTCGGATGGAAGTCTGCCGAGACGCTGTTCTACGCCACGCGCGAGCTTGAGCATTACGGATGGATTGCCAAGACGCGGCAGGGCGGGCGCAACTCAGCGAACCTGTACCGCCTCACCTGGCATCGCATCGACGCACGCGAAGGCATAGAGCTTGACGTGGCATCACCGACGTTCGCGCCCGGCAACGAGTGGGAGCGAGAGCGGGCCGACTTCGATCGCAACACCATTGCGCGAAGGAAGGATGCCGCATGACTCACTCGCCCAGCGAGGAACGTAAAAAGCAAACAGTAACTCGCCTGGCGAGTAACGACCTTGCGGACTCACTCGCCTGGCGAGTAACCCTCACTCGCCCAGCGAGGAACGTAACTCTGACTCACTCGCCAGGCGAGTGTATGGGGCCTATTTTGACCCTTTACGTTCCTCGCCTGGCGAGTACCTATATATCTATGCCATATGGGTGCAGATTAAGCGGGCCTGCTGTTGCTCGTGCTGGTGCTCAGATTCAAGGCTTCAGAGCACGGCGGCCGATCACAAAAGAACGGCGGGCGCTCGATCGGAACCTGTCCACGCCTGTCCACGTTTGTCGGGATTGTCGGGATTCCTCGCGAGGACTCGCGAGTACCTGCCGAGGAACGGACGCTCAACGGACGCTCAACAGGCGTTGCCGGTGGATGCTACTAGGATGCTGCCAGCATGCTGCTAGCACACGTCTAGCACGCGAAGAACCCAGTGGGTTATTGCCGGGTTTCCGCGCCGGCGCAATCGGCAGCACTGGTGCGGGCCGCAGCTGGATCAGCACCAGGCCGCGCGCCGCTGAGCACCAGCGCATCCGCAGATCATCCGCAACGGTGCGGACAGATTGCGGACAGATTGCGGAAGGCATGCAGGCGCAGGCGTTCGGCAGGCGTTCGTCGTCGAGCCGGAACGCGATGATCGTTACCTCGCCGTTACCCGATGCGTTACCGATGCGCACCGCATGCGCCGGGCATCCGTCCATCGCGGGCAGATCGGCTGCAATCATTTGCGCGCAACTGCTAGCAATTGCTAGCACGACGGGGGCACCCGTCTCTGCACCCATGGGCGCAAGGGGCGCAGGGCTCCAGGCCACGCCAGACCTCGCAATCGTAGGGCTTGTTGTTGCGCCCTATGGCGCCCGAAAAACTCTGCTGAACCGTGAGTGCCTGCCCCCCGTGGTAGCGGCTGCGCGTCAGAGGGACCCCGACACCGCCGGCCCAGCGCGCACCAACCCATGCCCGCCTGCCCGATCAGCTGGGGTCCCTTGTGACCGTGCGCGTTACCACGGGGGCAGCAGACTCACGGGGCTCGAGAGTTTTTCGAACTCTATGGCGTGGCAGCAGCAGATGCCCGAAAGCGAGGCGCCCCAACGCTTCAAGGGTGACACGTCTGATCTCGGGCTGAAGTCGCGGGTCCTTTGGGCGAGGTGGCGGTCTCGCGGGGCCTACTACTCGCCCGCCTCTGCTAGCCCCAGCACCACCTGGATTTCCTACCTCGGCTGGCCGCGAAAATGAACACGCATCAGGGTTTGACCCTAACGCCTCCGGAAGCCGCGCCAATCGCGCCACAATCGACCGTGGCGCTTTCGGCTACTACCCTACCGGCCACGCCGAGAACGCGCAGCACAATACAGAGCGCGCAGGAATTCGCACGGCGCAGAGCGACCGACCTATTACCACAACCTTGGGCAGTCATGAGCATAATCAACTACCGACGCAGCGCGATCAACGATGAAGCGCTTCGGCTCGCCGCCGAAAGACAACGCGCCGCTGAAAGCGACGACCTCAGGCTGTTGTCGACGCAACAAGTCGCCAAGTGCCTGGGCAAGACAGTGCGCACAATCGAGCGCTGGCGGAAAGAGAGGATCGGGCCGAAGCCGATCCAGATCGGCACGCGGTTCCACTACACGAGGCGCGGCCTCAAACAATGGGAAGACAGCGGCGGTGCGATAGGCGGCTGGTGAACGCGCAGAGCCGACAGCAACCACACGAACGCCGACATTTCCCGTCGAGAAAGTCGCGGATGAAAAATCCGTGGGATATCTGAAGTAGGAGAGGACGTTTTTCCAATCGCGCAATCGGGCGGCCTCGCAAGGTTCGCGCAGTTCTACCCTGAACATACATTCACAAACCGACATTTGATACACCAACACCGACGTGTTGCGCCCATTCCAAACGCGGTTATCGAAATCGCAAGAACCCATGAGACAGTGATAGGGGTAGAAACACGTTCTTCGTCACGCCTTGCGTTTGACGTGTGCCACCTCTGAGCCCTAGATTTCCGGCACGCTAGCAGTAGTGCCACCCGAAGCCCGCCCTAACCCGGCGGGCTTCGTCGTTTCCGCCCTTCCCATTTCCCAGCGCGTGCCGGTGCCAGACACCGGCGCTGCGCTTCGTCGTGTCCGCCGCAAGGAGAACGCCAGCCACCTACCTGCAGCACCCGCACCTAACGGCACATGCCGCCCGGGCCGATGCGCCCACCATTGAGAGAAAAACGCCATGGGATTGTTTGACTTCCGAACCAGTGATAGCGCGAAGCTCGCGGCCGAGATCGAGCGCGAGCAGCAGCAGGCGGACGCCGCCATCAAAGCAGCCGAGGACGCCCACGAAGCCGGGCAGCAGGAACGCAACGAGGCGATCCTGGCCGGCGACGAGAAGGCCGTCGACAAGCTCGACGCCAAGCTCTCCGAGAAGGTCAAAGAGCTGCGCCGCAAAGCCGGTATCTACGCCAAGCGCGTCGAGCTGCTGAAAGAGAAACACGCCGAAGCGATCGAGCGCGAGGAGTCCGGCCGGCTCGACGCCATCGCGGCCAGCGCCGAGAAGGCGCGCAAGCTCGCCGAGGAAATCACGCGCAAGGAATACCTGGCTGCGGCAACGGCGCTGGCCGACGTGCTGAACCGTCTTGCTGCACTCGACGAGTTCATCACGCAACAGAATCGCGTTCTGGAACGCGCAGACCGCGATGAAGTGCACGGCGCCAACGCGTTCAGGCTGGCGCCGTCGCGTACCGAGAAGCGCACGAGCATCAAGCGCGTACACATCAGCAGGCCGGAGCATCCGCACCATGAGGAGCACAAGGCGTGGGAAGCATCGCACGGGTCCAATTTGATCCTCGGCGAACACGATGGCCGGCAGCCGACGGTGCGCCTGCCACAGAGCGGCGAAGTTCAGAAGCACATGGATGTTTCCGTGGATGAGGAAGTTTTCATTGCCGGCGACTACGCGGAGCCGCTGTGGAAAGCGATCAAGGGCTTGCCGGGACTCATGGCCGGAGAACCGGCGCTGTACACGGGCGAGCCGAACTTAGCCAACGACCACGTCCGCGAGGCCGTGCAGGCGAAGCGTCAAGCCGCACTCCAAAGCATGAGACTCTGAACCATGACCATTTCCGTTTACGACCACGGCAAAACCCCAACGCTTGAAGTCGGCATGCTCCGGGCCGACCCGAAAAAACCCGGTGTCCCTCTCGTTGGTGAGGAATGGGTGCGCGGCGAGCGCGTCCAGGCTGTTACCGCCTACACGCACGATCCGCGATGGCAAAGCCCCGGGTGGGAAACGCGGGCCGCAACCGCCGACGAGATCGCCGCAAGCAAAGGCAACGCCGCGCCGGTGTCGACCAATTCCACAGTCGCCGCGCCCGTGGCTGCGGCGACCGTCCAGTCGGTTGACTGGGCTGCCCTAGTGGAAGTCGCGGAGCGCAAAGGCATCCCGTCCGCCGAACTCCGCCAGCTTGCTGGAATGCCGGCGACCAAAGGTTCGACGATTCATCCAGCGCCAGCCGGGACCGATTCGGCCGCCATGTGGGATGCCGCCATCGCGAAGGCAAACCAGAAGTTCGACGGACCGACCCTGAGCGCCGCTGCGATTTACGACCGCCGCAAGGATGGCGCGAGTGCACCAGCTACCGGCGAGGGCGCAGGTACCGCATCCGGGCTATGGGATGCGGCGATCGCAAAGACCGTTGAAGCTGACGACTCAATGCTTTCTCCGGAGGCCAAGGCGAGGGCCGAGGCGAAGCGCGCCGGCAAGACGCTGTCGTCGTCGGAGATCTACGGCGCCCGCCGCAACCCGCAACGCATGTAACCGCCTCGGCGCCGACAAGCCGGTGAGTGTCGGCAACAACCCCGGCAGTCGCAGGCCGCGTCACTCCCACGCGGTTGATGCGGCAACCATCACAGGGCGCTCCAGTCGGGGCGCCCTTTCTCATTCTGCTAAACCAAGGACCCACGAAACATGGCAATGATCAGTATCAACGACTACAGCATGCAGCCGGCGCAGGTAACGCTGATCGGTCCCGTTATCGACGATATCGGCGGGGTAACCGCAAGCGTGCAATTCCTCCTGAGCGGCGGTCACATGGTGCACTTCCGCGGCACGCACGGCGAGTGCGCCACCAAACGCGCGGAAGTCGTGACGGCCATCAACGCGCTCGATGCACCCGTCGAGCCGTAACGCAATCTGATTCAACGCAACATCGAAACCGAATAGCGCTCCGATCGGGAGCGCCTCTTTTCTGTCGTTTCTGGAGATTGAGATGCCCAACGCAATCATCAACGAGTTCGCCTGCGCCGGCCATCAGCCCGGCGGGGTTGTGCAGGCTGCAGCGATCCACAACGCAACGAAGGTTGTCGAGATCGGCGGCACCAGCGTGCAATCGGCCGAGACGGAACCAGGTACGAACTTGGTCCGCGTGTACGCCGAAGCAGACTGCAGCATCAAGACTGGTGCCGACCCGACCGCTTCGGCGGCGAACGGCATTGCTCTTGCGGCGGGGACGTATGACTACTTCGTCATCACGCCGGGCCACAAGATCGCCGTCATCTCGCGCACGGTGTCCTGATGCTCGGGTTCATTGGCGTTTGCCGCAACTCGGGCCAGTTTAGTGCCGCCGGCGACCCGCCGTCACCGGAGATGGTGCGCGATGACGAATTCGACCACCCGGAATTCTGGGTAACCGAAGGGGGTTCGATAGTCAGCGGCGGTGAAATTTCCTCGATCAACGACGACGGCACAATGCCAGCGACCTGCGCGTTCAAGGACGGCAAGCGCATGGTCATCGGGCAGTCCTATCGTTGCCGATCGCAGGTTTTGTCGAACTTGTCGGGACTGTGCCGCCTGATCGCGCTCGATGTCGATACCGGCAACGAACAGGTCATCAAACAGGTATTCGACGAAGGCCAACTTGTCGACGAGACGTTCGTCGCGACTGTCGCCGGCACGCATTTCCGGATCCGGTTTTTCGAGTTCTCTATCCGGCTTGGATCGGCCTCGCTCGTGCCCGCCGCACCCTGATCCAACACATCAACCCAACCCCCAAGGGCGCCCATGTGGCGCCCTTTTCCATTTCTGAGGGCCGACCCACCATGGCAACAACGCAAGAACGACTCGACGAAGTTCGCGCCGCAATCAGTTCCGTGCTTACCACGGGGCAGGCGATCTCAGGCGAAGGCCGGAGCATGACGGCCGCCAACCTGGGCCAGCTGCGAGAACTGGAAAAATCGCTGATGCAGCAACTGGCATCGGAGAAGGGGGCGGCCAGCAAGCGCCGCCGCATTACGTACGTCGTGCCGGGATGATCCTGTCAGCAATGCGCGACTCGCACGACCAATTCGGCTGATCGGCCGATTCACCGGGACATGGAGCGTCCCGAATTGTCCGGTTTAAGGCCGGAAAACCCAACGTTCCGGATACCAGAGCCATGACAAACGCATTTCTGGCGCGCTTCGCACGAGCCGCTGATGCCGCGTTCACGCGCGCAGGCTTGGCGGATACCGCCACATACAAGCAAACCCCTCAGTCTGAAACCGTACCGTGCGTCGTGATGATTGATCGCGACGTTCAGCAGGTAGGCACCGAAACAGAAACCGCCGACAAGCTCACGACGCTGCGTGTTTCATCGGCATCAGTCCTGCGACCGGTCAATGGCTCAACGTTCATCGTTGGCGCCGAGACGTTCGTCGTCGAGAGTCTGGAGGCGAGCGACGAGGCATACCACGTCTGCATCGTATGGGTGCAGCCATGACGTTGCCCGTTAGCGAACGCGTGCTAGGCGCGATCGTCGCGCGCCTGCGCCTCATCACGATGGCCAACGGCTACAACACGGACGCCGGCACGAAGGCGTTCAGAGCCAAGCGCACGTTTGATTCCGTCGATCTTCCCGGCTGCAGCGTGTGGGACTCCGGAGAGGAAACGAACGAGGGCACGAGCAACCATAGCGCGATGCTGATGCGGCAACTGGTGACCGTGGAGGCGCACGTTGCCAGCGACAAGGCGGACTCCGGTGTTCAGGCGGGCCTGCTGAAAGCCGACGTCAAGCGCGCGGTCCTGTCTGGTGGCCACCTGGTCGACGATGACGGAGGGCTCGGCGAAATCGTCTATCTCGGCGCAACGGTGGAGTCCGCGCCGAGCGGTGGAAACACCGAAGTAACCAACGTCAATTTCGCGATTCTCTACAAGGAAACGCGCGGCGATCCGACCGACAACACGGGCCGCATTCGGCCATGAGCGTTCGCGTCGATTCCCGCGGCGCCTACAGCGCAGGGAAGCGGTTCAAGGGAATGGCCAGCCGGATGGACAAGGCCGAGTCACTAGCGGTCGCTGATCTACAGCGCCGCATCGTTCCGGAGTTCGTACGGGCTGCGCAGGAAACCTACAACATCAACGCAAAGCGCGTTCGTGAAAGCTCCGGCGCGCGCAGACAGGGCACTGCCGTTGAACTCACCGGCTACGACCGTCCAACTGGATTGCTCCAGTACGGGGCGAAGGAAACCGGCGCGGGCGTCGTCGTGCAGGTACGCAAAGACGGACCCGCAACGAACCTCGGGCACGCGTTCATCAGGCCGGGCCTGAGTGGAAACAAGCAAGTCTTCTCTCGCGTGGCGTACGGCAAAGGCGCGTACCGCCGAAAGATGACGAAGGGTAACTACAAGGGCGAACTGCGCACGCCGATCGCGGCGCACTACGGCCCTAGTACGGCACAGATCCTGCGCAACCAGCAGATGCAAGAACGACTCATCGGATTCTCACAAAAGCGACTGAGCACCGAAGTTCGGCGCCAGATCGGGAGGCTGTGACCAATGGCAACACGCGACGAGAAAATCAGATTTATTGCCGAAGTCGAAGGAAAGAAGGACGTTGAAGGCATGGGGCAAGCCTTCGACGCCGTCGGCAAGGCAGCGGACAAGGCGGACCCTGCGGCCAAAGCGCTGATTGACGATCTCGAGCGCCTGGGCAAAGACAAGTCGGCGATTCAGGCATTCGTCAAACTCAAGGCCGAACTGGCGGAAACCTCCCCCAAGCTGGCAACGGCGAAGGCGGAACTTGAACGCCTGCGCGTCGAGATGGGCAAGACGGACACTGTAAGCAAGGGGCTGCAGAAGTCTTTCGATGCGGCTGAAAAAGAAGTCGCGCGACTGACGAAGGCGGAGAACAAGCAGACGGTAGAACTCGTGAAGCTCGGCGGACAGCTGGCCAAGGCGGGCGTCGACACGAACAACCTCACCGCGGCCGACAAGCGCCTCAACGACGAGGCCGCGAAGCTGGCGCAGCGCACACGCGATCTGGCCGACAAGCTCACCGCTGAGGGCAAGGCCGCACGGGACGCTGCTGGCGGTGTCGGCGAACTGGCCAAGAAATCCAAGGAAGCGAAATACGACAGCGACGGCCTTTTCGGCGTGCTCGGCAAAATCGGGCCGCTTGCTGCAGCGCTGGGAGTCGCGTTCGCCGGGATCAAGATCGGCGGCGATGCGTTCGGCGGTGCGGTCGCGATCGAGCAATCACTGTCGCGCGTCAAGGCCATCGCCGAGGGCACGGCCGAGCAGTTCGCGCAGCTGGGCAGCAAGGTCCAGGAAGCGGCCCGCGACGTCCAGGTTGCGCCGGAAGTCGCAGCGCAGGCACTGGCCGAACTCGCCGGGCAAGGGCAGACCGTCGAACAGGCGTTCGCCTCGCTGGTGCCGACGCTACGCCTCGCCAAAATTGCGGCGATCGACGTTGGCGCCGCTGCAGGCGCTGTCGATGATGTGCTCGACCTGTTCGGCCTGAGCGCAGATAAGGCAGGCCACGCGGTGGACGTGCTTGTCAAAGCGTCGAAGGGAAGCGACGAAGGGCTCAACGGGCTAACCGGTGCGCTGTCAAAGATCGCGCCGACCGCGCGCGACGCTGGCCTTAGCCTTGAGGACACTGTCGGCATTCTCGGCATTTTCGTGCAGAACGGAATCAGCGCGGAAAAGGCGGCAAAGGTTCTGGTGAAGGTCTTCGGCGATCTGCGCGACCCAACCAGCGAATTGCGGCAGAACCTGTCGGACCTGGGCGACAACAGCGGCGACCTAGCAACGGCAATCGAGACACTGGCCGGCGCCGGCGACAAGAGCAGAAAGACGCTGGACGGGCTCGACTCGTCCGCGCGGCACCTCGTGCTGTTCCTGATACAGCAAGGCAAGGGCGCAATTGGTGAGTTCACCAAGTCGCTGCAGGACGTGGACGGCGTTGCCGAGAAGGTCGCCAAGACGCTGGACGACAACCTCGGCGGTGCATTCAAGAACGCCAAGGCTTCGTTCAGCAACCTGGCTACCGCGTTCCTGACGCCGATCCTCGCGCCGCTCAAGGACGAGATCGTTCTGGTAGGCAAGGCGTTTGACGACTTCGCCAAGACCGAGGCGTTCAAGCGCCTGTCCGAAGCGCTCGTGGTGTTCGTCGAAACCGGCCTATCTGCGCTGAATAAGTTCGTTGCCGAACTCGACTTTGAAAAGGTCGCGACGAACCTTGAGAATTTCGGCACCAACGCCAGCGCCTTTTTTACCAAGTTCCGCAGCGACATCGAAGGCGTCGCGACGTTCACCGGCAAGCTGCTGACCGGCATCGGCGTCGCATTCGATGGTACGGCGACCGTCATCCACGGCGCTGCAACCGCCATCGCCGGCGCACTCGCTGGCATCGTCAAAGCGGCCGCGCTGGTTGCATCGCTCAACATCGGGCAGGAACTGAACGACAAGCTGGCCGGGGTGCAGTCGACTGCCGAAAAGCTCGACGAACTTGCATCGGCGCTGTTCGAGTCTGCGAAGGCTAACTACGACTCAACGGGTACGGCGGCCGAGGGATTCAAGGCGAAGCTCGACGCGCTGACCAACTCGCTGAACACTGGCAAGCCGGCGGTGGAAGGCACTGCGGCCGCTCTGACGACCATGGGCACCGCGGCCGAGGGATTGCCGGAGAAGGCAGGCGCCGCGGTCGCGGCTATCGACGAAATCGGACTGGCCGGCATTCGTGCAGCAACCGGTGCAGTCGGAGCGGCAACGGCAATCGATGGATTCGGCGAGGCGATCCAGAAGGCGAACACGCCGCTAGAGGCGGCGAAGCTGCGACTGTCGGAAGCAAAGGACGCGCTGGTAGCGCTGCAGCAATCGGCCGAGGCGACGCCGGAAGCGCTGGCCAAAGCGAACGCGGAGTTTCAGGCGGCGACGCTCGCGCTGCAGAAACTCACGGTAGCCACGAAGGACGACAAGAAGGCTGCTGACGAGTTGGCGCAGGCGTACAAGGATCTATCGCAGGTATCGCAGGCGGATCTCGTCACAGCCTACGACAAGACCGTCAAGGCGCTGGACACTGTCATCCGCGCGCAGCAGCGGGGCGCGGCGACGAGCGAGGACGTGCGCCGTGCATTCATCGCCATGGCTGAGGCACAGCTGCGGGTCGTGGCCGACAGCGACAGCACGACACGGGCACGCGCCGAGAACGAGCTACGCGTCAAGGCGGCAACGCTGGGCGTCGTGGATGCGCTGGACAAGCTCGGCCTGGCTGGCAAGAAAGCGGGCGACGATGTTGCAGCCGGCGCGAGCAAGGCCACCGGTGCACTGGAGGAAACTGCGGCGACCGCCGACAAGGCCGCGGCGAGTGCGGAGAACCTGGGCGCGTCGTCGAACACAGCCGCGGCCGGGCTGCAAAACGTCACGACCGCCGGCCAAGCTGCGGCGGAAACGGCGCTTGATGTGTCGCAGGCATTCACCGACTCGGCAACCAGCATCCTGGGCCTGGATCGTGTGGCGTTCAACGTGCTGTCCGAGCAGCAGCGTCAGGCCGCCGAAATGCTTGAAACGCTGCGATCGCAGAACCTGCAGTATGACGAGCAGGCGCAGCGACTGGCCCAGCTGCGGCAGCAGTTCAGCGCACTAGGCGATGCACAGCTGGAGCAGATCGCACGCGAGCAACAGCTACTCGAGCAGAACAGGCAGCGCGCGCAGCAGGAACGCGCACGCGAGCAGCAGAGCAACACGACCACGATGAACTCGGGCGGCGGTAGTGGCGCTGCAATACCGCGCGGCTCGCTGGTGGTGGAACTCAAGGCCAGCCGTGTCGACGCGGACGCGCTCATGGCCGACTCGGGTGCTATGGACAAGCTCACCCGAGCGTTCGCGAAACGCTTGCAGGACCTGGCCGGCAGGGGCGGGTTCAGTCTGAAGTAGGGGCTTGAAAGCTAACTGCGTGTGAGCGATATCTTGGCTCAACACAATATGCGTCTTCGAACTGGGCCGAGTATTCGGCCCGCCGTACACGAGTGTTTACGGCGAGCCGAACGATTGGTACCTGAACGATAGCGTCGATGCCCCGAAAAATTGCTAACGAAATCATATAGATGCAACGTTCATTGCGCGCAACTTTTGTTGTCAAATCGCTTGTCAAAAAAAGGGGGTGCAACTATACTTGCGCCATGAGCACAAAAGCCGGCCCGGTGCTCGCCCGCCTCTCTGAGGTCTCGCCCGGCGCGAGGTAAGTGGATCCGGACTTACGGAGCCCCGCCCAGCGCGGGGCTTTCGTTTTTCATGGCTTCCGCGGTTTTGTCCCGCGCAATGTGTGACCAAGCAGAGCGCGGAATGAGATCTTTCCCCGTCCGGGCTCAGGCTTCTCTGCGTCTAACGCGTACGCCGACTGAATAACCACCAAGACTGCATTTTTGCCGAGATCTTTGCGGCGCGTGAGATTGAAGAAAACGCCGTACCGAACTTCGCCAAAGACCACGGTGACATAGTTGTCATCTTTGGCAAATGCGCAGCTCCGCTCTACAAGATCACGCGCGATTGCACCAAGATTCTTCGATAGCTCATATCGAATCGGACAAAATGTCCGAGTCTCGCGGTTGTCCGAATATTTGTCGCTACGGTTATCGGTTGGTTCGCATCCGCGTGTGAACGTGTGCAGTGAGAATCCGATATGCAGTTCTACCGCGATTTCCGGCAGCCCACGGTCAGCAGGCATAACAACGCGCAAGCGAAACGGATGCAGATGGTTTAGGGGATAGTTGTTAGATCGCCCATCATGGTGCGGCATCCAACGAATAAGTCCGCCATCCCAATTGACACCCATTTTTAGTTCTCAGTAAGTCGATGGATGTCTATCTGCGGAAATAACTCTGACGGCGCGCTTGCTGTCGCGTCGGAGCGGGATTGCCGGAGGGCTTTGCGGTCGATCGCGACTACGCTGCCTTGCGACATCCGCCCGTGATAAGTCTACGCCCACGCTGAGAGCACACGCCAGCATCACCTTGTTGCCTGGGAAAATTCCGAGGCCATTTCCAGAATTTTCCTAATGCCTCGCCCGATGCGACGGCGCATCGTGTCCGCCCCAACCGGAGGCGACCATGAGTGAACCCGCACCGATTCCGTTTGAAAAACGCTGGCTTTCCGCCGAAGACATCGGCGAGCTACTTGGCCGTGATCGACGCTATGTGCTGGAGCGCATGGCGTGCCGGCCAGACTTCCCAAAGCCCGACCGCACCGGCCGCCCGCGCTGGCTCGCTGGCGAAGTCATGGCATGGCAGATCGCCGCGCGAGATTCGCAGCAGGCTCGTCGACGCCGGAGCTCGAAGCCCTGAGAGCTTCCACGCCCAACCGCCAGTAGCACACGACATACCGAGGCGACGCTCCCATGCAACCCGTTGCAATGATTGTGCTGCTACTGGCTACCAATGCGATCGCCGCCGAATACTACGAAAGCGCGACAGCTGGCTCGCATCGCTGGTCGGGCGAGCCGTGCGCCGCTGTCTTTTGATTCCGACCAAGCGGTAAAATCGTGAGCCAAGCTTTCTATAGTTTTGCGAGGGCGCCCTTGCCGGCAACCCACAGGAGCGACACACCGGCGACGGCAAAGCTCAGATTTACGCCCGTTATGCGCTGCGCGAGCGGAGGATCAAGTGCACACGCGATCATTGCGATCCCGGAAGGTATCGCCGAAGCGGCTAGCGATCGATTAACGAGCTGGTCAAGATGTATTTCTGCCTTCGTCCATACTTTGAAAATCGAAAGGCCGAGAGCGAAAAGAACAAAACACCCAACCATGAACAAGTCGAGCCGTATGACTATGTCATTCATAGCGACGCCTCGCTTCGGACGCGCGCAACTTACTCCGCTTAGCGGAGATCATGGCGGTGAAGTAGGACACCACACCACTCAATACAAAAGTAGTAACAAGGGCGATGGCTGGCAAATACTGCCCGGCAAATGATTGTTCCGGGATTTCACGCGCGCCGCTTACTCTGCCTGCAATCACGTTGACATACAAAGCCGAGAACAGACCGCCAATGAGGCTGATTGCTCCGACCATCGTGGTCAAGAGCATTGCTGTTCGTTTTCGGCGATCGACCGCCCGGTCTTCTTTTTCCAGCTTCTCAACAATATCGTACTGTCGCGCTAGCTCTTCACGCATTGGGTCGCCGAGCGTCTCTCTGAGACGTCTGTTCTCGTCGAGAAGCCTTTCAATTCCTTCGGCTTGCTTCGCCTGACTAACAAGCAGACTTTCTAGCTGACTGTGCAATCGCCCAATGGTGTCGGGATCGTTAGTAGCCAACTGACACCTCCTTGGAGCCGTGCGTGCTACGTACGATTGCGCAAATTATCAACATTTGCAACGCCCTCGGCGCGCGCGCGCTCATCAGGCGAGACGGCTATCTGTAGGATGCGCCTATGCCCCACCACCGCCGCAACTTCGGCCTGTTCTCCTCGTGCAGGACCACACACAAGGTAAACGCTATTCTTCGGCCTCGACTAAAGGAGCTCCATCAGCGGCGCGTTTGACAGCAGCGATGCCTTCCATGGCCCCTTCTTTCGACGCATAACCCTGCCCGGAATCAGCAATCGTGTCCGAACTCGAAATTAGCCGCCAATGCCATTTTCCGGACTTCTTGCTTTTATATACTTCGAATCGTGGATTTGGCAGAGCTTTGGATGACATTCGGACATGCATACTTTTGGCCTCTAGTTGATGCTGCCTCGCAGCTGGAGCAACAAAAATTACATATCAGCCTTTGAACCGTAGCGTGAGAGTTTCAGAAAAGCCTAAGACAACGCGAAGCGACTCCAGTGAGCTTCCCCAACAATCGCGATCGGCCATCCAGTCTCGCGAATTTCGAACGCCTTCAGAATCTTCGTCCCGTGCGTGGAGTGTTTCCAGTCGTCAGATCCGAGGTTCCCGACGATGAGGTAATGCACCTTTCCAGAGACATTGGACGCGACCTTTCCCCCACGTTCTTCAATGAGCTTCGACACTTCCTTGCGACTCCCGACGTTGAACACGCCGGTAAAAACGAATGATCGGCTGGCGTGAATGATCTCGGGCGCGGGATCATCAAGCATCAAGCCTGACGGCCTACTATTGGCAACGCGTTGATCAACAACTTGCCCGGTCGCTTGCATTAGAAGTTCGAGGAGTTCGCGCTCTTCGGTCGCATCGAGAACGCCGTCCTGCATTGCTCGCGCGACCCGGGGATACAGCACGTTGAACGGAAACTCATTGCAGAGTAGGCGGTTGCTTTCGAGCCAGCGAAGCAGAAACGTTGCCTCAGTTGAATTGATGCCACCGTCGGCAAGAATCCCGCGGCAGAGGCCGATCAACTCGTCTGTATCCCTGCCGACGCGGTAACGAGCCGTGAGCGCACTCGCTGGGGCCATCCCGTCATCGGCTCTCGTACGGCCAAAAATGCCCATAGGTGCCTCTGGTCCGTGGTTACAGTCAGCAACTGCCGCCTACGGCTTGAACCTCCCATGTCGCTGCCATTTTGTCTATGGCTCAATGGCGCGTAGGTGTGGGGGTAACTTTGGGGGTAACTCACCAAAGCTGTCCCGCTGCATCCCGCATAGTTCCGCCATTTCCCGCTATCAATTAGATGCCGACAGTCGGCATACCTCGCAGATCCAGCGGCATCCGCCGACGTCCGAATCTCGCACCTCTGCGCAAAAGGGCGTCGCGAAACGCTACCCCCATCCTCGACCGGCGAGGCTGCGCGATCACGGGGCAGTAGTGAGTTCGTTGCACAGTTCGGCAGGATCAGCGGCTTGCAAGAAGGGTGAAACGCCAACCCTCGGGCGCGCCGCCCTGGCAGGGGGAAGTCTCAGCTGCCGCGCGGAGCGCTGTCGCGTTCGTGCTGTAGATAGTCGCGGTTCTCCTGAATCCATCGCCCGATCTGCACTGCCGCTTCTGCGGCTACAGAATCGGGCATCGCGCCGCCGGTCAGTTGCACCATCCATGCGGCGATGCCCTCGGGCAGTTCGTTGAGATCGTCGCACTCGACGATCCGACGGCGCATGTCCGGCCAGGTAATCGACCATCCGTCCTGCTTCACGGTCACGC
>WUUC01027843.1_pt1 | contig 20896 bp, 25 predicted proteins | sample 6278441 | NCBI WGS metagenome assembly WUUC01 (sample SAMN13675441, study PRJNA597444) | soil metagenome | isolation source: soil | place: USA: Washington | collected 2017-10
TCAGGAACGGGGTGATGTACGTCCAGGCGGCGAACTGCCCGATGAACACCACCGCGCCCGCCGCCATCCCGAACCGGGCGGCCCGCCGCGTCACGACACCCACGAGATCACGCAGGTGCGTACGCCCGTCCGGAGGAATACCCGGCAGCACGACCATCTGCACGACCACGACAAGCAGAACCGACGCCGCCGCGATGGCGAACGTGAGGCGCCAGCCGACGAGATTGCCGAGGAACTGTCCGGCAGGGAGCCCCACCACCGTCCCACCCGAGATACCGGCCGCGATGATGGTGATGGCGCGAGTTCCGCCGGCTGGGCCCACCAGCTTGGGTCCGATTGGTGAGACCACGGTCCAGAACGCTCCGAGGGTGGCACCGAAGATCATACGGGCGATCAGCGCCAACACGAAGTTCGGCGCTACCGCGACGATCGCATTTGACACCAGTACCGCCAGGCCCAGGATGAGGATGACCGAACGCCGGTTGAAGCGGCTGGAGCCCAGGAAGAACAGCGGCGCAGACACCGCGGCGCTGAAACCCGGCACGAGCACCATCAGCCCTGCCAGGCCGAGCGAGACATGCAATCCGCCGGCGATCTGCGGTAGCAGCCCGACAGGCAGCGTCTCCGTCATGACGATGATGAACGCGCCGAGCGCGATAGCTCCGACGGACGCCCAGCCCCGTCTGCCGCCGAGCTCCACGGCAGGAGCGGCAGCGTCAGGGATCGCAGGCTGGGTCGGAACGGCTGCGGCGCACGACGATGCCGCGACCACACGCACATTCCGTGCGCGGTATGTCGGCGTGGCTTCGTTTTCGGTCATGTGTCCCCCTCACCCATCGCATGCTCCTGACCGGGCTCTGCTCTGTACGTCGCCATACAGCCGCATCACGCCGCGGCGTCCGCGCGGCCGAGTCAGCCCTTGACGAGTTCGATGATGTGGCCGAAGTCGAGATTTGACGCGAGCGCGGTCAGGTCTCCCTTCACGAGCTTCGCCGCAGCCGCCTGTAAGGCTCCGAGGGCATGCGTGTACGGGTCGACCCCGAGGCTGATCCGGCGGACACCGACCGTCTGGAGTTCCTCGAGGGTCGCCGTGTCCTGGGGGCTGACGAGGACGTTGACCGGCTTGGGCGCGACAGCTTCAACGACTGCGCTGATGGCGGCCAGGTCCGGCAGGTTCGGTGCGTAGAGGACGTCAGCTCCCGCCTCCGCGAAAGCGGTGAGTCGACGAATGGTGTCATCGATGTCGGAGATCCCCCACAGGAAGTTGTCCGTACGACCGGTCAGAACGATCCGTCTGTGCGCGGCCGCCGCGGCAGCCTCGATGCGGCGAACCGCGTCATCGAAGTCACGAATCGGGTTGGCGGGATCACCAGTGGTGTCTTCGACTCCAATGCCGGCCAGACCGCGGGCAACGGCAGCGTCGACAGTGGTTCCGACATCTTCCGGATTCTCGCCATATCCGTCCTCGAAGTCGCCGTTGATCGGCAGGCCGCTCATGGACGTGAGCAGGGCGGCATGATCAAGGTGCGTCTCCCGGCTGATGGCGTGGATGCCGTCGATCCGACCCAATGTCGCCGCGAAAGCCGCTGAAGAGGTCGCGATGGACTTGAACCCGGCCTCCTTGAAGAGCAGCGCTGACGGGCCATCCCATGCGTTCGGCATGATGAAAGTCTCGGCGCCACGATGCAGTCCCACGAACTGCTCGTAGCGCGCCCGTGCTGCGATGTCAGGAATTGCCACGGCGAGTCAGGCGCCCGGAGCGATCGCGCGGGCGGAGACACAGCCCCAGGTGCCCTCACGCTTCTGGTTGACTTCGTGCGGAACCAGAGCAGGAAGCTCGTTGACCGCCTCCGGCAGCTCGGGCCGCTTCACCAGCGTCATCCCGGCCGCGCCCGCAGCCTCGTCCGTCACCACGATCGCCTTCATCACACACACTCCCGGTAGGCGCCGTCAGTTGCGGCGTGGTCGAAGTTCTTACCGTCGCCCGCATCCGTGACCCGCAGCGTCAGCATCCGAGTGCCGGCAACGTCAGCCGACGCCCCTGGTGCGCCCAGATCGAGCCGATGTTGACGACCGCGCCCAACCGCGCCCGCGGTGACCATGCCCGCGGCGTTGACGAGCATGGTCGCGTCGGCGTGCTCGGCGGCGAGCCGCTCGCGGATCTCGGGCACCTGGTCGCGGTCGGCCGGATCGGTCGTGATGCCCCACGCGTTTCCTTGCTCCGACAGAGCCTCGACCGCGGACCGGACCTTGTCCTGATCACGACCCGTGATCACGGCGCCGCTGCCGCCGACCACCACGACCTCGGCCCTCGAAGTTCTCACTCATGACAGTTGTCCCTCTTCTCCACCGATTCGCGAACCCTGCGCCCGCTGGTCCACGTCGGACGGTTCATCGCGAGTGGGTCGGCACGGCAGACGACGCGAACCTAGTCACGACCGAACTGGTCGGTCAAGTCCACTCCGTGATCGGCGATAGCTTGGATGACCAGGCTGACTCCCCGAACGTTGGCCATCTCGAAGCTGATCCGGCGGTAAGAGGATCCCATGAGTGGACTAAATAGTTCTCTCTGGGGCATGATGAGCGCATCGGGGCAACGAACGGCAGGACCGCGAGAAGGGCAACCACGGTGAGCGAGCAGCAGGGCGCCATGCCCACCTCGCCGGTTACCGGCCATCCCTTGGCGCTGTCCTCGGCCACCGTCACGGCCGACGGCACCAGCTCCCCCGATCTCCTCGATCTGTCGATCAGCGTGCGCATCCTGGGCGACTTCGAGATCGAGCTGGCCACGATCGAGGAGATGCCGACAGCGGAGCGTCGCGAGCTGCGCATCATCCCGCTCCTGCTGAGCATGCTGCCCGACGTCATGCACCTCGCCGGCCGGAACAGGGGCCCTCGTCAGGACGACGCTGCCCCGCGGTCGTACACGCTGACGTTGACCTTCTCCGACGGGAGCGCCGCTACACAGTCGTGGAGCACGACGTTCGAGGTGCCACGCTCACCGGTCGCTGACTCGATATGGCACCTGACCGTCCCGTTCGGTCACTCGGTGGCGCCCGCGGTCCTTCCACACCTGCTCGAAGGAATACCAGGAGAAACCAAGTGAATCCCGAGATGAACGTACAGAAGAACGAGGACAGCGGGGCTTACGAAGTCGCGGTCGACGGGCGGGTGGTCGGCATGATCGTCTACCACACGCCGCGCGGCGACCAACGCGTGACGCTCAGTCACACGATCGTCGATCCGGAGTATCGCGGGCAAGGGATCGCGACCCGGCTCGTCAAGCACGTGCTGGACGATTTGCGAGCGCATGAACTGAAGCTCACCAACTACTGCTCCTTCGTGGCGGACTACATCGCCGACCACCCCGAATACAAGGAGCTCGTCGACAGTCGCTTCCCGGGCCGTGCGACGGTGCCCGACCGCGCACCGCGTGAACACGCCAACTGACGAACGTGGAGCACGGGATGCCTCAGAGCTCACATTCGGTCGACATCGACGGAGCGGTAATACGGAGCACGCGCCTGCAGCTTGCTCCGTGGACGATGCCCGATGTCGAAGCGGCGCTGAGCATCTTCGGTGACGACGAGGTTGCTCGATGGTTGGCGCCTGCCATGAGCCGCGTGCCGGACCTGGCCACCATGCAGCACCTGGTTTCCAGATGGGTCGCGGACAGTGCGGCCATCGAGCCACCGCTCGGCCGCTGGAAGGTCACAGACCGCGCCGCCGGACACACCGTCGGCGCGGTCTCTTTGCTGTCTCTGCCTCCCGACGCCATCGACATCGAGATCGGCGTGCAGATCGCTCGTGGCTGGTGGGGGAAGGGCTACGCCGGCGAAGCTGGTGAGGCGATCGCCCACTACGCCTTCGACAGCGGCACCGACGAGATATTCGCCGTCGCGCGTCCGGCGAACCACCGCGCGGCGTCCGCCGCGCGGCACATGGGGATGGACTGGGTCGGGCAGACCGACAAGTACTACAACACACGGCTCGACGTGTTCCGTCTGCGTCGATACGACCTGGACGTGCCGGCGCACGTGCAACACACCCTCGAGGAAACATGACCAAACCTGGCACCCTGCCCGACCGATGCGGCACCTTCACGATAGGAGGCCGCCCGGTCACTCGGCTCGGACTCGGAACCGCTCAAATGAGCGCGTCCGAGGTGTGGAGCCATCCGAAGGACGCCGCCGAAGCGGCGCGGGTGCTCCGCAAGGCAGTCGATCTCGGCGTGAACCTCATCGACGTCGCCGAGTCGTCCGGCCCGTTCGACTACGAAGAGCTCATCGCGCAGACACTGCACCCGTATCCAGAAGACCTGGTGCTGATGATCAAAGGCGGGCAGCTCCGGTCGTCGACAGGACAGTGGGAGCCGGTGCAACAGCCGGCGTTCCTTCGCAGGCAGATCGAGACTCGACTGTGGTACCTGAAACTCGGTCACATACCTCTGTTCCAGCTGCACGGCTTCAGTCCTCATGTTCCTGTCGCTGATCAGATCGGGCTGCTCACCGATATGCGGCGAGAAGGCAAGGTCGGGCTGATAGGGCTGGCGGAGGTGACGGTGGCCGAGCTGGCGAAGGCGCAGAAATACACCGAGATCGCAACGGTTCAGGCTGAGTACAACCTCACCAACCGAACCGCCGAAACATTGCTGACCTATGCGGAAGAGGAGAACATCGGGTTCATACCCTGGCTTCCGCTGGCGACCGGAGCACTGGCCGACCAGGACGGTCCCCTGGCGGCGATGGCGCGGCGACGCGGCGTCACACCAGCGCAGCTCGCCCTTGCCTGGTTGTTGAAACGCTCGCCCGCGATGCTGCCCACGCCCGGGACGCTGAGCATTCAGCACCTGAACGACAACGTGTCCGCAGTGGACATTCCGTTGACAGCGACCGAATTCGACGACATCGATCGGTTGACAGCGCGATCGTGATCGCGCTGTCAGTAGACAAAGGACGCTCAACGTGACCACATCGGAGGTCACCGCACCGAGACCGACGGGTGTGCCGCTCCGCTCGGCGCAAGGTCGGTGGATCCTGGTCGCGACCGTCCTCGGCTCCAGCATCGCGGGTATCGACGCGACCGTCGTGAACGTCACGCTCCCCGACATCGGCCGGGACCTCGGCGCGAGCTTCGCGTCGTTGCAGTGGACCGTGACCGGGTACACCCTGAGCCTTGCGTCGCTCATCCTGCTGGCGGGTGGGCTCGGCGATCGGTACGGCCGCAGGCGGATCTTCCTCATCGGCGTCGCCGTCTTCACTCTCGCGTCGGTGCTGTGCGCGGTCGTCCCCGACGTGGGAAGCCTCATCGGCGCGCGCATTCTGCAGGGTGTCGGCGGTGCGCTGATGACACCGGCGAGCATGGCCATCCTGCAGTCCACGATCGCCTCGGACGACCGGCCGAGGGCGATCGGAACGTGGTCCGGGTTCGCCGGAATCGCGGGAGGTCTCGCGCCGTTCGTCGGCGGGTGGTTGTTGTCCGTCGGTTCATGGCGCTGGATCTTCCTGATCAACGTGCCCGTCGCCGTCATCGTCCTGCTGGTGAGCAGGCGCCACATCCCCGAGACCCGCGATGACACGTCGTCGGGAATGGACTGGGGTGGCTCGGCGCTGGCCGTCGTGGCGTTCGCCGCGGCGACCTACGCACTGACCGCGATACCGGAGACGCCCGGAGGACCGTTGGCGTTGGCGAGCGCGGTCGTCGCCGTCGCGGCGGCGGCCGGGTTCGTCTGGTACGAACGACGCACGACCTCGCCGATGCTGCCGTCGTCGCTGAGGTCCACGCCGTTCGTCACGATCAACGTGATCACGTTCATCGTCTACGGCACGTTCGGCGTGTTCTCCCTGATCTTCACGATCGCGTTGCAGACGGTCTCCGGCTACAGCCCCGCCAAGGCGGGCAGCACCCTGTTGCCGATCACGATCATCAGCCTCGCGCTGTCCCCCTCCAGTGGCAAACTCGCGGCCCGGATCGGACCCGGGCCGCAGCTGTTCGCAGGTCCCGCGTTGTGCGGCGTGGCGGCGCTGATGGCCTTGCAGGTCGACGCGGACGCGGGTTACTGGACCGTGGTGATCCCGCTCGAGTGCGTGTTCGGCCTCGGTATCGCGGCGATGGTGGCCCCATTGACGTCCGTCGCGCTGTCGTCCGTGCCGGCTGAGCACGTCGGTGTCGCGTCCGCGGTCAACAACGCCGTCGCGCGCAGCGCCGCCCTGCTGTGGATCGCGGCCCTTCCCCCGCTCGTCGGGCTCACCGGCGCCTCGTACACGCGATCCGACGCGTTCCTGCCGGGCTACCAGCTGATCTGCGTCATCTGCGCCGTCGCGATGTTCGTCGCCAGCGCCATCGCAGGCGCGGTCTTCCGCAGCCACACGCCGTGCGACCGGCAACGCCTGTTCGCGCGCTCCCTGCCGCACCCGCTGTGCCGATAACGGCGGGCCGTTTCACTCACACCCCACCGGAGGTTGATTCGCCGTGTCACGACTGCACGCTCCCCCGCCGCGACGTCCCCGACGGGGCACGGCGGATCACGGTCGCGGTGCAGGTCCTGCTCACCAACTTCATCGACAACGGCAACACGACATTCGAGAAAGTTGCGATATGCCGGGCTCCGAGCTCTACGAGAAATTCATGGCGCTGCACACCCGTGACGGAGGCCTCGTCATGCCGAACGCCTGGGACGGCCTCTCGGCGTTGATGCTCGCCGACGCCGGTTTCGACGCGATCGCGACGTCGTCGTCGGCGATCGCCACCACGCTCGGCCGCGCCGACGGACGTCACGAGGTCACCCGCGACGAGCACCTCGAACACGCCCGGTTGCTCGGCCGGCTCACCGGGCTGCCCGTCAACGGAGACTTCGAGGACGGTTACGGCGACACACCCCAAGACGTCGCGGCGACCGTCGAGGCCGCCGTCGGGTTCGGCCTGGCCGGCATCGGGATCGAGGACACCTCGGGAAATCCCGAGCGACCCGTCCGCGACTTCGACGACGCGGTCCGGCGCGTGCGCGGCGCCGTCGAGGCGGCCAAGGGACGCATCGTCGTCACCGGCCGGACCGACAACTTCATCCAGGGGCGGCCCGATCTCGACGACACCATCCGACGGCTCACGGCGTTCGCCGAGGTCGGCGCGGACGTGCTCTACGCCCCGTACCCGCCCGATCTCGACGCACTCCGTGCGATCGTCACCGCGGTCGCGCCAGCACCGGTCAACGTCCTCGTGTCGCCCTCGGACAAGGTGCTGACAGTCGACGAGTTGCGCAAGGCCGGGGTCAAACGCATCAGCCTGGGTCCGTTCCTCTACATCCACGCGATGGGGGCACTCGAACAGGCCATCGAGACGCTCGTCGCGGGCGACCTCGCCCCGACGATCACCGGGATCAGTTTCGAGCGCATCGGCGAACTGCTCGCCCGCGTCAAGAACTGACCCGATCAGCACACCTCTCCTATTGATGGCAAGAAGAAGGCGGACATGGATCTCGACGAGCTCATGAACAAGCACCTCACGAGGTACTTCGACCAGAACAGGACCATTCCGGACGAGACGCTCCAGCAACTGCTGCGGTTTCTGCGGTCCACGCCGACCTCGGTGAACATCCAGCCCAACCACTTCTACGTGCTCGCCACGGACGAAGGCAAAGAGCGTCTCGCGGCCAACCTTGGCCAACGTTTCCAGGACAACGGCGAGAAGATCCTGAACGCGTCGCACACCATCATCCTCACCACCCGGGCAGACGTCCCCGACAGCCACCTCGAGGCGGTGTTCAGCAAGGAGGACGCCGACGGCCGGTTCCCGGACCCGACCAAGCGTGCGCTGTGGCAGTTCATGACCCGCGACTTCCTCAACCTGCGCAACTACGGCTACAAGGACCTGAACCACTGGATGGAGAAGCAGACCTACATGGTGCTGGGGATGACCATGATGGCGGCCGCCGAACTCGGCGTCGACGCCACCCCGCTCGAGGGCTTCGACCCGACGAGCGTCGACAAGGCGTTCAAGATCCGCGAAACCGGGCACACCACGACGGTGCTGCTGGCCCTCGGTTATCCCGAGCCCACGAAGGTGTACACCACCCCGATCTCGCGCTTCGAAGCCGACCGGCTGTTCACGTTCGTCTGAGCCTGAGATCGGCATCGGATCGAAGAGCCGGCATGACTCGTCGTTCCGGTGTCGATCCGGACGGCGCATCCGTGCTCGAGGTCACCGCCGAGTCCGCACGCTGGGCGGTGTCGTACCTGGAGGAACGCGGGGCCCGTGTCCACCTCGGCACGAGCCTGGTGTCAGCCGAGGACGACCACATCGTGCTGTCCGACGGCACGGAGTACGACGACCATCTCCTCATCTGGGCTGCCGGCAACCAGAGCAACCCGGACGTCGCCCGGCACACCGATCTGCCGATCGACCCGCCGGTCTCTTCCCGGTCCGCGCCGACCTGCACGGCCGGAAGGTGAAGCCGTACAAGCACCACAGCCTCGGCACCGTCGCCACACTCGGCCTCGGCAAAGCTCGTCCGCAATGAGGCCAGGGAACGCGGCGGTGCCGTGGCAGATGAGTAAGACCATCGCGAAGATCGGCACCCGGTCTGCCAGGGGGCTGACCCGCAGCAGGTAAGAACCCCTGGCAGCCGGACGCGCCGGGCAGGGCCGCGTGACGACCGGCGCTGGAGCTACGGCGGTCATCACTCCATCTGATACCGGCCGTCGAACCGGCTCTGCCGGCCGACCTCGACGAACGAGAGGCCGACGATCGTGCCGTTCGCCACGATCCAGCGCAGGTCGTAGGAGGCACGGTAGCTCGGCGGCCAGAAGGACCAGAAGCGACCGTCGTCGTCGAGGTACCACTTGCCTCGCGTCGGGCGACCGTGCTCCACATAGGTGGTGTCACCACCCGGCTCGAAGCGCTGAGTCGCACCGTCGTCGAAGGCGAAGCCTGCCGCCGTCAGCGCCGTGGGGATGTGCTCGACAGCCACTTCGGCGCCGTCCTCGACGTGCAGATCTTCCAGCGAGATCGCCATCCATTCCTCCTGACACCGGCCCGGCCAAGGGCAGCACGACAGCCATTAAGTGGACTATCTAGTCCTCCATGAGGATACTACGCTCGGGACTAGGCCGTGATGGCCTCGGCGACCAGCGAGCGCAGGGCGGGGATGACCTCCGCCTCGATTCAGGGATTCCTGGACTGCCAGCGGGAGTTCATCGGCGACGGATGCACCATCGGGATCGTGGACGGCAAGTACTCCGCGTAGGCGCGCACGGTCTCGGTCAAGCTCGGCTTCACCCGATCCCAAGGTAGTACCTCTGGGCATACGCGCCCACCAGGATCGTGAGGACGAGGCCGGGCAGCTCACCGAGGATCCGTTCGTGCCACCGGTCCGCGAAGTCCTTGCGTGACGGGAGGTCGCCAGACGCGGCTTTGCCCGGGTAGTAGAAGTCCATCGGGATGATCGCGAACAGGTTCGGGTCGTAGAACTGCTCATCGTCGACGCGAGCCGGGCGGGCAGCGTGACACCACTGGCATCGTTCCACGGCACGCCGCACTCCTGGGCCTTCCGGCCGGGCGCCTGCCCGACGAGCACGATCCGGGCAGCCGGCGCCGCGGAGTAGATCGGCTCGCAGCCGAGATCGCGGGCCCCAGGCGTTGGACTCGTGAGCGATGATCTCGGCCCGGTTCCGGTCCAGGTTGGCGCGCACGGCTTCTCCTCTCGCGGAGAAGGACCGCTCGGTCCAACTTGCCCAGCAATCTTAGCGGCCACTGATGCGGGAGTCTCCGACCAGGCACGCTCAGAACACCTTTGCTCCAACACTAGAATGGACCTTTTCGTTCAGTTATGCTTCGCTTCGACTCAGGAGGTGTCGATTGAGTGTCATCAGCAGGGGGTTTCAGGGGCGCCGTGAAAGTGCCGCCGTGGACCTGCCTCCAGGCCAGTACCCAACGAGGGACTTCCCGGTACTGCAGGCCGGTCCGACCCCGAGCGTTCCCCTCGAGGCGTGGCGGTTCACCATCCGCTCGGAGACCGGGGCGGAGACCACGTGGACGTGGCGGGAGCTGCGGGCTCTGCCCGCCGAGCAGCCGACCGTGGACATCCACTGCGTGACGAGGTGGTCGAAGTTCGGCACCACCTGGGAAGGCGTCTCCCTCGACACCCTGTTCGAGAACGTGGAGACTGCCGCCGACTACGCCCTGGTTCGTTCCTACGGCGGCTACACGACGAACATGCCGCTCGAGGACCTGCTCGACGGCAAGGCGTGGATCGCCTACCGCTACGACGGTGAGGACCTGCCGGGTGTGCACGGTGGCCCGGCGCGGCTGCTGGTGCCGCACCTCTACTTCTGGAAGTCGGCGAAGTGGGTGACGGGGATCGATCTCCTCCACGACGACGAGCCCGGTTTCTGGGAGCAGCTCGGCTATCACAACTACGGCGACCCGTGGCGCGAGCAGCGCTACACCGGCGACTGAGCCGATGACCGAACCGGCGACGATCGCCCGGCTGCGCCTCGGCTGGCTCGTGGCGACGGTCGTGGAGATCCGCGAGGTGACCCCCACGGCGCGCACGATCGTGTTCGACGTCCCCGGCTGGCCCGGCCACACCGCGGGACAACACGTCGACGTGAAGCTCACCGCACCCGACGGGTACAGCGCGCAGCGCAGCTACTCCATCGCCACCCCGGCCGACGGCGACCTCGTCGAGCTGACCGTCCAGCGGCTGCCTGACGGCGAGGTCTCCCCTTACCTGGTCGACGAGCTCGCCGTCGGCGACCAGCTCGAACTGCGCGGACCGATCGGCGGCTGGTTCACCTGGCGCGGCACCGAGACCATGCCGGTACTCCTGGTCGCGGGCGGGTCGGGCATCGTTCCGATCATGGCCATGGTCCGGCAGCGGGCACGCGTCACCGACCCGCCACCGTTCACCCTCCTCTACTCCGTACGCACCCCGGCCGACATCTACTACGACGCCGAGCTGCGGTCCCGTCCCGGTCTCGACGTCACGGTCCTGTTCAGCCGGACAGCGTTCGGCACCAACCGCCCTGCCGGCCGGATCGGCCCCGACGACCTCGCCGCCGCTCGTCCGCCCGGCATGGACGCGCGCACCTACATCTGTGGCCCCACCAGCTTCGTCGAGACGGTCTCCGTGCTCCTCCTGGCTCAAGGGCAGAACCCCGGCACCATCCGGACCGAGCGCTTCGGACCGAGCGGAGGACGATGATGAGCACGATCCCTGACGGGCACCACATCGACGGCAACGGAGCGGGCGGCCCGTTCAGCGAGGCTCTCGGCATCGACGTCACGACCGCCGTGCTGACCTGTGCGCAGTGCGCGCGACCCAGCCGGTTCGCCGAGACCCACGTCTACGACGGCGCCGGGCTCGTGTCCCGCTGCCCCGGATGCACGTCGGTTCTCGCCCGCCTCGTTCGCACTCCTGCCGATGCGTGGCTGGACCTGCGCGGGGCGCAGTCGGTGCGTGTGCCCCTCTTCGCGGGGACCCCGCGATGAGAGACGACATCGACAACGACTCCGGGCTGCTCGAACCCGACGAGAGTCTCGAGGACCGCGGCGTCGCCGACGTGCTCGACGAGGGCTACTCGCCACCCGAGCGACCGGTCGCCGTCTTCGACTGGGGCGTCACGGCCCGCGAGGCGGCGGGCCACGAGCCCCTGGCGGGCCGGCTCGCCCGAGAGGTCCCGGACATCACCGCGGTCGACGAGGGCGACGGGCTCGGCGACAGCGGCGACACCGATGGCGAGCTCTACGACGACGAGGTCGGTGTCGACCGCGCCGGGCGCCTCGTCGAAGGTGCCGGCGAGGACACCCCGTACGCCTACCTCTACGCGCGCGACATCGGCGTGGACGGGTCCGCGGCATCCGCCGAGGAGGCCGCGGTGCACGTCATCCCCGACGGCGCCGGACAAACACCGGCACTCCCATAACGAGGACTATCTAGTCCAGACAGCGTGCACTGAGCGTGGTAAGCACTGCTTATAGTGGACCATGTGGACCGCTATGGCCAGGACTGCCGCCTATCTGACGACACTGTGACCGCGGAGGCCGTACGAGCCAGAGTCGACGAGCTGCTGATGGCTCAGAGGCCCCTGCTGAACGTTGTGAGCTCCGTTTCGGACCTCGTTCGATGGCGCGATGAGATGGTGCGCCTGGAGAGGATGTGCGACGGCACGGTCTGCGGCCTGGCCGAGCTGCTCGTCATCGGCGAGGACAGCCAACGGCTGGTTGTCCGTGACGCTTTCAGAGCCTGGGAGTCGTTGCTGGCGACGGGGATCACCCGCGCGCGGGACAACGGCGACCTGTCACCGGATGCCGATCCCGACCGGCTGGCCACCGGCTTGATGGCCGCCCTGCAGGGTGGCCTGCTACTCGCCAGGACCACTCGCGATGTCGGACAGCTCGAGACAGCGCTGGACATGGCCCTCGGCTACGTCCAGGCGCACGCTGTCACGAGGCGAGGAACGACCTGACGTGGTCGAGCGCCATGTCGAGCGCGACCTCCATGGGAGTGATGTCGTGCGCGGTCTCGGCGAGCAGATACCCGCCCTGCAACGCCGCCATCAGACCGGTGGCAAGCCGGTCGGGGTCGGCATCCTGTGTGAGGACCCCGCTCTCCCGCATCCGGCGCAGGCCGGCGGCGAGCAGGCCCTCCCACTCCGCGAACGACTCGGCGAGCGTGGAGCGAGCCACCTCGTCCTGGTCGGCCAGTTCGCTGGCCATCGAGCCGAGCCCGCAGCCGTACGCGCCGTTCTGGAGCGCGTTGCGCTGGACCAGGGCGTTGCGCCACCGGACGAGCCCGTGGAAGGTCTTCAACCGTTGCAGGTAGCCGCGTTCGCGCTCGAGGACCTGCGCCGCGCGCTCCGCCACGACGGCGCGAACCAGCTGCTCCTTGTCCGCGAAGTGGTTGTAGAGCTGGGATTTGCTGGTGTTGCTCGCGGCACGGACATCGTCCAGCGTGGTCCCGTTCACGCCTTTCACGTACATCAGCTCGAGAGCGGCCGCCACGATGCGCGCGCGGGTGGCGGCGCCGCGCGGCGTCAGCCTCCGCATCGCCTGCGCCTCTTCCGGCCTGCTCACAGGCGTCAGGCTACCCTGCTTGATCACATTCCCACCTCCTGCTGGACCACACGGTCCCTCCGGTGCGCAGCGGAACGTCATCGTGCTGACCGGACTTTCTCGTAGTGTCGCGCAGCCCTGGCGCGGTTGCCGCACATGATCGAGCACCACTCACGACGTGGATGGGTCTTCATGAAGTAGAGGACGCAGCCCGGCGCGTTGCAGGCTCGCAACTTCACCGCCTCAGGTCCGCCCAGCAACGCGATGGACTCTCGCGCGGCGCGGGCCAACCCTGCCGTGACCGGCGAACTCCTGTAGGAGACGTCCTCCCGCAGGCTGTTGCCGGCCAGCACAAGGCGAGGAGTGGGCAGATGGGTGACCACCGCGTTCAGCTCCCGCAACGCCGCATCCACGTCCGAGCCGTCCTGCCGCACCGGACTGTCGTCCCCCGTCACCAGCGCGGCCAGCCGGCGCACAGCATCACGAAGCCGTCGCGCCAGAGAAAGCTCGACGTCGGTCGCGTGCGTGTCCGCTCGGACGACACCGACCGCGTCCAGCCACGCATCCACATCCTCGGGCGTGGCGAGGTCGTCATGGATGCCGTGGGTGTCGGCCCAGATGGTCGCCATGAGACGCACGGGCACGTCCTCATCAGGCAGAACCCACTTCCGCTCGACCGCGACTTCTCCCACGCCCCCAACGTATCACGGGTAAACAGGTGTTTATGCGTGAGAACCCCTGGTTACCTGGGACAGCGCAGGGCTGTGACCACGCAACCGAGACAGCCCCCTGTTCCACTCGCCGCCCACCGATGAGCCCCGACGGTCCCGGACGCTCCGGCCGCCTGGGCCTCCCCGCGACGCACTCGACCAGACCACGGACCCAGCGAACTCGGGGCAACACGTGCGCGCACCACGGGGAGTCACGATCAAAATGCTGGTAGCACCGGCCGTCTACGCTCACCTGCTTGGCACCGGCTGAAGACCGGCCAGTACGAGGAGCGCGGGAACACGCCGTGTGCTCGAGGTGCAGGTCACGGGCGAGGGGTATGTTGGTTCAACAGGCGGATGCGGTCACACCAAATCTGCGCGGGCTTGTGACGACCTCGGGACGCCGATCGCTCGCGGTGCCACGATGGGTAGCGGTCGTGGTCGCCAAGCCGCTGCTGAGCGACGCGACCGCACGCTAAGAGTGTCTGACCAGGCAATCGAGGGGTGGGGCGACGTCGTTCCACCCCTTCTCAGTCCTGATCTCGTCCCTGGCCAGCAACGATTGGCGCCGCGAGACTCGTGAGCTCCGATTGCGGTATGTGGCTTGTAAGTGCTCGGGCAGCACCAGTCGATCTTCGAGGCCTCTGCTGCTATTGGGTTGGATGTGGGTTCATCGAAGCTGTGCAGTGTCGGTGAATTTACCAGAACTCCTGGTAAGACCGGCGGCTCAGCGCGGTTCGGTCTACCAGGAGTTCCTGGAACGGGATTTAGTTTCGAATGGGGATCCAACCTGTGCAGTCGCCTTCCTCGCAGAGCATCATGTCGATGATGGGCACGCCGGAGGTCGTGTTGCCGCAGCCGCCGGCCGACCCGTTCGTGTCGCCTCTCTCCAGGATGCCGCCGCCCGAAAGTCGGAATCTTCCCAGCACGCCGTTCCCGTCTTGTTCCATGTCGCACACTTCGACCCATTTGTGATCGGATCCGACGCGTTGATAGTCTTGTCCGTGGTTATTGTAGTGCTCTCCCAGGGGGCCGATTTCCGCTGAAGCCGGGGTGCCAACGACTGCGGCGCCGAGGAGTCCGACTGCAGCACCGACGGTTGCAGTGATGATCTTGAAGCGCATGGGAAGCCTTTCGGGTATGATTTTTGACGCTTCGCCATAAGGCGTCGCGTTACGATGTGAATGCAGGCCCAAGGCACGTTTTTGACAGTGACATCTGAGGATCCGTATCATTCAGATGATCCCCAGATAGAATCCCCACCCCCCAGTGTGGCCTTGCGGCTTTTCCATCCTTGCAGGCCGCCCCATAAGATCGCAAGGTTGGGATGTCGAAAAAAGAAGCGGATGGTTCGTCAAGATCGGCAGGATATTTAGATCTTGTTATGCAGGTGCTGCGGCGGCGCGTTGACGTGCGACATTGTGACGGCCGAGAAGCTGGCGTCTCGCGCGATGGCGGCGTGTTCGTCTGCGGTCGTCTGGCCAGCACCAAGACGAACTCCGCGCGAAACCACGACGGTCAACCGCCTAGTTCGCTGTGCACCATTGCAGGTTGACCCAGCCGAACCCGTCTGACGCGCACGAGCACCGCACCTTGCCGAAGATGTCCCGGACTCCGCATCCCGCACGGACCGGCACCCGGGGCAGTACATGCGATCCCCGCGATACTTGAACTTCCGGATGACGGAGTTCGTGTCGCGGCTCTCGTGGACCCCGACCCGTTGGACTTCACCACCAGAGTGCAGTTGACATCCGCAGTCACGGTTGGCGCACTGGCGACGGACAACATCGAGCACAGCAGCGCAGCTGCGAGGGTCGCCGACAAAGTCATACGCATTGAGATCCTTCGTGAAGGCTAGTTGGTTGCGACGCATTGACGAGCCCGGCCAGAAGCGTGTCGGGCTCACCTACCGTCGCACTCGCCGTGATCGCGATCCATCGGTCCGAACAAGACCTGAACGCATCCCGAACGCGTGAGTCAGCCCCAGCGGCGAGGAAGAACGGTGCGGTGAGCGGTCCGACCGAGCCCAGGAGCGCCGAGCCCATCCCGAAGGCGGCACCCACGGCCGCGAAGGCCAGATGTCGGCGTACGCGCGAATGTACCCAGCCACGTACGGGTCGACGTGCCATTGTTGGTTGCCGTTCGTTGATCAGGCCGAACGCGCTGTATGCGGCAGGTGAGTGCGTTCGCGCCGTGTGACCAAGGCTGTCGGACGTCGGTGATCCTGTGAGCACTTCCAACGGTTGCCCGTGCCCGAACGCCGCACCATGACTCGATTACCCGCTTGAGTCGCTGGCACCAGGCCGGTCCCCGTGCTTGGTGAGCGCGGCGCGGAGTTCGCGGGTGGCAGTGGCCACCATGGCGCAGGCGCGGAGGAACTCGGCCAGCGCCGCGGGGACGCGGGCAGCAGCGGTTAGGACAAGGGTGGTGCCGCCGATCACGGCCAAGATCTCGGTTGTGGTCACCATCCACAGCCTTTCTCAGGCCGCTCGGAGGCTGTGGTGCTGCTCGTCACCGGGTGCTCCTTTCAGAGGGCGGGGCACCAGCAGCGTGCTGCCATTCGGTGTTCGGTCGCAGCAGCGTTGACGTAAACCGCACATCCTCGGACGTCACGTTCTATGGTCCTGCCAGGAAACCGGTACGCACGGAGTGGCGACCGGGTCCGGTACCAGACAGCGAGAGGTGGCAGGGGATGGTGGATCCGCGCCGGATCCGGACCAGGGATGAGTGGACCGCGGCGCTGCGGAAGCTGTTTAACCGGGCTGGCCTGAGTTACCACGTGCTGTCTGAGCGGTGCGGGGGCACCGCGACCTCGACGTTGCAGCAAATGGTCACCGGGCAGAGCGTCCCCAGGGCGTCCACCGTGCGGTTGTTCGTGCGGGCGTGCGGTGAGAGCGATCCCCAGCCGTGGGTGGACGCGCGGAACCGGGTCAAGGCAAGCGACGACACGATGAGTCGTGCGCCGACACCGCAGGCCGGGCCGCGGCAGGCCAAAGCCGGCAAGGACCCGGTTATCCGCACGGACCCGCGGCATGTCCTTGACTACGCCCAGACGGTCAGCAGGTTCGCGCCGCCCGTGCTCCGGGATCGCGAGGCTGAGCTGGCCGAACTCAGAGAGTTCTGCCTACGACCATCTGGTGAGTCGTACTGCTACTTGCGCGGCACTGCGTGGGCCGGGAAGACCGCGCTGCTGGCTACGTTCGTGCTGACGCCGCTCATGTCAGAGGTGACGTTCGTCGCCTTCTTCGTCAGAGCGGGCGACCAGGACGACTACCAGGATTTTCTCCGCGTCGTGACCCGGCAGCTCGGCGTCTTCCTTCGCGAGAATCCACCCTCGGACCCGTCGCGTGCTGACCTTGACTCAATGCTGGGTAAAGCCGCGGAACAGTGCCGCCGGGAGGGCCGGCGTCTCGTCCTCGTGGTGGACGGCCTCGACGAGGACTACTACGCCAACAAGACCAAGCCGAGACGCAGGCCCAGTATCGCCTCGCTGCTCCCCGAACGACCGCCAGACGGAACGCGGGTGATCGTCTCGGGGCGCCCTGACCCGCCGGTCGACGTGCCCGAGTGCCACCCGCTCCTAGACCCCGGCGTCGTCCGGGAACTGGCGCCTTCCAAGCATGCCGAACTCAGCGAGCGGAGGGCCAAGCGAGACCTCACCGACATGCTCGAGGACAGCCCGCTCTCGCGTCAGCTGTTGGGCCTAGTCGTGGCCGCCGAAACTGGCTTGAGCGTTCGGTGCCTGGTGGAACTGGCGCGCGAGGACGAATGGGAAGTCGAACGGTGTCTCGGAGCGGTGAGCGGCCGGGTGCTTCACCGCCTGGATACCGACAGCTGGACGGCCCCTGACCGGGACGGCAGCTACCAGCTGGCGCACACGGACCTGCGGGAACTAGCCCGGAACCTGCTGGGCAAGAGCCTCGTCCAGCACCGACAGCGGATATTCGTCTGGGCTGAGGAGTACCGCCAACTGGGCTGGCCGTCGCAGACGCCGGAGTACCTACTCCGAGGCTACTTCCGGATGCTGGATGACCTTGGCGACCTGCCTCAGATGATCGAGTGCGCGACCGATCTCGCCCGCCAGGATCGTATGCGTGACCTGTCCGGTGGTGACGCCGCCGCGTTGACCGAGATCATCACGACACAGGACGTGATCGTTACTCAAGATGACCCCGATCTGATCGCCATGGTCCGCCTTGCCATCCACCGCGATCACCTCACCGCCCAGAACCACAACATCCCATTCAATCTTCCTCCGGTCTGGGCGCTGTTGGGGGAGGTCAACCGGGCTGAGGCCACCGCTCGCCCCACCCTCGACCAGCATGGGTGGGATCGGCAGGCAGATGTCCTGGCATCGGTCGCCAAAGCGACGGCTGAGACCGGCGACCTCGATCGCGCCGAGACCACCGCACGGTCCATCACCAAGCCCTTCGCGCAGGCAGAGGCCGTGGTGTCGGTGGCCGAAGCCGCAATCGAGGCAGGTGATATCGGGCGAGCCGCCGCCTTGATCGACCATGCGCAAGCCATCGGCGCCTCCATCCACGACCCATCGTCGAAGGCATTGACGCTGGAGTTGATAGCAGAAGTTGCCGCCAAAGCAGGTGATCTCGGAAGAGCAGCCACGCTGATCGACCAGGCTGAGGCCAGCATCCACTCGATCACCGACGACAGCTCCGCGCCACCTGCCCTGCTGCGGCTGGTCGAAGCGATGGCCAAGGTCGGCGACCTCGATCGTGCCGAGGCCATGGCACGCGCCATCACCACCAAGTTCGGCGACAGGGACAAGGCTCTGATGTCGGTGGCCGAAGCGCTGCTGAAGACCGACGATGTCGGCCGCGCGGACACCATCGTCAACTCCATCACCGACCCCTACTGGCGGACAAGGGCACTGGCGTCGGCGGCAGGGGTTGCCGCCGACGCTGGTGATCTCGGAAGAGCGGCCACATCGATCATGGCCGCAGAGGCCGCCGCCGGCTCCATCAGCAAGCTTGAGTCGCAAGCGTGGAGTCTGTGTTCAGTGGCAGAAGCGGCCGCCAAGGCCGGTGACCTTCGACGAGCGGCAACGCTGATCGACCGGGCCGAAGCCAACGCGCGCTGCATCGATGCCCGTTCGAGCCTCATGCTCGACCAGCAGGCGCGGGTGCTGGTGTCGGTAGCCGAAACTGCCGCCAAGACCGGCGACCTCGATCGGGCCGAGACCATCACCCGCTCCATCACGGTGCTCAAGCTGCAGGCATGGGCCCTGGCATCGGTGGCTGAAGTCGTAGCCAAGGTCGGCCACCTCGAGCAGGCCCGCGCGTTGCTCGTGCGCGCCGAAGCCGTCGCCCGCATCCCCGACCCGCTTGACCAACAGAAGGTCGTCCGTGGTCTGGGGTCGTTGGCTGAAGCTGCGGTTGGGGCCGGTGATCTCGATGGAGCAGCCTCGCTGGTCATACGCGCTGAGGCAATCGCACGCTCCATCCGTCCTGCTGTTGATCGAAATGTTGCCCTGGCTCTGGCTGCTGAAGCCGCAGCCAAAGCCGGTGGCCTTGACCGCGCAAACACCATCACTGGATCCATCCCCGATCCCTACTGGCGGGCACAGGCGCTGATGTGGATAGGTGAAGCCACAGCCAGAGCCGGTGATTTTGATCAAGCAGGCACGCTGCTCGGGCGTGCCAAAACCATGGCCCGCCACTCTGAGAGAAACGACTTCCAGCGGGCGAGGTCGCTTGAATCGTCTATTGATTCAGCAGCCAGGGCTGCGGAACTCAGCCGAGCCGAAGCCGCAGCCAAGGCCGACGACCTCGATCGCGCCGAGAGCATCGCTGGCTCTGTTCGCTACACCACCCACGAGGAACAGGCGAGGGTGCTCGTGTCGATGGCTGACGCCGCAGCCAAGGCTGGCGACCTCGAGCGAGTTGGCTCGTTGATCGCGCGCGCCGAGGCCATCGCCGACTCCATTCACATTGGCCGCACCCGGCCCGGCCCGGTTGGCCGCAGCCATCGTGACGCGTTCGAGCGGGAGCGGGTCGTCCGCACCCTGACGTTGCTGACTGAAGCCGTAGCCAAGACTGGTGATGTCGACCTAGCTGGCTCGTTGATCGTGCGCGCCGAGGCCATCGCCGACTCCATCACCGGCTCCGACCACCGAGCACGTGCCCTGGTATCGGTGGCTGAAGCTGCGGTCGAGGCCAACGATCACGATGGAGCACGCTCGTTGATCGTGCGCGCCCGGGCCATCGCCGACTCCATCACCAATCCCTACTCGCGAGCGACTGTGCTGGTGTCGATAGCTGACGCCGCAGCTAAGTCCCACGACTTCGACCGCGCCGAGGCCATCGCCGACTCCATTGGCTCCGCCATCACCCCTAAAGAGCAGGCACAGGCATTCCTGGCTCTGACCGCAAGCCACGACCCGCGCCGCCGCGCGCGTGCGGTAGCCCGAGCCTTGAGGATCACCGACTGGCACCTTCCAATCCAGCACCTGATCAATATAGCGCCCGAGGCACTTCCAATTGTCATTGCCGAAATCGATACTGGAACCAGATCCGACGCTTCTTGATGTCACAACTCCTGAACCCGGCGCACTCAGATCAGATGGGGCCCGCGGACATTGCTCGGAAGTGAAGCGCATGATGGTCGACTTGCTGGGGATATTATTTCGACTACGGACACGAGTGTGGCCGTATCGATTACGCATGACAATCGGGTTGGCACACGATGACGAGCTGTCCTCCGAATGAGCTGTGCGTCGCTTCGCAGGACAACGCCTCGATCCGCCCTTTCCCGGCGTCCACCCCTCACCCGCTGACCGACATCGCCGCAGCGCTGACCTGGTGCGGCGATGTCGTCACTCTTCGACCGGCACCAGCTTCAGTGAGATCGAGTTGATGCAGTAACGCTGGTCCGTAGGCGTGGGGTAACCCTCACCCTCGAAAACGTGCCCGAGGTGAGAGTGGCAGTTCGTGCACAGGACCTCGATGCGGGTCATGCCCATCGTGGTGTCCTTGCGGAGGATGACGGCATCCCCGGCCAGCGGCGAGAAGAACGACGGCCAGCCGCAGTGGGAGTCGAACTTGGTGTTGCTTCTGAAGAGTTCCGCGCCGCAGGCTCGGCATTCGTAGACGCCCGCGGTCTTGGTTTCGGTGTACTCG
>WUUC01073202.1_pt1 | contig 20889 bp, 22 predicted proteins | sample 6278441 | NCBI WGS metagenome assembly WUUC01 (sample SAMN13675441, study PRJNA597444) | soil metagenome | isolation source: soil | place: USA: Washington | collected 2017-10
GGTGGCCCGAGACGATGACGACGCTCGTGGCAACTCGCGAGTCACCGATGGCAACGAAGGGCCGATCGGCGATGCCCGTCCCGTCGTACCCGCCCTCCATGCCGTGGAAGCCGAGGAACTCGAGGACGTGGCGCGACGTTGCGTAGAGCTTGAGCAGGCGCGTCGCGGTGGTGCCGAAGTTGGCGCGCACGACCAGGCGTGGCCCCTGGTCCATCGTCTTCAGCTCGAAGGCCCACTCACCCGCCAGGTTCGGGTCGTTGGCCGCCCAGCGGTTGAGCTTCTCGAGGAAGTCTCCCAGCGGATAGTAGCCCTCGTTGATCTCGTCGTTGCCGGAGGCGCCCGAGCTCACCACCGTGAGCGGGTCCGAGAGCACGGCGGACTGCGAGGCTGCCTCTGCGATCCGCACCTCCTCGGCGTAGAAGGTCATCCCGGTGGTGACGCGGATGCCCTCCTTCACGCGCCCGACCCACTGCCGCTTGAGGAGAGTGCAGTCGCGGATCGACCCGCGCAGGTCCTCGAGGCCGATGACCGTGGCGCCCGCCTTCGGGTCGTCGTCGAGCGAGACGATCTTGCCGGCGAACTCGAGCTGCGCCTCCGCGCGCGTGTCCCACACCTCGCCGACGATCCGGTGGAGGTAGAGCGCCACCTTCCGCCCGATCCAGCTCGGCGGCACGTCCTGGACGGACGGCGGATCCGCGGCGTCCCAGTTCTGCTGCGCCGGGATCGGGGCCGCGTCGCTGAAGTGGTTGCCGGCGTCGGCATTGAACGGGAAGTGCGTGCCGGCGCCGAATGAGGCGAGCGTGAACTGCGTCGCGCTGGCCGCCGAGTAGATGAGACGGCGGTTGCCGAGGTAGACCGGCTGGCCGATGGAGGGCGAGCCGACGGTGTTGTTGACGTTCACGAACCCGGTGCCATCCGGCTCGGCCTCGAACGGCTGCGTCAGCCTGGTGCGAAAGGTCGGCTTCGACTTCCACACCGCGATCCCGAAGGTGTCCGCCTCGTCCGACTGAACCTCGAGGGTGAGCGTGGGGACATCGATGCTCGTCGACCACGGGACGATCGCCTGGCGGATCGTCCCGCGCACCTTCAGGCCGGGGAGCGCCTGCGTCCAGCCGGTTCCGGCCCATGCGGTGATGACCGGCCCGACGTCGAGCTGGTCGGTGAGGAGGTAGTCGAACCCCTCGATCGCTGCGACGAAGCCGATGCGGACGCCGCTCTGGGTCTGGAGCGCTGTGGACGTCGTGCCCATCAGGGAGGCCCCGACTTCACTTCGACCGCGACGATGCCCGCCGACGCTGTCGCGAACGTGGCGGTGCAGCTGGTCTCGCCGTCTGCCCACTCCGCCTCGAGGGTGGAGTTGGGAGAGATGTTGGTGTCGCTGATCTCGGTGAAGTCGGCGTCCGGTGTCACCGTCGAGGAGATATCGAGCGCGACGAAGACGAGCGCCACGTTGTTGACGTGCTCGAGCGCCCCGCCGAAGGAGACGCTGAGGTTCACGCCGGACGCGGTCGAGTTCGTGGCCGACTGCACCGTGGCCCCGCTGGCGCTGGTGCCGCTGGTGTCCACCTCGTCGCACTCGATGATCGACCACACGAACGAGGTCTGCGTCTGGCCGCCGAAGCTGAAAGTGACCGTACCCGCAGAGGGAGACCCGCCCATCGCGCGGAACACGGTGAGGCGGCGCGTGTTGGATGAGAACGTCACCGTCGTGACCTGCACCCATGTGAGGCCGTTGCCGGCCACAGTGGGGGCGACTGGTCCGGCCCCGGTCGACGTCACGATGCCGGCGTAGATGGCGCGATTCCCCGCCGGCGAGATCGACGCGGTGACGATCGACGTCCCGTCGGTGGTGCTCGACGCCGCGGTGAGGAGAGCCACCGCGATGGTCGCGCGCGACGCGCCGCCGCCCTCGCCCGCCTGGCCGGTCTCGATGAGCACCAGCCGCGGCAGCTGCACACGCCACGGGCCGCCGGCCCATCCGTCGGCGAACTGCTGCGGCTCGAAGGCCTGGAGGTCGGTGCAGTAGTACCTGGCGTAGTTGACCTCGTCGGCATCGGGAAAGAAGCGGACCGGGCCGCCCGGCGTTCCCCACGGCGCGAAGCCCCAGACGCCATCCTCGACCAGGCGCTGGAACGACTCGTTGGCGGTGCCCTCGTTCGCCTTGCTCGCTCGCGCGCGCGGGACGGCCTCCCACTCCAGCCGCGCGATCTCCTTCTTCTGCCCGGTGAAGGCCCAGACCAAGCCGGACGCCGACTCCACCGTGCGGAAGTCCGCCACTGGCCAGCCGCCCCACGGGTAGACCTCGTTCGGCGCCTTGTAGGGCGACTGCGCGATCCAGTGCGACCGCGCGTGATTGGGGGCGGGGTAGCTGTTGGACCCCGACAGGTTCCCCGCGTAGCCGAGGAGGTCACGCAGGTCGACGTCGATCCAGACGACGGCGAAGGTGCCTCCCCCGGATGCGATGGTGACCTTCCCGCTCCCGTTCTCCCCGTTGCCGACCGAGACCGTGAGCGTGTCGGTCGGCGCCGCCGTGTTGAGCCGGTCCTCGAGCTCGGCGAGCAGCTCGGGGAGGTAGTAAGTCCCGGCCGGCACGGACCACGCCACCGAACCGCCGCCGCCGGAGTCGTCGATGGTGCCGTCCCATCCGCCCGCGGGGACCGTGATCCGAGCTTCCAGGCGTCCGAACGCCATCACTGCCGCCTGATGTTGGAGGTGGTCACGCCCTGCGCGGAGGCGCGCTGGATCGCGGCGTAGGTGAGCCGGCGCTGCTCGAGGTCGGGCAGGTCGAGAAAGTCGCGCCCGAGGACGATCGTGATGTGCTTCCCCTCCCCGGCCGCCGGCGTCGTCGCCGCCGCGCCCACCCCGCCACCGAGCGCGGTCCCGGCGCCCAGCCCGGCCGGTCGCGACGCGGTCTGCCCTGCCCCCATCTGGCGCGCGATCGCGCCAGCGGCGATCGCGCCGGCGCCGAACGCCGCCGCGGCAGCGCCGTGGGTCGCCGCGCCGCGCGCGTCCAGGAAGGCGAGCGATCCGATCGCGAAGGCGGCGTGCTTCAGCGACTCGACGAGCATCTGGTTGGCCACGCCGCGCAGCGCCTCCGCGACGAACCGCTTGGCCGCTCCTGCCATCGAGTCCGCGCCCGTGATCCACGCGTCGAACGCCGCCCCGGCCGCGCCGGTGAACATCTGGAAGCCCTGGGCGTAGACGTTGAACTGATCGACCGGGCCGAACACGCTCTCCAGGAACCGGCCCTGGAACTCGACCTGCGCAGCGCGCGCCGCGGCGACCGCCTGCTCCACGCCGTTCGACAGGCCCTGCATGTCCTGCGCGAACCGAGCGCCGGCGTCCACCTCATCGGAGATCGGGCGCCATCCGCGCGTGCGCGGGTCGACAGCTGCCGCCGCGACATTCCCGCCGGCGAAGGACAGCGTGTCGATGATCGCGCGAACCGCATCGACCGGGTCGCCCCCAGCCGCGCCCGGCTTGCCCGGCTTCGCGCCCTTCGCCTTCGTGCGGGCCGGCAGGTTCTTCAGCACCTGCTCGATCGTCACGATCGCCTGGCTCGTGGCGCCGTCGATGATCGCGACGTTGATGTCCTGGACCGACTGCGTGACCTGGGTGACGAGGCTGCGGTTGATCTCGCGGGAAGCTCCCTCGATCGACTGCTCGAGCCCCCGCTTGTCCACCTTCGCCATCTCGGCGATGTCCTCGCCGGTGAACCCGAGCGCCTGGATCTGGCGGAAAGCCGGGATGCCGGCGCCGCCGAACAGCGTGGACGATCCGGTCGAGGCGATGACGTTCCGCTGCTCGTCGGACAGCCCGGCCAGTAGCCGCCACGCCTGCTGCTGCTTGCTCAGCTGGGCGACCACCGGGCCGGTGTTCGTGGCGCTGCTGACGATCCGGTCCGACATGACGTCGCCCAGATCCATCAGCTTGTTGATGAGCGTGCCGATGGCCTCGATCATCGGGGCCAGGTTGACGACGACCCGACCGATGGCGCCCTGCAGCCGGTCGAGCGCATCCTTCACTGAGGTGCCAGCCCGGATCATGTCGTCGCCGGCGAGCGTGAAGGATCCGCCGGTCTCCTGCGCGCGCTTGTCGAGCTCGCGGAGGAGGCCCGCCTTCGAAGTCGCCTCGATCCCGAACTCCTTCAGCGCGCGCGTCGCCCCCTTCGAGATCGACTCGCCGAGCGCCTGGATGGTCGGCTCGAGCTCCACTCCGAAATGCTTGCGGAGCGCCATCGCGCCGCGGAGAACGGTCTCCATCTCGCGCTGGTTGAGCCGCCACTTCCCGCGCAGGGTGTCGCCGGCGAACGCGAGGAGGTTGTCCTCCTCGACCAGGCCGTGGGTCGCCTTCGTCAACGCCTCGATGTTGGCGCCGGTCGCCGCCGCCTCGAGGCGGACGTCCTCGAGGTACGCCTTCGAGCTGGAGATGAGTCCCTTGTACGCGACCACCACTCCGCCGATGGCGACCCCGATCTTGGTCCACCTGGCGATCGAGTCCTCGAGCTTCGAGTTCTCCGCGTTGAGGTTGTGGAGGACCTCCTTCGCCCGGTCGCGCTCGACCCCGCGCAGCCGCTTGACGGCCGCCTCCGCCGAGCCGGTCTCGCTGCGGAAGATGGTGGTGATGCGGTTGGCGATGTCCATGGATCAGTGTCTCGGTCGGCTGCGCTCTATCTCGGCCATCCGCTCAAGGTCGACGTCCGCGATCGCGCCGGCCGCGACCTCCACGTACGAGTTGAGGTGCGGCGACGTCGTGCGCCCGCCGATCCACCGCTCGAGCTGGCCCTTGTCCCACCAGAGATGCGCGCCCAGCGCCTCGTTGACGGCCGGCAGCGCGATGAGGTAGCCCGGGCAGGTGTCGCAGTGGGGCCGCGGTGCAGCCTCCGGGAGCGGGTACAGGCCGCGGTGGTCGGGTAGCCGAGGGAGGTGGCCGCAGTTCCATTCGCGGCGCTCCGCCTCGCCGAGCGCCGCCTGGCACTCGCCACAGTCGAGGTAGCGCGCGGAAGCGCCTCCTTCGACCCGGCTGCGCCGGCGCCTGGCGTGGACGTGCGGCGCGATCCGGATTCCATCGACTACCCGTTGCGAGGGTTGAGCTCGCTCCACACCCGACCGGCCAGACGGCCCAGCCGGCGCGCGTCCATCCGCCCCTCGTCGTCCCGGAGCAGCATGTCGAGCTGCTCGCGCTTGAGGGCCATGAAGCCGGCGCGGCGCGCGTCCCGCTCTCGCTCGAGCACGTAGGGCTTGCCGTCCTCGGTCTGGACCCCGGCGGCGCCGACCAGGGCGAGCGCGAGGACGTCGAGCGCCAGGGCCAGGCTGCCCGGCCCGAGCGCGGCCGCGCGGTCGACCAGCCAGGCGATCTCGTCCGCCGAGAGGTGGCGGAAGCGCCAGACGACCGGCGACATCCCGTCTCTGCGCGGGATGGTCTCGACCTCCCCGAGCTCGAGCGCGCGGTCGTACTTCCGGCGCCAGTCGGGCGCCTCCTGGTCCATGGCCGGGTCGAGCTCGTCCACGTGGACGTACTCCCCGGCCAGGCTCTTGGTGCGAACGATCAAGGTCACCTCCTACGCGAAGCCCATGCGCCAGGCGGAGCGGGCGAGCTCGGTGGCGCCGGCGGTGGCGGCCAGCGCCTCGAACATCACGCGGGTGCGGTTGAAGCCGCCGTCGTTGATCTGGATCGGCTCGTTGACCAGCTTGAGCCTGGGGAAATAGATGCCGACCGCGCGGCCGTCCGCGCAGCTGAGCGAGTAGACCGCGTGGTAGAAGGGCGCGGTGTTCGGATCGAGGTTGGCCCGGTCCCGCCACGAGTGGGTGCCCGTCGCCTCGGCGTCGACCACGATCTCGATGGTCGTGCGGCCTGGCTTGCGGCGGCAGCCCTGGTAGACCTGGCCCTCGAAGCTCGCGGCGCCGGCGGTCCCGACCAGGCACTCGCCGGTGTCGCCCAGGTCGATCGCCACCGAGCGCGCGGTCTCGATGAGCCGGGTGGTGGTGCCGAAGGCGTTCCAGGCGAAGGAGCCGTTGGCGACCGGCGTCGACGCGTGCTTCTGCGCCACGGTCGCGTTCGGGAAGGTGGCCGACGTCGTGACCACGTGCGCCACGCCGATCGTCGCCTCCCACTGAGGCAGCTCGCCCGGCGACACGCCGCTGATCTTGAAGTCGAGCATGGAGCAGCCGCGCAGGATGAAGTGCCCGTTGGCGGTCAGGACCTCGAGGCGGAACGAGGCGAGGGCCTCGGCCACGCCCGGGCTCTCGTTCGGGTGGACGAGTCGGCTGGAGAAGAGGACGTCGCCGTTGTTGGGCGCGGTGGGCGCGGCCAGGAGCAGCGTGAGGTTGTTGGTCGCGTGGGTGTTGACCGGCAGCCACTGGCCACCGACGCGCCCGTCTCCGACCGCCCCGCCGTGGACCAGCCCACCCGCCAGGACGCCTGAGGCGACCGTGGTGGTGGGCACCGCCGCTGTTCCGCCGGTCAGGGTCGTACCGGTGGCGAGCCCGGTCACCGCGGTGCCGACCAGGAGGCCGAGGAAGGTCACCATCTCGCTCGACGGCACCGCGCCGACGGAGGTCGCGCCGAGGCCGGTGAGCCGGCCGGTCAGCTTCACGCTCTTGCCGATGTACGGCATGAGGACGTCCTGGTAGCCCTCGTGCGAGAACTGGCGCGTGAAGTTGACCGTCTGCTTCTCGCGCGAGAGCCCCGACAGGTCGACCTGGTCGATGAGCGGCAGCGCGGCGCCGAACGTGGCGACGTTCTCCGCGTAGGCGGCCTCGGTGTTGTAGAGGACGTTGAGCAGCTCGGCGTTGTTCGACATGAGTCACACGCTCCGGTCGTATTCGATCTGGAAGACGAGGCGCACGATCCACACGCGCGCGAGGCGCACCGGGATCGCCGAGATGAAGATGCCGCCGTGCTGTCCGGCCGGGTAGTTCTGGTAGCCGCGGCGTCCGATCGCGCCGTCGATGAGGACCAGGTCCTGCTCGAGCAGCTCGTCGAGCGCGCGCCGGTTGGCGACGCCGTAGCGGGCGAGCTGGATCGGGTAGGCCACGCTCACTGTCACCGACGAGGAGAGGGTGTCTGTGGCCATGTCGGTGGTGCCGACGAGCTGCCAGTCGAAGTTGCTGGCGATCTCGAACCGGCGGAAGCTGGCATCCGGGTGCGCCTCGACCCACGCGTCGAAGTCGTCGTCCAGGCGGTGGACGTCGAACCGGTGCTCGAGGTGGCGGGTCGGGACCAGCGCCCGGATGGCCGCCACCTGCGCGTCGCGGATCGCTGCGAACGTGGTGGTCATGCTCCGTCGAGGCGGGCGATGTAGAGCGAGCCCGACGTGCCGACCACCGAGATGAAGCCGTCGGACGCGTCCGAGACCATGAGCTCGACCACCGCCCCCTTGGGGAGGAACCAGTTGTTGGCGGTGTCGGCGGCGGCGTCCACGTTGCTGGCGCCCTGGCGGATGGTGCAATCGGCCGACGCGGTGACGGCGTACTTGTGGCCCCTGTCGAGCTGCGCCGATCGGGCCGGCGAGCCGCTGATGGCGAGGCGTTGTGAGCTGACGATCTTGGCGGCCATCTATCTCCTCCACAAAGGACGCGCAGGGACGGCTCCGGCGCCGGCGCCGGAGCCCTGCGAGACCGGCACCTGGTTGGACCGCACGAGCCTGGTGAAGCGGTCCCTGTATTTGTCCTCGTTCGCCGTGCCCGGGAAGATGAGCAGGCCGGCCTTCGCGATGACGAGCGCGTTCAGGAGCTCGCGGTTGCGGATGCCCTGGTCCGGCAGGAGCTCGCCGTAGAGGTCGAGCTTGACCTGGCGGTACGCCTCATCGATGAGCGCGCGACCCTGGTCCTCGCGATAGTCAGTGGGCAGCGACATCACCCAGCCACGGAACTCGAGGTCGACGTCGCGCGGCGTGACGTCATGTCGGCCGGCGTAGCGGACCAGGTCGAAGTAGGTGTCGTGGACGTGCTGGACGCCGGCGACCGTGTAGACCCAGCGCACGCGGTAGCGCGCGTGCGGGCTGAGCTCGGCGGAGATGTTCGCGGTGTCGGCCATCCAGGCCGTGTCCATGGCGATCGACATGCGCGTCGACTGGAAGGTGGAGCCGATCGGGTAGGTGTTCTCCAGAGGGTGGCGCGCGATCGCGCTTGCGTCCGTCGCAACCGAGACGACGTCGACGAGCTCGCGCTCGAGCACGTCGTTGACGGCGAGATAGGAACGGCCGGGCACGATGCCGGCGGTCGAAGAGAGGTGGCATACGCGCGCGTCGTCCTCGCCTCTGCCGGAGGAGCCATCGAAGGTGGTGTTGGGCGCTGCCTCGATCGCCGGCACACCGCTCGTGGCCAGATCGACCGTGCCGTCGTCGCCGGTGTAGTTCTCGAACACCATGACCGCGGCGACTGCAGAGGGCCGGCCTTCCGGCGCATCGAGGACGAGGCTCTGCCCCGCCACTCCGAACACGATGTCCTGAGTCTGGCTGCTCATCGTCTGCTCGCCGTCCACCAGTGACCCAGCCACGGGATCCCGGTGCTCTTGTCGCAGATGTCGAAGACGCCGCGCAGAAACTTTCGCGACGCGTCGGCGGCGTTGAGGCCGGCGAACGGGTTGAAGCGCGAGGCCCGGTGGCGGAGCTGGTAGTGGAACCAGAGCTCGATGAACTCGCGGGCGAGCTTCGGAACTGCTGTCGCCGCGATCGCCTTGTCGACGTCGGCGACCTTGGTGGATCCGTCGTTCTCGAGGATGCGCGCGATGCGCGCGGTCGCGGCCTGGACCTTGGCGTCGATGGCGCGGGCCATGCGTGTGGCGGGGTGGAGGTCGAAGGAGCGCGGACCATCGAGCAGCCGGAGACCCTTCTCCGCAGCCCGGTCCTTGACCGACTGGCGGCGAGTTCGGCGCCCCTTCTGTTTCGGCGTCGGAGGGGCCGGCCGCGACAGCCGGCCGAAGGCGTCGACCAGGTTGAGCTCCTGGACCACGAACCGCTCGAGCGCCGCCTCGGACACGACGCGGCCGGCGCGCGCGAGCTTCGTACGGTACTCGGCCATGGCGATGGCCTTGAGGTCGCGCGGGTCGGTGACCGGATCCGGCCGCCGGACCTGGACAGTCACCGACCCGCTGTCATCGGGCCGGGTCACTTGCCCTTCTTCTCACCCGGCGGCGGAGCAGCGGGCGAAGGCGCGGTCGCCCCCTGCTCTGTCGCCGACCGGAGCACGCCAGTGATCGCCCCGGTCAAGCCCTGGACCAGTTCCTTCGTCTGGTCGCGCGCCACCTGGGTCATCTCCTCCATGCGCTCCTCGTCGCTCTTCAGCTTGGCGAAGCGGCTTCTCATCTCCTCCGCGTGGGCCAGGCGGCGAAGCTCGGCCTCCTTCAGTGCGTGGGGGCACGGCCGGCGCTCGTTGTAGCTGTCGGGTGCGCAGGGGACCGCCCCGTGGAGAGACGCGTCGACCGTCTCCTGCCCTATCTCGCCGGCCATGACCAGCGCGACCGGACACGACCGCAGGGGAAACACCCCGAGCGCGCGCTGCTTCCGCTTGATGTCGCGCGCGGCCGGGTCGTCCAGGTCGAAGATGGAGCCGCAATTCGTGGTGGGCGCATGCATGATGTTGCCCGCCCCATCCACGAATCGCTCCCACCGCCGACCGCCCTCGGCCGACTGGGGGAACTTCTCGACGATTCGGCGTCCGTTCTCTCGACGAACCGCCTCCCGAACGGCCTCGTTCGCCCACACGATCGGCTCTGCGTCTCTTGCCACGGGGATCTCCTTTCAGGGAGCGTCGGTCACGTACTTGACGCCCGTCGGATCGAGCAGCTCCGCGATGCCCCACCGGATGGTCATCACGAGGTCGGTCGTGCGCTTCTTCGCGTGCCGCTCTGTCTCGAAGCGCGGCATGCGCTTCCATGCCTGACCGTACGTGGTCAGTCCCTGCTCGTCGTTGAACGCGGTCGACCGAACGAACGCGGCGCCGACCACGTCAGCTCCGGCGTTGGCGGTGTCGGTGAGACCGGTCGCGATGACTGCGTCGCCGCGGAACGACGCGACGCGGCCGTCGCCGTTCATCCCGTTGTTGTCGGCCGGCTGGTAGTTCAGGATCCGGTCCGCCGACAACGCGTAGACCGCTGCCGCCGCGTTGGTCGCCAGGAAAGCACTCTCCACATCCAGGAACTGCTGGTTGTCCAGGACGTAGGCGATGCCGTCCGGCGTGAAGACGCCCGCGGTGCGCAGGGTGTTCTTGCCGGCGAGCAGCTGGGCCAGGGAGAGGTCCACGCCGGTCGATCCGATCGAGGTGGACAGGTTGGCGAACAGCGCCGCGAAGTCGTCCGCCATCGCCAGGGTGAGTGCGCCCATCATCGTCCCGCGGAGGATGTTGAGCAGGTCGAGCGAGTCGATCGTGTCCTCGGCGACGTTGTCGGTCAGCTCGTGGGCAACGCCGTACTCGCCGGTCGAGATGGTGACGCCGCCGCTCGACACCGCGGTGTTGGCGATCTCGACCGCCTCGGTCGCGTTGAACGCGGTCGCCACGCCGGCGCCGCGGTCGTTCGGCGATCCCCAGTAGGACGTGATGCTGCCGATCTTGACCGCGCTGGACGGCTTTCCGACCAGGTTGAACTCGCGCGCGAACGCGAGGAAGGTGGCCCGCTCGCTCAGTGTGGCGAGCAGGATGGGTTCGATGATCGCCGCGTAGCTGAAGTCGTCGATCGTCGCGCTGGTGGTCTCGTTGGCCATGTTGCCTCAGCGACGAGGGAGAAGGAGGCGCTTCGGCGGCGCCGAGCGCAGGGCATCCATCAGCTTGGCGCCCGTCTTCTGGATGCCGTCGCGACGAACCATCGCCGCCACGTCATCCTTGGTGAGCGAGTACGGATCCCGCACCTCGCTCGGGGCCACGCCTGCTGGGGCCGGTACGTTCGTCACGCCGGCGCCTCGCCTCTCCATCGTCTGGGTTGTGGTCTGCTGCTGGGACGAGGGCGACGAACCCTCCGCACCCACGAGGCCGAAGTCACCGAGGTAGGCCTTGGCCCACCCGGCGACGTCCTCCGGTTTCTCGGCGGCGAACGCCGACTCCATCCGCTTCCGGGCGCCCTCGCTCATCTGGACACCGCCCGTCGCGCGGTCGAACGCGCGCTGGCGGTCCACGATGCGCTGGACCTCCTCGGTGACGGGCGGAGCCGGGCTCGTCCCCGAGCTCGGCGGCGTTGGTGCCGCGCCGGCCGGAGCGCCCCCTCCTGATCCCTGCTCCTTCTCCTTCCCGAGCACGCCCGCGCGCCGGAGGTCGGCGAACATCCGGTCGTGGGACGCCTGGAGCATCTGCGCGATCTCCTCGCGCGAGACACCACCGGCGGCCTGCCCTTGCGCCTGGGTCGGCGTGGCGGCGCCCTGCGCGCCGCCGGCGGCAGGCGGCGCTCCGCCTGCCCCGCTGCCCGGGGAGGAATCCTCTGCAGCCATCAAGAATCGAAGTCGTGAGTACATGCGTCTTCTTCTCCACACGCCCGTGAGGCCGGCGGCGCCTTGCGACCGTTGGGGCCGTCGTCGCCCTTCGCTACGCCCGTTACGGCCGGCGGCGCCGTCCTGCCCGCTTGGCTACTACTTCTTCGGCTTCTCCGGCGTGCGCTCGGTCGGAGCCGGGACCGCCGGGTTCGCATGCGGCCCGCGGTCGGCGTCCGGGTAGCCGGCCGAGCTGGCCGACACGGCGCGCGAGCTCGAGTCCGACTCGACCACGCGGTCGTCCAGCTTCTGCTCGACGCCGACGACGATCGGGCCGCCCTCGGACGTCGCCGCCCGCGCCTGGATCTTGGCCTTCTCCTCCTCGACCTTCTTGCGCTCGCGCGCCGTCCTGTCCTCCTCGGCGTCCCGCGCCACGCGGAGATCCTCCGACGTCGCGTCGCGCCATCCCGGCTTGAGGGGCTTCTCGCCCTGCCAGGGGATCTGGACGAGGTTGCCGTGGGGATCGATCACCAGGCGCTCGAACACCTCGTTCCCGTGTGCGTTCGGTCCGATTGCGATCTTCATGACGCCATCTCCTCTTCTTTGTCTTCGGGTGGTCCGACGGTGCCGAGGGAGCCCGTCGGAGTCTCGTCCCCCATCGATCCACTTGCGGCCTGTAGCGGCCGCATCGCCCTGTTGCGCCAGAGCTCCATCTCGACGTTGTGCTCGACGAACTTTCGCGCGCTGTCTTCGTCCATGTCGGGGTTGCGCGACACGACGTAGTCGACCGTGTTGGTGAGGCCCAAGCGGCGCTCGTGCTCGAAGCGCTCCAGCTCCTCTTTCGGCGACAGCGGGGTCTGGGCTTCGCCGAAGTCGATCCGCCAGCCCTCCGTGTTGAACGCGAGGAGCGGCAGGTCGCGCTCGAAGACCGCGGCCATCGTCTCGGCCAGGGCGTGCTCGAACGGGCGCAGCACCATCTGCTGCTCGCGCCGCATCTCGCGGAGCGGCACGCGCATGAGCTCGCGTGCCTCCGCGCTCTGAACGCCTTGGTGCTTGATGAGCGCCGCGCTCATCCCGTAGTTGTTGGCAACGTGCTCGAGCACGTGGTCGGCTGTGTCGCGGAACTGAGCCAGGTCCATCGACATGTCCTGCGACGTCACTGCGACTCCGTCGGGCAGTTCGATCGGCATCTCGCTGTCGGCGGCCTGGTCGCGCGCGGCCCCGTGGAGGTTTCCGCTCACGATGTTCTGGCGCGTGGCGCTCTTGACCTCCTTGAGGAGATTCACCGCGGCGAACCACACGGCCATGTCGGCAGCGATGAGGTCCTCGCCGGCGGTGCCCGGCCACGGCGTCGTGTCGGCCGGCGGATCGAGCGCGACGAAGACGTATGGGATCCGGTCGAGGTCGTGGGGCTGGAAGCTGTCTCCGATGATCGACCAGTCCTCGCGCATCATGAAGCGCTCGGCGTCGCTCCACACGATCCACGCGGGCACGTTCGGCACGGTCGAGGGCGGGCGGCCTTCGCCTACCGTCCGCGGTCGGAGCCGAATGGCCACGCCGACGAGGAGCGTCGGGTCGTTTGGGTGGACCAGAAGTCGGCAGTTCGACGGGGTGATCACATCGATCACCGGTTCCGGTTCTGCAATGGTCCCGTCCTCGAGGAGGATGCCCCGAACCCGCGGGCCAACCAGGAGCGCGCGGTGGAGGTTCAGCATGCGGTTGATTCGGCGCGACACCTGGTGCATGTCGCAGAGCTCGAGCGCGAGCTGGTAGATGGCGTTGTTGTCTTCGTCCTCGACCTGGCGGACAGCTGGCTCCTGGTAGACCGACGAGAGCTCGTTGACGACCCGCTTGGTGATGTTGTTGAAGCGCGCCCACCGCGCCCACTGCTTCCGCTTCTCTCGAATGGTCACGTCCTGGTAGACGGTGTCGATGAGCTTGTGCATCTCCTCGACGCCGCCGTCCCGGTAGAGGATGTCGCGCAGCCGATGGCGCTCCTCCCGGATCGTCTCGGCTTCGGTCATGTAGTGGCGCCGGAGGTAGACCGCGAGCTCGTCGATCGACAGCGGCTGAGCGATGCGGCCGCTCGGCAAGGTGGCCATCGTGTCGAGCAACGTGGTGGCCATCAGACTGCCTGCCTGTACGCGCGCGGCTTCTCCAGCTCCCAAAGTGCGTACCGGAGCGCGGCGGGCCAGTGCGAGAGGTCGTTGACGTTCTTCTTCTGGGTCTCCGCCTTGCCGTCGGAGTCCCGCTCGGACATCTCGAGGGACTCGACGAGACGTGGCGCCACAGGCTGCCGCCGCTCGTCGCAGGCGACGAAGAGACGCCGCTCATACTTCGCGTTGCAAAGGAGGGTGCAGATCATCTCGATGCCGGCCTCCTTCGGCACTCGTGCCGGCTTGACCTCAGACGTCGAGGCGACGAGCGACGCGGGAAGGATGCGGAGGCCGGAACGACGCCAGGTGGTGTAGACGCTCCTGTCCGGCCGCTGCTCGTCGTTGCCGCTGTCCGAGTAGGGGTCGGCGCGAAAGAAGGCCTGCGGACTTTCGGGTGATGGCTCTCCCCGCCGGTCGAGCATGTTGCAGTTCCACCGCGTGCGGAGCCGCTCGAGCACGTTCTGGACATGCTGCTCGGCCGTGGTCTGCTCGGTCGTCACCTCGTCGACCACCCACCAACACCGCTCGACCATGCCGGCCAACCGGTACGGCTTGAGCAGCAAAGTGACGTCGAAGAGCTTGCCGGGGTCGTGGCCTCCGAGGAGCGCCAGGTTAGGCCCCCACTGCGCCAGCGTCTCCCGCGCGATCGGCTCGGCGCCGATCTGCGGGATCGGCCGGAGGTTGTGCTCGCGCGACCAGCTCGGGTAGAGCATCCGCTCGGGGCCGACGTCCTGGGCGAGCACGCGCCGCTTGTACTCGCGCTCGGTGAGCTCGCGCTTGCGAGCTTCCCAGTAGTCCGGCTCGACGTACGGGTTGGAGAATCCGGACAGGCGCTCGATGCCGCAGTTCTTCGTGAGCCGCCACTTGTCTCGAAAGGAGCGGTACTGCGGCGTCCCCTTGACCGTCGCGGTGAGCATCATCGGGTACCGACCGCGGGGCGCGCGGCGGCCGCGGGCGCGAACGTCCTCGATGATGTGGAGCTGGTCCTGAGCCTCGTCGCCGGAGCCGCCGGCCCAGTCGTAGCCCTGGACCGGAGATCCCTCGGCATCGGACTGACGATGAGCCGAGACGAGGCGGAGCTGGTGGCCGAGTGCGAAGCGGAAGAGCCAGTCGCGCTGCCGGTACACGTACCACTCGGGCGGCATCGCTTCGGCCAGCGCCTGGCGCACGCGCTCGAGCCGGGCCTGTGTCGGCGCAACGCAGCCGAACTCGAGTTGCTGACCGATGCGCTCGATCGCGCGCAAGATGTTCCAACGCGCGAGCACGCCGGTCGTCTTGCCGGCGCCCTCGGCGCCCTCGCAGACGACCTGGAGCGGGAGGTCGTCGCCGTGGAGGATGAGCCGGCGCTGTTCCTCGGAGACCATCCAGACGACGGGGTTCGGCGACTCGTCGATCCACTCGTACGTGCGGGTGTCGAGCACGCCGCCGAAGCGCTCGGGCTCGCGGGTGCGGACGACTCGCGGGCCGTCCGGACGAATCTCAACTCCGCTGTCGTCCTGCTGGACCGTGTAGAGCAGGACGCCGAAGTCGACGACGCGGCGGTCACTGCAGAGTTCCTGTGCTTCGCGCCGGAGGCGGCGCAGGAGCCATGTCTGCTCGGAGTGCACTGCCCTGCTTCCCCGCCAGGCGGCGGTTCATCTCGGCGAGCTGCGCACTCAGGCCGGCGATGTCGTCTGCGTTCTGCCGCCTGGTCAACGCCGCGCGGCGGTCGCGAATGATGCGCAGCTCGCGACCCATGCCATCGAGCTCGAGCGCCGTGCCGCCCTTGCGTAGCCGCAGCAGCACCTCGGCCTCGTACAGGTTCAGTCCACGCTCGCTCGACAGCGTCTTGTCGAGCTGGGTGGCCGTCATGTTGAGCGGCGAGAACTTCGCCACCCGCGGGCGGCCGCGTCGGCGCCGGGCTGGCGGATCGGCGGCTGGCGCGGCCCGGGTACCCCTCTTCCGAGCCGCGCCAGCCTTCCCTCGACCCCGTGAGAGTGTCGCCACTTACGACACCACGCTGAGGCTAATGGCAGGATCGTGTCAAGAAGTTCGGCTAATGACTCAGCTAACCACCGAGAACGACACGCTGCAAGGCGCCGGCCATCTGGTCGACGCGGAACGCCCGGAGAACGGCCTGCAGCCGCTCCACCCGGAGCTTGGCGCCGAGCTCGCCGGCCTTGAACACCAGCGTGTCGATCGACTTCTCGACCGCGGCCCGGACCTCGGGCAGCTCGGCCAGGCGGCGCGGATCGTCGAGCTCCGGGATCAACCGGCGCAGCGTGTCGGTGATGAAGGCGAACTCGGACGCGTTGCGGCTCGTGCGCGGGTCGAGCCGGCTGGCCGCGACGTTGATGGTCCAGCTCTTCTCGGTGCGGTTCTCTGTTCCGACGATCGAGTCGGCGAAAGTTCCCGAGTGATTGAAGTGCTGCCGCTTGCCGGGATCTGGCGCGCGCGGTCCCATGCGCGGCCCGCCGAAGCGCGTCTTCACCCACGGCTCCCCGCGCTGGTAAGCGTTCTCCTGGTACTTCCGGGTGAGCTGCGTCGGCTCGGAGGCGAGCTCGCCGATCCGGCGGACCTTGTCGGCCAGCGCCTTCGCCGCCGCCTTCGCCGGTTCGTGGCCGAGCTGGATCTCGTCGAAGCAGTGGACCAGCGGCTCGCTCTCGATGCTCATCCGCGCGCGGCCGCGGCTGCCGTCCTTCCGCGTGCGCCCGAGCCGGCCGGTGATCGCGCCGCTCGTCAGGTTCGAGTAGTCGCTGGTGACGATGACGTCACTCATTCGTCGGACGGCGCCTCGAGGCCGAACCAGGCGTAGTCGAGCGTGACGACCCTGTAGACCAGGCCGCCGAGCAGCACCAGCATGACCAGCGCGAAGGTCGCCAGGAGCAATCCCTCGCCGGCGACGCCGGGCGGGTGGGGCCGGCGGTCGTTGTGGACTCTCGCCTCGGGCAGTTCGCTCGCCTTCACGACAGCAGGCTAGCAGCGAGGTCTGTCCGGCGCCGCACCAAGCGCGCGAACCGCGGCAGGCTCGAGTCGTAGAAGCCCTCGCACGCGAGCTCGACCACCTCGCCCAGCCGGATGCGCGCGTCGCCGGCGGCGCCGGCCGCGACCGTGACGATCCGCCCGGCCCACTCGACCGTGAGCGCGCCCTGCCCTGTCGCGACCACCACCGCATCGAGCGTGTCGGTCCGCTTCACCTTCCGCTTCGCGCCGCGCGCGCCGAGCTCGGCCTCGAGGTTGACCGCGACGAGGCCTTCGGCGCCGGCGTCCGGTCCCCACTCCCTCCAGGCCTGCCGTGCGCGTGCCGCCGGGCGCTGCGCAACGATCGGCGTGAGCCGCCAGTCGGTCGGCACCGCACGGCACCAGCGGCCGCTCGCGCGATCGCGCGCGCCGTGGTCGTCCTCGTACCAGGGCAGCTCGCAGCCGAGGTTGACGACCTCGCTCTGCATGCGCCAGAGCGTGTCGCGGCGCGTGCGGTAGGGCTCGCGCCCCAGGTAGCGGCCGCCGGCGCGGATGCAGTCGAAGAGGTGGAGGGCGCGCCAGCCGCGCGCCGCCGCCGCACGGTTGCCCGCCTCCGTGTGCGCCTCTAGCTCGCCGACCAAGACGCTGTCGGGCCAGCCCACGAACGCGCCCAGGAGGTGGCCGACCAGGTCGCGGCCGAACTCGGCGCCGGCGCGGCTCAGTACGCGCTCGATCCGGCCGCGGCGGTCGAGGTGCGCGCGCGCGTAGCAGCCGTCGACCTTCGGCTGCAGGACCCAGCTCCGGCCGAGCTCGGCGGCGCGCTCGAGCGGCAGCCGGCCCGCGGCGCCGGCGTAGTCGGTGGCGCGCAGTCGGCTCACTCCGGGCAGGCTCCGGCCGGGCAGCTCGCGGGCGAGCACTCGTTCGGCAACCGCCACCACAGCCCGACAACCGGCACGCACTCGTTCTCCGCGATCGCCTCGAGGCACGCCTCGTGGTCCTCGGCCGGGATCGCGTCGACGCCCTCGTGCACCGTCCACGCGTCCAGGCACCAGGTCTCGTAGCGCTCGCGGCACGAGCAGCTCTCGTCGAACGGCAGGATGCAGTCCTCGCCGAACACGACGATGCAGCTGTCGCTCACCGCCTCGAAGCCGTCGCAGAAGGACTCCGCCTGCTCGGCGCACGCCAGCTCGAGCTCGCCCTGGCTCTCGAGCACGCCCTCGCCCACCGGATCGTCCGCACACGCGCTCACGCACAGCACCACCACGAACAACGCCCTCGTCATCGCTCTCGCCTCCTCGGGCCAGAAGATCGGCCCGCCCAGAAATCCACGATGCAGCTGCTCGAGCGCGGCGGCAACTCACCCGCGAGGTGTGCGCCATGCCGGACCACCTCCCGATTTTTGTGGAAATCCGCGGAGTACCTTCGAGCCAGCGCAAGGTGGCGCTCTATCGCGCTCCCGATCGCGTCGGATTTGAGACGGGTGGGGCCCCCGATCTCCGAGATCGAAGTCACGCGACGCCGACATCGATCTCGACGGCCGCCGTGTCCTTCTGCTTCCTGCAGATGATCTTCTCCTTGCTCTCGAGCTTGATGAGGTACACGCCGTCGCCGTCCTCGTACGTGTACGTGTCCTGCTTGAGCTCGCGCATCTTCTCCACCAGCGCAGCGCGATGCTGGTCCTCCTCGCGCTGCAGGCGCTGCCGCGCATAGAGCGCCGTGACGTACCAGCCCGCGGCATCCTCGAGTTCCGGAATGACCGACGGCTCGGTGCCAGGGATCATCTGCTGCCGCTTCCCGTTGCGCTTCGGCTTCTCCGCGGGCAACACGATCGGCGGCTTCCTCGTGGTCTTGGTCTTCTTCTTCGTTGCCATCTCATCCTCCGGTTGCGAGTTCGGGCTGGCGCTGTCCTCCTCCGGCGAGGCTGGTGTAGCGCAGCTCGGCTGCCATCACCTCGGCTGCGTCGACCGGACGCAACCAGATCGCGACGCCGGTCGGCTGAGCGTTGCCGGCGTACACCTTGAGCGCGAAGTACTGCACGATGCGCGCGTCGTCGTCGTAGAGCAGGCCCTTCAGCGCGTCGCCGACCTGGCGCGCGAGCTTGTCCACGTCGGGCTTGCGATGCGGCGCAGTCGGTGCTCCGGGCTTCAGCCCTCGCTTGCCGAAGTGGCCAGCGGGACGCTGCAGCGCGAACACGCACTCGAGCCGCAGCGCCTCCTCGAGGAACGGCGGATGCGTTCCCAACGCGGCGCGAGCTGCATCCACCACGAGAGCGATCCACGAACGCGACTGCGGTCGGTTGTCGGGGATGACGCGCGCAGTGAACTTGCCGTTGCGCAGCGGCACAGCGAACGCGCGCACGCTGCCCTTCGGTGCTGGCGTCCCGATCGCGTGGAAGGCGACCTCTCGCTCTCGCGGGTTCTCTCGAGCGAAGTCCCGCTTCGCGTCCTCGTCCTGCCAGCTCATCGCTCGTCTCCGCCCAAGAGGTTGCGGGCGGTGGCGATCGCGTCCGCGGCAAGCTCGAGCCGCTGGAGTCGGCTGAGCTCCTCGAATCCGAGTCGTTCGATCCGGGCCAGGAGCCTCCTGGCGGTCGCGATCGGACTGTCGTCCCGCGGACGGCTGTCAGTCGAAGTGCCGTCCTCCCCCCTCCCTCCACTCGACTGACAGCCGTCCCGCCCCCTAAAGGGGATCGGGACGACAGTCGTCAGTGGGGTCGTGACTGTCGGCTGGGACGGCAGTGGACGACAGTCGGACGGCAGTCCCGGAGGAGGGTGTTGAGTTCTCTTCATGGTGTCTCCTTGACCAGGGGGAGCTGGCGCTCGGCGGCCAGCTGGGGGGTCCAGATGAGCCAGTACTGAGCGCGCTGGCGGCGGACGCGGATCTCTACGAGCTCCCCAGTCGAGAGGAGCTGCGAGAGCGCGATGCGCCCGATCTCGTGCTTCACCGCCGCAGCGGAGAGGAGCTCGGAGCGCGAGATGGGTTCCTTCGCCTTGCCAGCGGCGCCGAGCATGGCCATCGACGCGGCCTGGATGCGCTCGCCGTCCTGCCGGGCGAGGAGCTCGGCGCGCACCTCGGCCGCAGGGCGCGGATCGCCGTCGACGCGATGTCGACCGGATCGGCCTTCGTAGAGGAGCGGCAGGACCTGGTCGCCACCACCCATGCGCCCCTTGCCGATCGACAGCTGCTGGCTCTCGTCGCCGGCGTCGTTGATGCGCTTGATGCTGCCGATGCTGAGCGTCATCGTGGCGAAGCGCTCGATGGCGGCAGACTCGGCGGCGAGGTCTGCGGTCTCTACACCGAGCGAGTCGCCTGCTCGAGCAGCTCGAGCGTTCGCGCGCGACATCTGGTTGATGCCCAGCACCACCGCCCGACGCTGGCGAGCGACGACGTCGATGCCGGCCATGATGTCGTTCATGCGCGGCCGCAGCTCCTTCGACGGGCTGGGGACGATCTGCGTGTAGTCGACGGCAGCGAGGACCGGCTCGCCCGGGTGAGCAGATCGAGCTGCTGTGATCGCTTCGTCGAGGGTGTCGAGCGTGGCGTCCTGGCGCTCGACGATGATGAGGCGCGGCAGGTCGAGCGCGCGCTCCATCTCGCTGCGAGCGATGCGGCCCCTGAGCACGTCCTCCCAGGAGGCATCGCACTGCATGCCGATCATGCGCGCGGTGATCTCGTCACCGGGGAGCTCGCACGAGAGGTAGACGGCCGGGCCCCAGTGTCGGGCGTGCGCGATCATGAGACCAGCGACGAGCGACGTCTTGCCCGAGCCGCTCGGCCCCATGACGACGACGATGCCGCCCGGCCGGATACGCGCGATCTCTCGCCCCATGCCGAGCGAGAGCGACACCCATGGCTCGTTCGCTCGAGCGAGGATCTCATCGACGAACTCGGGCGCGCGTCGCCACTTGATCCGCTTGCCGTTCGCGGTGCCCTGGGCCAGCTGGAGCGGTGCCGGCGTCGACTGCTGCCCTGCGACGACGCGCCGGAGCTCGGCGGCGTCGTGGTGCTCGAGCCAGTCGGACACGTCGCCCTTGATCGGCAGGCCGGGGAGCCCGACGACGCGGACACGGACAGCGGTCGGCGCCAGCGCGCGCGCCACCTCTTCGGCGTGCTTGCGGCCGGGCTCGTCGTTGTCGGGCAGGAGGACAATGTCCCGGTCGGTGAGGGCGGCGGTGTACTCCGCGCGCCACTGCCCGGCTCCGCCTGCGTTGGTGGTGGCGAGGAAGCCGAGCTCGACCAGGCGGTCGACGTCCTTCTCCCCTTCGACGATGTAGACCGGCTCCTCGGGGTCGGCCGCGGCGAGCTCGGGGAGGCGATAGAGCACGCGGCGGACATCGCCCAGGCTCCACTCCCACTCGTCGCCGCTCGGGCGCCGCTGGCGGAACTGCTTCGGAGAGA
>WUUC01224017.1_pt1 | contig 20887 bp, 16 predicted proteins | sample 6278441 | NCBI WGS metagenome assembly WUUC01 (sample SAMN13675441, study PRJNA597444) | soil metagenome | isolation source: soil | place: USA: Washington | collected 2017-10
TTACGCATCTTCGAAGAATTGCACGGCATGCCCCCGGCCGTAGGCTGACCAGGACATTCTCCAGGAGGTTGTGGCATGGCTGATCCGATCGAACATGTCGTCATCGTCGGAGGCGGTACGGCCGGCTGGTTGTCGGCCGCCTACATCAATCGCGCATTCGGCCCGAAGGTACGCGTGACGCTCGTCGAATCACCGAACGTCCCGCGCATCGGGGTCGGCGAGGCCACCGTTCCGACGCTGCGCACCACGTTCGCCTTCCTCGGGATGAAAGAGGAGGACTGGATGCCGAAATGCAACGCCGCGTTCAAGTCGGCGGTGCGTTTCAACGATTGGCGCAAACCGGCCGAGGGTGCCGCCCAGCACACTTATTATCACCCGTTCTTCGACGTTCCCGAACCGGCCGTGCGCACCTATGAGCAGCCGTTCCACAAGCGTTTCGGCCGCGGGTTGAGCGGCGCGCATTTCTGGCTCAAGCGGCGGCTCGCCGGCGACACCAGCCTGGCCGAGACGTTCGGTGACGCCGGCATGGCACTGCAGCGACTGTGCGAGCTCAACAAGGCGCCGATGCCGCTGCCCGGCACCGACGCGCCCAACCCCGGCTTCCGGTACGCGTACCACTTCGACGCCGCGCTGATCGCCCAGTACCTGCGTGACCTCTCGGTCTCCCGCGGTGTGCGGCACATCCTGGCCGACGTCACCTCGGTCCGGCTCGGCGCGGACGGCAGCATCACGTCGGTGGTCACCGCGTCCGGCGAGGTGGCAGGCGACCTCTTCCTGGACTGCACCGGCTTCCGCGGGCTGCTCATCAACAAGGCGCTCGGCGAGCCGTTCGTGAGCGCGAGCGACTACCTGCTCTGCGACCGGGCGGTCGCGCTGCCGGCCCGCAACGACCCGGAGCGCGACGGGCTGCGCCCGTACACGACCGCGAACGCACAGGGCAACGGCTGGATCTGGGAGATCCCGCTCTACCACCGCGACGGCACCGGCTACGTCTACAGCAGCGCGCACATCACGCCCGACCAGGCCGAGCAGCACCTGCGGGACTTCCTCGGGCCGCGCGCCTTCGACGTACCGGGCAATCACATCTCGATGCGGGTCGGGCACAACCGCCGCTCCTGGGTGAAGAACTGCGTCGCCGTCGGCCTTTCCAGCTGTTTCGTGGAGCCGCTCGAGTCGACCACGATCGCGCTGATCGAATATCAGCTCGCGCTGCTCGTCCTGCACTTCCCGGATTCCGATTTCGACGAGCTGCGGGCCACCAAGTACAACGACCTCATGGTCAGTGCGTACGAGGACCTGCGCGACTTCATCGTCATGCACTATCACCTCTCGAATCGGGACGACACCGCATTCTGGCGGGACGTCCGCGAGGCCCCGATCCCGGATTCGCTGCGGGCCAAGCTCGCCGAGTACGCGGAGAGCATCGTCATTCCGGACGGCAGCCAGCTTCGCCTCTTCGAGACTCGCAGCCTCTGGGCCATCCTGTCCGGCATGCAGTTCCCGTTCACCAAGGCGCCGCCGTCGGTTCAGCTGATGAGTGACGACGCCGCACTGGAGATCTTCGGGCAGATCGACAAGGAGCGGGAATTGCTCTCAGCCACGCTGCCGAGCCATTACGAATACCTGCGTGCCCTGCACGGTCAGCACCGCCCGAGCCCGACATGAGGATCCTCGTGACCGGCGGCGCCGGGTTCATCGGATCCGAGTACGTCCGCTCCATGATGCGCGGTGAACTGCCGGATTCGGCCGGCTGCCAGATCACTGTGCTCGACAAGCTCACCTACTCCGGCAATCTGAACAACCTGGCGCCGGTGGCGGAACTGCCGGGCTTCGCGTTCGTGCAGGGTGACACCTGCGATGCGGCGCTCGTCGACGAGGTGGTGGCCGGCCACGAGATGATCGTGCACTTCGCTGCCGAGTCGCATGTGGACCGGTCGATCGCGTCGCCGGCCCAGTTCATCACCACCAACGTGATGGGCACCCAGGTGCTGCTCGACGCCGCGGTCCGGCACCGGGTGCGCAAATTCGTGCACATCTCCACCGACGAGGTGTACGGGTCGATCACCGAGGGATCGTGGACCGAGGAGACGCCGCTGTGCCCGACGATGCCCTACTCCGCGGCCAAGGCCGGCTCGGACCTGCTCGCGCTGGCCTACCACCGGACGTTCGGACTCGATGTCGTCGTCACCCGCTGCACCAACAACTACGGGCCGTATCAGTTCCCGGAGAAGGTGATCCCGCTCTTCGTCACCAACCTGCTCGACGGGCTGACCGTGCCGCTCTACGGCACCGGCGGCAACTCGCGCGACTGGTTGCACGTCTCCGACCACTGCCGGGCCATCCAGCTGGTGCTGCTCGGCGGGCGGTCCGGCGAGGTCTATCACATCGGCGGCGGCATGGAGCTGAGCAACCGTGAGCTGACCAGCCGGCTCCTTGCCGCCTGCGGCGCCGGCTGGGACTCGGTCGAGAACGTACCGGACCGGCACGGGCACGACTGGCGCTACTCGCTGGACATCACCAAGGTCCAGCGCGAGCTCGGGTACGCCCCCGCGATCGGCTTCGACGAGGGCCTCGAGCAGACCGTCGCCTGGTACCGGGAGAACCGGTCCTGGTGGCAGCCGCTGCGGGACCGTGCCGTGATCAAGGAACACCTTCTTCCCGTCGCCTGACGATCCCACAAGTCGCCTGACGATCCCCCAAGGAGTGACCGCCATGCAGCACGAGCCCATCGTCCGGATGGAGCGGTGCCGGGTCTGCGGCGCCGACGACTGGCTCGACGTCATCTCGTTCGGCTCGACCCCGCTCGCCAACGGCTTCCTCGACCCGGCCGCCGCGTCCGAGCCGGAGCCGGCCTTCCCCGTCGACGTAGTGGTCTGCCGCGACTGCCGGCTGATGGCCCTGCGGCACGTCGTCGACCCCGAAGTGCTGTTCCGCAACTACTGCTACGTCTCCTCGAGCTCGGACACGATCCGCAGCCACATGCAGCGCATCACCGCCTGGTGCACCGCCAAGGCCGGGTTGGCCAAAGGTGACCTGGTCGTGGAGATGGGCAGCAACATCGGTCTGCAACTGCGGATGTTCGCCGATCAGGGCCGGCGGGTGATCGGCGTCGACCCGGCCCGCAATCTGGCCGCCGTCGCCGAGGAGTCCGGCGTACCCACCATCGCCGAGTACTTCGGCCCGGAGGTGACCGGTGCCGTCGCCCGCGAGCACGGCGCCGCCAAGCTGGTGCTCGGCCGTCAGTGCTTCGCCCACATCCACGACCTGCACAACGTGATGAAGGGCGTCGACGCGGTGCTGGCCGCCGACGGTCTCCTGGCCATCGAGGTGCCCTACCTGCTGGACCTGCTGGAGCAGAACCAGTTCGACACGATCTACCACGAGCACCTGTCCTACCTCTCGGTGCACACCATGCAACGGCTCTTCGGCGCGTACGGCCTGCAGGTCGTCGATGTGGAGCGCGCGGACGTGCACGGTGGCTCGGTCGTGGTCTTCGCCGCGCGGAGCGAGAGCGGGCGCCCGCCGTCCGCCGCGGTCGGCGCGCTGCTCGAGCTGGAGCAGCGCCATGGGCTCGACGGTGACCGGGCGTACCTGGAGTTCGCCGGTCGCGCCCGTACCCTGATCGCCGGCATCCGCGACCTCGTCCGTGACCTGGCCGGTCAGGGCAAGACGATCGCCGGCTACGGCACGCCGTCCAAGGGGACCGCCCTGCTGATGATGTGCGGCCTCACCGCGGCCGATGTCCGGTACTGCACCGACACCACCCCGAGCAAGATCGGGAAGGTGCTGCCTCAGCTGCACATCCCGGTGCTCTCGCCGGAGCAGGCGAAGGCACAGCCGCCGGACTACTTCCTGCTGCTCGCCTGGAACTACGCCGCCGAGATCATCCGTAACGAGCAGGCCTTCCTACAGAACGGTGGGGGTTTCATCGTGCCCATTCCGCAGCCCCGGGTGACGACGGCGGACATCGAACCGGTGGCGATGAGGGTGACCACGCCGGCCGGCACCTTCGACGCGCTGGCCGCCGGGCCGGTGGAGGGCCGGGAGGTCCTGCTGCTGCACGGCTTCCCGCAGGGGGCCATCGAGTGGCGGGCCCAGCTGCGGGCACTCGCTGCGGCCGGCTACCGGGCGATCGCCCCGGACCAGCGCGGCTACTCACCGGGCGTGCGGCCGGAGGACGTCGCCGAGTACCGGATGGACGAACTCGTCGGCGACGTCCTGGCGATCGCGGACGCGCTCGGCTGGGATCAGTTCGACCTGGTCGGGCACGACTGGGGGGCCGCGATCGGCTGGCTCCTCGCCGACCGGCACCCGCAGCGGGTCCGCTCACTGACCGCTGTTTCGGTGCCGCACCCGGAGGCTTTCGCCGCGGCGCTGCGCGACGACCCCGAGCAGCAACAGCGATCGGCCTACCTGGAGATGTTCCGCCGCCCGGGCGCCGCCGAGCAGATGATGCTGGCCAACGACGCGGCCATGGTGCGCGGCATGCTCCAGGTGGTGCCGCCCGCCGTGGTCGAGGAATACGTGGCCCGGCTGCAGGTGCCGGGCGCAGCCACCGCCGCCCTCAACTGGTACCGCGCCACCCGCCCCGACGAGACCCCGGCCGCCGCCATCACGGTGCCGACCCTCTATGTGTGGGGCTCCGCGGACGCCGGGGTCGGCGCAACCGCCGCCGCCGGCACCAGTGCATGGGTCACCGCGCCGTACCGGTTCGAGACCTTCGACGGGGTGTCGCACTGGGTGCCCGAACAGGCCGCCGACCGCCTCACCGAGGCGCTTCTCGCGCACCTGGCCGCGCACACCCGCTGACCCGACACCTACCGAGAGGAACAGCGATGAGTCAGACCACAGACGGCGTTCGGGCCGGGCATGAGCAGTGGGACGTGTCCGGGGTCGGCGTGACCGCCCTCGGGGTGGCCCTGTGCCGCGAGATGGAGAACGCCCGCCCCGACGCGATCGTGCACGACCCGTACGCCCAGAACTTCCTGACCACCCGGGAGCTGCCGGAGTCGTACCGGAAGATGCTGCCGGAGATCGGCGCACCGGCGGACCAGGTGGCGCCGCTGTGGCCGTCCATGTCGACCTACATGGCGGTGCGGACCCGGTTCTTCGACGCGTTCTTCAGCAACGTGGCCGCCACCGGGGTGCGCCAGGTGGTGATCGTGGCAGCCGGCCTGGACACCCGCGCGTACCGGCTGGACTGGCCGGCCGGCACGGTGGTGTTCGAACTGGACCAGCCGCGTGTCCTCGGGTTCAAGGACGAGGTGCTCGGCGAGGCCGGCGCGGTGGCCCGCTGTGACCGCCGGGCGGTGGCCGCCGATCTGCGCGACGACTGGCCGGCGCTGCTGCGCGAGTCCGGCTTCGACCCGGCGCAGCCGACCGCCTGGCTGGTCGAAGGGCTGTTGTTCTACCTGCCCGCCGCCGCGGAGGCGGCCCTGTTCGGGGCGATCCGCAAGCTGTCCGCCCCGGGCAGCCGGCTCGCCATCGAGACAGTCGCCGGCAATCAACGTGACCAGGTGCTCGGCTCGAACTTCGCGGCCGAGGCGATCGGCACGCCGTTCGAGGTGTCCCCGGCGCTGTGGCAGACCGAACTGCGCCCCGAGCCGGTCGACGTGCTCGACCGGCAGGGCTGGTCGGTGATCGTGGACCGGGTGGTGGACGTCGCCGAGCGCTACCGCCGGCCGGTGCCGGGCGTGATGGCCGAGTCGGCGCTGCACACCATGCTGCTCACGGCCAAGCTCCGCTGATTCATCCCCCTCCAGCACCAGGAAGGCGAACCATGCACGTCTTGTTCATGCCCATTCCCGGAATCGGTCACTCCTACCCGATGGTGCCGCTCGCCTGGGCGATGCGGGCCGCGGGTCACACCGTGGACTACCTCGCCGCCATCGACGGCCTCGAGATCCGCAACGCGGGCCTGCCGGTCGTCGACCCGTTGCCGGGCCGCACCATGGAGGACATGCTGCCGGAGTTCATCCAGCAGGGTCCGGAGATTTTCGAGTCGATGGCGCACCTGAGCACCGAGGAGATCCTCGGACTCAAGCCCATGGTGGTACGCCCATGGGACAGCCCGGTGTTCGTCGACAGTTACGTCGAGGCCGCGAAGCGGATCAAGCCCGACCTGATCGTCTTCGACCCGGTCTTCAACGCCGGCCTCATCGCCGCGGCCTCGCTCGGTGTGCCGGCTGTCGGGCACGGCTACATGCTGGTGCGCTTCACGCCCGAGTTCCTCCACGAGCACGCGGCGGACGGCTTCCGGCGGCACGGCGTCGGCCTGCCCGAGCGCAGCGCCCTGCTCGATGTCGGTCCGGGCAGCCTGATCGAGCCGGGCCCGTCGCGCTGGCAGATGCGCTACGTGCCGTACAACGGCGGTGGGGTGCTGCCGGGCTGGCTCGGCGAGCCGGCCGAGCGGCCGCGGGTCGCCGTCACACTGGGCACCGTGTCGCCGCGTACCTCCGGGACCGGCCGCTTCGTCCGGGTCCTGGAAGCCGCCGCCGAGATCGACGCCGAGTTCGCTCTGACCGTCAGCCCGGCCACCGCCGAGGCGCTCGGCCCGCTGCCCGGCAACGTCCGGGTCACCGGCTGGGTGCCGCTCTACCAGCTGCTGCAGACCTGCTCGGCGATCGTGCACCACGGCGGCGCCGGCACCATGTACACGGCCATCGCGGCCGGGATCCCGCAGCTGACCATCCCGCAGGGCGCCGACAACGACTACAACGGCCGGGCCCTGCAGGCGTACGGCTGTGGCCTGCTCAGTTCGGGCACCGAGATCGACGCGGAGCAGATCACCCGGCTGCTGACCGACGACGGCCTGCGCTCGGCCGCGCAGAAGCTGAAGGCCGAGAACGACGAGCTGCCCCCGCCCAGCGCGGTGGCGGACGACATCATCCGGTTCGCCGGCTGACCGGGCCAACACAGAAAGGGTGGGCCACCTCGGTGGCCCACCCTTTTGGTGTGGTGCTTGTCGTCACCAGGTGATCGGCAGGCTGCGCAGGCTACGGATCGACATGCCCTGCTTGAACTCCAACTCGTCCATGCCGACGGCCAGCCGCACCCCGGGCAGGTAGCGCAGCATGCCGCGCAGCGCCTCCTGCAGCTCCATCCGCGCGAGCGGCGCGCCGAGGCAGTGGTGGATGCCGGCGCCGAAGGCCAGGTGCGGGTTCGCGTCCCGGGCGATGTCCAACCGGGCCGGCTCGGCGAAGACCTCGGCGTCGCGGTTGCCGGAGATCGTGGCCGTCATGACCACGGCGCCGGCCGGTAGCAGCACGCCGCCCAGCGCCACCTCCTCGGTGGTCACCCGGGGCAGGGTGCCACCACCGTCGCCCAGCTGGACGAACCGCAGCATCTCCTCGACCGCCTGCGGAACCAGTTCGGGCTTGTCGCGCAGCTGGTCCATCGCCGCCGGGTGGTCGAGCAGCGTCACCAGGATCATGTTGATCTGGCTGACCGTGGTCTCGTGGCCGGCCACCAGCAGGCCGAGGCAGAGCATGACGAGCTCGCGCTCGGAGAGGGTGTCCTGATCGTCGCGGACGGCGATGAGCGCGCTCATCAGGTCGTCGGCGGGCCGCACCCGCTTGACCGCGATGAGCTCGGTGAAATAGGCGACCAGCCCGTTGACGGCCTGCTCCAGCTCCCGCGGGTCGCTGCGCCAGCCGCCCATCACCATGTTGGACCACGCATGCAGGGTGTGCTGGTCGGCGAGTGGAACGCCGAGCAACTCGCTGATCACCTGGATGGGCAGCCGCAACGAGAAGTGCTCCACCAGGTCGGCCGGGCGGGGCAGCTCCTGCATCGCGGTGAGCAGCTCGTCCACCAGGGCCGTCACCCGTGGCCGCAGTTCTTCGATCCGGCGGAACGTGAAGCCGCGTGAGATCAGCCGCCGCAACCGGGTGTGCTCGGGCGGGTCCATCCCGATCAGCGATTCCTTGGCAAGCCGGGCCAGGCCGGTCAGCGGCACTCCGGGCCCGGTACCGGCCGCGCGGCTGAACCGCTGGTCGACCAGCACCTGGCGGATGTCGGCATGGCAGGTCACCATCCAGACGATCGACCCGTCCGGCGTGAGAACCCGGGTGACCGGGCGCTGCTCGCGCAACACCTGCCACACCTCGGACGGTTGGTGCAGCGATGCCGGTCGGGGAAAGGGAAACGGCACCGGCTCGTTCAGCAGTTCCATGCCAGACCTTCCGATAGCGGTTCGGGCAGCTCAGACCACTACCGACGCTACTGATCGGGGGGTGCGGCCACGTCTTCCACGCTGCGGACCTGGCGGTCGCGGAAAAGACGCGAGGCCCGGCCGGTACCGGCCCGGGGGAGGCCGGCCCGGCTGGGCCCCGCTGGAGGCGCCGACCTACTGGGCGGCGCGGTGGTGCAGGAGCACGTTGCCGCTGTCGAACGTGCGTGCCTCGACCAGCTCGAGCCCGAGGCCCTCGACATCCTTGAAGAGCGCCTTGCCCGTGCCGAGAGTGACCGGCGTCAGCGCGATCAGGTATTCGTCGATCAGCCGGGCCTGCGACAGCTGCGCGACGACGGTGCCGCTACCGAAGATCACCACGTCGCCCCCGTCGCCCTTCTTGAGCTCGGTGACCTCGGAGACCAGATCCTGCTCGGCGACCCGGGAGTTCACCCAGTCGACCTTCTTCAGGGTGGAGCTGAAAACGATCTTGTGCATCTCGTTCAGCTCCTTGGCCATCATCTTCGCACCCTCCGGGGCGTGCGGGTTGTCGGCCATCGGCGGCCAGACCGCCTCGAACAGCTGGAACGTGTTCCGGCCGAAGAGCGCCGTGTCCGGCTTCATCAGGCCGTGGATCGCCATGTCCACTTCGGGATCCTGGACGAACCAGTCCATGTTCCCGTCGGCGGACGCGTACGCGCCGTCCAGGGACATCCGGTTGAACATGAAGATTTTGCGCATCGTTCTCTTCTCTCGTCGATGAAAGACTGGCAACAAAGGATCCGAGGGGTGAAACGAACTCCGGGGTCGCCCGGCGGTCCGCGGCCGAGGGGAACCGCGCCGCTGCGGCGCGCACGGGGCACCGGCGATCAGGCCTCGGCGTGCGCCATGCGCGGCTCCGCCGACACTCGCTCGAGGAGCGCCAGGACCAGGATGCCCGCGACGATCAGGGCGCCCGCCGCGACCCGGAACGACAGCACGTAGCCGTCGACCAGCGCCGCGTTGTCCAGCGACGCCGAGTCGCCGCCGGCGTGCCGCAGCGCGAGTGTCACCAGCACCGCGAGGCCGAGGCCACTACCGACCTGCTGCACCGCCTGCTGCACACCGGAAGCCAGCCCGGCGTCCTGCCCGGTGACCCCGTGCAGGGCGGCGTTGGCGATGGCCGGGCCGACCATGCCGGCGCAGACCCCGAAGACGATCATGCCGGGCAGCACGCCGCTCAGGTAGCTGCTGTCCGGGCTGATCCCACTGGTGAGCAGCAGGCCCACCGCACAGCCGAAGAACCCGGTCGCCAGCAGCGGCTTGACGCCCAGCTTGGGCATGAAACCGGCGCCCAGGCCGACACCGACACCCATCGCCACCCCGAACGGCAGGTAGGCCAGGCCGCCCCGCATCGGCGAGAAGCCGAGCACGCCCTGCTCGAACAGGGTGAGCAGGAAGATGTACGAGATGAAGGCGGCCAGGAAGATCAGGGCGACGGCGTTGGCCACCACCCGGGTGCGGTTCTGGAAGAACCGGAGCGGGATCAGCGGCGAACTCGAGCGCGACTCGATGACCACCATCAGCGCCAGCAGCACCAGGCCACCGAAGACGGGCAGCAGCACCCGCGGGGAGCCCCACGAGTGCGAGGCCGCCTGCAGCAGGCCGTAGACCAGGACCATCAGGCCGGCCGTGCCGGTCGCGGCGCCGGTGAAGTCGAGGCGCTTGTGCTGCTGCAGGACCATCCGGCTCTCGGTCACCAGCTTGGGCACCACGAACAGGGCGATCAGCGCGATCGGCAGGTTGACGTAGAACAGCCAGCGCCACGACGCCAGGTCGGTGACCACGCCGGAGATCACCACGCCGAGAACGCCGGCGATGCCGCTGATGCCGCCCCAGACGCTCAGCGCCTTGATGCGCTCGGTGGGGTCGGTGAACAGCAGCGCGATGAGCCCGAGCGCGGCCGGGGCGGCGAGCGCCTCACCGACGCCCTGCGCCAGCCGGCCGGCGATCAGCATCTCGGAGTTGACGGCGGCGCCGCAGACGGCCGAGGCGGCGGCGAACACGCCGACGCCGATCAGGAAGAGCTTGCGGCGGCCGAACACATCGGCGAGCCGCCCGCCGAGCAGCAGCAGGCCGCCGGCCATGATGACATAAGCATTGACCACCCAGGCCAGGCCGGACGCGGTGAACCCCAGGTCACGCTGGATCTGGGGTAGAGCAACGTTCACCACCGTGACGTCCAGAACCTGGATGAACTGGATGAGACCGAGCACGATCAGGGCATTCCACCGCCTGGGGTCCGGCTCGGTGGCGCCCGGCAGCGGCTCCGGGGATCTCGATACAGTGGCTGGGTCCATGGTGAACTCCTCAGCTTCTTCAGGCCCGAGGGCCGTGTCTCTTATCCGTGTCGAAGCTGGTTGCGGAGTTCTCGACATCCTGAAGAGAAAAAATCTGGAAGTCCTCCGGAGGGGTCTGTGAAGTACCTGATTCTGATCTACAACAACGAGCGGACCAGGGAAGTCTGGGAGGGTCTCTCCGGCGCGGAGCGGGCCGAGGGCATGCAGGCCCACATGTCGCTCGTCGAGGATCTGTCGGAGTCCGGTGAGTTCATCGTGATGGAGGCGCTGGCCGACCCGGCCCGGTCCAAGACCGTCAGCGTGCGCGACGGCCGCCCGGTGAGCAGCGACGGCCCGTTCGCCGAGATGAAGGAATATCTGGTCGGCTTCTACCTGGTCGACTGCGACTCCATCGAGCGGGCCGTCGAGCACGCCGCGCGCATCCCGGAGGCGGCACTCGGCCTCGTCGAGGTACGGCCGGTGTTGGACAACGGCGGGCCGGAGATGTGACCCGTTCCACCGGCATGGACATCGTGTTGCGGGAGTGCGCGCCGGTGGTACTGGCCTCCCTCGTACGGCGTCATGGCACTTTCGGCATGTGTGAGGACGCGGTGCAGGAGGCGTTGCTCGCCGCCGCGATGCAGTGGCCCGAGGAGGGCATCCCGGCCAATCCGGAGGGGTGGCTGACCACCGTCGCCTCGCGGCGGTGGATCGAGCTGTGGCGCAACGACGCCGCTCGCCGCCGGCGCGAGGAGGCGGCGGCCGCGCTGGCCCCGGTGGAGCCCGCGCCGGCCGGCCACGTCGACGACACGCTCAACCTGTTCCTGCTGTGCTGTCACCCGTCGCTGTCCCGGGCCTCGCAGATCGCCCTGACGCTGCGGGCGGTGGGCGGGCTCACCACCGCGGAGGTGGCCCGGGCGCTGCTGGTGCCCGAGCCCACCGTGGCGCAGCGCATCAGCCGGGCGAAGCAGCGGATCAAGGCCGACGGCGTCACCTTCACCATGCCGGCTCCGGCGGAGTACCCGGCTCGGGTCGCCGCCGTCCTGCAGGTCCTCTACCTCATCTTCAACGAGGGGTACACCGCCAGCTCCGGCCCGACGCTGAACCGGGCCGACCTGACCACGGAGGCGATCCGGCTCGCCCGCCAGCTCCACGAGCTGCTGCCCGGGGAGGGCGAGGTGGCCGGCCTGCTGGCACTCATGCTGCTGACCGACGCCCGCCGGCCGGCCCGCAGCGCACCGGACGGCAGCACCGTTCCCCTGGCCGAGCAGAAGCGCGAGCTGTGGGACCGGGCGCTCATCGACGAGGGCATCAAGCTCATCACCCGGACGCTGGCGCAGGCGCCGCTCGGGCCGTACCAGGTGCAGGCAGCCATCGCCGCGGTGCACGACGAGGCCGCCGATGCCGCCGACACCGACTGGCCGCAGATCCTCGGCCTCTACAACGTGCTGCGGCGCCTCGCGCCCGGCCCGATGGTCACCCTCAACCGGGTGGTCGCCGTGGCCATGACCGCCGGACCGGACAGGGGACTGGCCGAGCTGGCACTCGCCGAGAGCGATCCGGCCCTGGCCGGCCACTACCGCACCCACGCCCTGCGGGCACATCTGCTCGAGCTCACCGGCGACCCGAAAGCGGCCTGCGCGGAATATGAGATCGCCGCGAAGCAGACGCTGAGCATCCCGGAACAGCGGTATCTGCGCGCCCGCGCGGCCCGGCTGAACCGCGAGCACGTCACCGTGCGGTAAATCCCTCGAACGAGAGCACATCCGGATCGTCTCCGATGTCGAATCTCGCCCGGCGGCTTCGATACCCCCACGACACGTTGTCGCACATGCCGGCGAGGGCCGGTATCGACGGGAGGGTCGGGATGACCGCCGTACAGGAACGAGAGCGGACCGAGGGGAACGACCCGCGGCCGCGCCGTAGCGTCTGGCGTTGGCTCGCCCCGCTGCTGGTGATCGTCGCGTGGCTCGCGCTGCAGATGGGCTTCGGGTCGCTGGCCGGCAAGACGGCCGAGGTACAGACGAATGACAACGCCTCGGTGCTGCCGGTCAGCGCCGAGTCCACCGAGGTGCAGCGGCTGCTCGAGCAGTTCGACGCGACCGGCGCCATCACCGGCGTCGTCGTCTACTCACGAGCCGGCGGTCTCACCGCGGCCGACCGCACCGAGATCCAGTCCGACGTCGGCGAGTTCACCAGCCGGCTGGGCGATGAGCTGGGTGGCGCGCCCGCCGGGCCGTTCTTCTCCGAGGACGGCGTCGCGGCGCAGGTGCTGCTGCAGTTCCGGGCCGTCGACATCGCCGACATCGGCGACCCGGCCGAGGCGGCACGCGAGGTCGCCGGCGACACCGACGGGCTGGAGAGCCACCTCACCGGCCAGGCCGGCCTGACCGCCGACGTCGCCACCGCCTTCGCCGGCATCGACGGCGTGCTCGTCGTGGTCACCGGCGCCGTCGTGCTGATCATCCTGGTCCTGGTCTACCGCAGCCCACTGCTGCCCGTGCTGGTGCTCATCTCGGCCGGCCTGGCGCTCACCGTCGCGAACGGCGTCATCTATCTGCTCGCCAAGAACGATCTGGTGACGCTGAACGGCCAATCCTCCGGCATCCTCAACGTGCTGGTCCTGGGCGCGGCCACCGACTACGCGTTGCTGCTGGTGTCCCGTTATCGAGAAGAGCTCTACCGGCAGGAGAGCAAGTACGACGCCATCCGCACCGCGTGGCGCTCCGCGCTGCCGCCGATCGTGGCCAGTGGCGGCACCGTCATCGTCGCGCTGCTGTGCCTCCTGCTCTCCGACCTCAAGAGCAACCAGGGTCTCGGCCCGGTCGGCGCGATCGGCATCGCCGCCGCCGTGCTGGTCATGCTGACCCTGATGCCGGCGATCCTCGCGCTGCTCGGCCGGGCCGCCTTCTGGCCGTTCCGTCCCAAGCACGGCAACCTGCCGGCGCAGGAGTCCAGCCGGTGGTCCAAGGTGTCCGCGCTGGTCGGCCGTCGCTACCGGCTGATCTGGGTGCTCAGCATCCTGGGCCTGCTGATCATGTCGACCGGCATGGTCCGGCTCAACCCCAACGGCGTACCGATCGACGAGGGCTTCACCACCGAGCAGGACTCGGTGACCGGCCAGGAGATCCTCGGCCGGCACTTCCCCGGCGGCACCGGTACCCCGACGATCGTGCTGGCCCGGGCCGGGCAACTGGACGCCGTGGTCAATGCCGCGAAGCAGGTGCCGGGCGTCGCTGCGGCGGCCCCGTTCACCGGCGCCCCGGCTGCCGACGCCGGCACGCCGGCCGCCCCGGTCGTCACCGACGGCTGGGCGCGCATCGACGTGACCCTCACCGACGCGCCGGACAGCGCCGCGGCCTACCGGACGATCGACCGTCTCCGGTCCGGGGTGCACGCGGTGCCCGCCGCCGAAGCAAAGGTCGGCGGTGTCACGGCGATCAACGCCGACGTCCAGGACACGTCCAAGCGGGACCGGACGCTGATCATCCCGCTGGTACTGCTCGTCGTCTTCCTGATCCTCGCCCTGCTGCTGCGCGCCGTCATCATGCCGCTCATGCTGATCGGCACGGTGGTGCTGTCCTACTTCGCGGCGCTCGGCGTGTCCGGTGTGGTCTTCCGCGACGTCTTCGGCTTCGTCGGCACCGACGCGGCGTTCCCGCTGTTCGCCTTCGTGTTCCTGGTGGCGCTCGGCGTCGACTACAACATCTTCCTGATGAGCCGGGTACGTGAAGAGGTGGCCGGGCGCGGTCACCGGGGCGGCACCCTGACCGGCCTCACCGTCACCGGCGGTGTGATCACCTCAGCGGGCATCGTCCTGGCGGCGACCTTCTCGGCGCTCTCGGTCGTGCCCGTGGTCTTCCTGGTTCAGCTGGCGTTCACGGTGGCGTTCGGGGTGCTGCTGGACACGCTGATCGTCCGGTCGCTGCTGGCTCCGGCGCTCTCGCTGGAACTGGGCCGCAACGCCTGGTGGCCGAGCAAGTTGCGCCACTCGAAGCCGTAACGGCAGACGGGGCCGGCGAGTTCGACTCGCCGGCCCCGCACCGAGGCCACCTGACGGATCACGCCCGGCGAACATTCCTGGGCGAGGATGACTGGGCAGGCGCAGGCACCATGAAGACATCCACCAGGTCCTCGGCCTCGACGAACACGACGAGCCGGGCGACCTGATCCACGTCGACGTCAAGAGACTCGGCAACATCCCCGACGGCTGGTGGCCACCGCACCCGAGGCCGCCACCAAGGCAAACTGCACCACTCCGCCGTCGGCGGCCCACCCGCCGGCCGCGTACCCGACCTCTCTGAGCAGAACGCCTAGTTGGCGTCGGCGGGCTCGCGGGTGGGGGAGGGCGCCGTGGTGGTGGCGCGGCGGCGGGGCATGTCCCGGGACTGCCACAGCACGCGAGCGACCAGACCGGGGCGGCGCAGCGCCCGCAGCGGATCGACCAGGCCGGTGATGCGCATCAGCGCCGCGGTGGCCGCCGGATCCTTGGTGGCGGCGTACTGCAGCCGGGTCATGTAGGCGTTGAACAGCCGGGTCGCTGCCGTACGCCGGCCCGCGACGCCGTCGAACAGCAGGTCGCCCCGGGTGGAGAGGACCCAGGGGTCCTCGATGGTCCGGGCGATGTCCTTGCGTAGCGCGCCGAAGTCGGGCTCGGCGGGCCGGCGCAGGTGATCGCGCAACGCCATCGCCTGCTGCGCGGCCACCGTCATGCCCTGGCCGTAGACGGGGTTGAAGCTGCACACCGCGTCGCCCAGCACCACCAGCCGGCGCGGGAAGGCCGGCAGCTTCTCGTAGTGGTTCCATACGCTCGAGGGCACCGTGAAGCTGGCCGCGTCGCCGATGACCTCGGCGTCCGCCACCGCCTCGCCGATGTCGGGAACCGGCAACGACTTCGTGTACGCGAGAAAGCCCTCGATGTCGGCCGGCGGCCGGTCACCGTTGATGCCGGTGAGGGAGATCCGGCAGTCACCGGTCACCGCTTGGCCGTAGAAGGCGCCGCGGGGGTGTGCCGGACTGGCCACCGGGTTGATCGCCTGCGGCGGGCCGAACGTGCCGGGGCGCCGGCGGAACGTCCGTGTCGTGTACGCCAGGCCGATCTTCATCCGTTCCACCGGCGGGCGCGGGTAACCCATCTCGGTGAGCCAGTGCGGCAGTCGCGAGCCGCGGCCGGTCGTGTCCACCACCACGTCGGCGTGCAGCTCGGTGACGTCGTTCGGATCGGCCGAGCTTGCCGGGCGCAGCCGCACCCCGGTGACCTGGCCGTCGGCGTACAGCAGATTGAGCACTTCGGTGTTCTGCCGGTAGTCGACGTTGGGCAGACCGGCTACCCGGCCGCGCAGATAGTTCTCCAGGACGGGGCGGGAGCCGGCGATCGAGCGCAGCCCGGTGTCGGCGGTGCGGATCGGCCGGCCGTCGAAATACCAGCGCATGCCGCCGAAGTCGCGGACCGTCAGGCCGGGCAGTGAGCCGGCCTCCTCGAGCAGCCCGGGGAACAGCTCGGACAGCACGAGGAAGCCACGGGCGTGCAGACCGTGCGCGTGCACGGCGTGCGGTACGCCGCGGCGCGGCCCGTTGACGCCCAGCACCTCATCGCGGTCCAGGACGACGACCTCGCGGTAGAAGTCCGCCAGCACCCGGGCCGCGAGTGTGCCCGCGATGCTGCCTCCTACGACGACGGCCCGGCCGGTGTCCTCGCTGACGGGGTCACCCATGACGCCTCCCTCGGTTAGCGGTGGCGCCATGACACCACGCACCTCAGGGGCTCTGCGTCCTCCAGCGTGCGCTGTGCCGCGCACCCCGCGGCACCCCGCACGCCAGAAGGTGAGGGTGCCCGCGGCACACGAAATCCTGTGCGGAGCCCCGAAAAGGAAGGACATCCGTGATGCCTCAGGTCTCCCGCAACGAGGACGGCAGCAGGACCCTCACCATCACCTCCACCGAGGTGCGCCACGCGCTGGAGAACCGGATCCCCCGGTTCGGCACCGCCGTACGCGTGCTGAAGGAGCCCGACGCCCGTGCGGTCCTGGATTTCCTCCGGGCCGTTGTCTCCTGAGCCTTCGCGGCCGGAAAAGGAGCCCACCGTGAAACCCGCTTTGACAGCGACGGACGGGGCCGTGGTACCGGCCGAGCCGACGGCCCGCCGGTCCACCGCGATCTTCGGCATCCGGGGCTTCGCCGCGCTCGCCCTCATGACGGTGCACGTGGCGATGTTCTCCGGGCTGTTCGGCACCCGTGCGTTCGGTGAGCCGCGGCCACCCAGCAACTTCGTCGGCGCCTTCTTCGTCAGCGGGCTGCCTTCGTTCATCGGCGTCTTCTTCGTGCTGCCCGCGCTCTTCCTCTACCTGCCGCTCGCCAAGGCGATCATCAGCGGGAAGCCACGGCCGCCGCAGCGCAACACGATCATCCGGCGACTGGTCCGGCTGTTGCCCGGCTACTGGTTCATGTGCCTGGTCACGATGGTGTTGCTCAACCTCGGCGACATCAAGGACGTCTGGTACGTGCTGCGGCCGTTCCTGCTGCTGCAGGTCTATCTCCCGAGCCCGTTCACGCCGCACTTCATGAACGGTATGGAGATCACCTGGACCGTGCCGAGCATGGTTCAGTGGTACCTGTTCCTGCCAATGATCGCGTGGGCCACGCACCGGTTCGCCCGCCGCGGCGCCACCCCGGTGCAGCGGGCCCGGCGGCTCCTGTTGCCGGTGCCGATCCTGATCGCGATCGGCGTCGGCTGGCTGTTCTTCGTCAAGGCGCAGGGCTGGGACAACCGCATCCTGTTCTGGTGGCCGCAGGGGTTCGCGCCGACCGTCGGGGTCGGCATCGGCCTGGCTGTGCTGCTGGCGCTCGCCCAGGTGTCCCCGGCCGACACGCCCAAGTTGCTGCGCGTCGGCGCGGCCCGGCCCGGCCTGTTCCTGGCCGGCGCGGGCGTGGTCTACCTGGTCAACTGTGCCCGGCCGTTCAGCGTCATCGGGATGGACGCCATCTACAGCGTCCCGGGTCTGCTCACCACCTACCTGTTGGTCGCGGCGTTCGGCCTGTTCGCGACGCTGCCCCTGATCAGTCCGGGAGCGCGCTCGCGGTTCGCCGAGACGGTGCTGGGCAACCGGCCGGTGGCGTTCCTGGGCCGGATCTCGTACGGGATCTATCTGTGGCATTTCGCGGTGATGCACTTCTATCTGCAACCCGGCGCGCTGCTCAGCACCGAGGTGCGGCCGATCCGGGAGTTCTACGGCACGGTCGGCTTCCTCGAGCTCGAGGCCGTCACCTTCGCCGGCAGCGTCATCCTGGCCACCCTCAGCTTCTATCTGGTCGAACAACCGATCGCGGCGCTGGTGGACCGCCGACTGAAACGCCGCCGGCCGCGCGTGCCGACACCGGCCGGGCTGACCGGCGTGCCGGCGTCCGGCGTGCTCACCGGACCCGGCGACGGCGCGCTGATCACACCGATGCCGGCCGCGGAGGCGGCCACCACCACGGCCGCGGCCTGCCGCGACCGCGACGCGATCCGGGCCAACCTGGTCGACCTGGAACAGGCGCTCGGCGACATCCGGATCGGCGCGGATCTCGCCACCGGTCAGACCAGGCGCCGGTCCGCCGAGGCGCAGGACGACCTGGCCCGGCTGTGGGGCCTGTTCTCGCAGTACTCCACGGTCATCGACGAGGCCCGCCGCACGGCGGACGCCAGCCGGCCGGTCGCCGGCCACGCCGCGACCCTGACCTGGCTGCTCACCGGCCCGGCGGTCGTCCTGACCGAGGATCCGCCGCCGCTCGGCGAGCGGCACATCACCGACGACGGGCGGCGCGCCCGCTCGATCGCCGACACCACCGAACTGATGAACGACATCTTCCGGCGGCTCAGCGACCTGGTGCACGCGGTCCGGACGGTCCGCCGGGAGGTGCCGGCCGCGGTGCAGGCCGTGCGGGCCGAGCTGAACGGCGCCGGCGGCGATCTCGCCGGGCAGGTCGAGGCCGAGCTCGCGCGCCTCGAACGGCTGGCCGGCACCGACCCGCTGGCGCTCTGGGACGACGGGCCGGCGCTCGGGCCGCTCACCGAGTTGCGCGACCGGCTGGCCACGGCCGGCGCGGCGAACTGACCCACCACGAAAGGACGACGACTCATGACGATCACCGCCGTGCAGCGCCCCGGAGCGGGCAGCTTCCGGGGCCGCCCGGTCACCCTGCTCGGGCCGGAACTGCGCCCGGGCGACCAGGCGCCCGATTTCGTGCTCACCGCCAACAACTTCGCGCCGGTCACACTGGCGGACACCGGCGCCGGAGTCCGGATCCTCTCGGTGGTGCCGTCGCTGGACACCGAGGTGTGTGACGCGCAGACCCGCCGGTTCAGCGCCGAGGCCGACGCGCTCGACGGCGTCTCGGTGCTGACCGTCTCGGCGGATCTGCCGTTCGCCCAGGCTCGCTGGTGCGGGGCGGCCGGCCTGTCCTCGGTACGGACGCTGTCCGACCACCGGGAGTTGTCCTTCGGCCGGGCCTACGGTGTGGCGGTCGCCGAGCTGCGGGTGCTGTCCCGCGCGGTGTTCGTCCTGGATCCGGCGAACCGCCTGGTGCACGTGGAATACGTGGCGGAGAGCGGGCATCACCCGGACTACGACGCCGCGCTCAAGGCGGCCGCCGACGGCTGATCCGCCGGCTTCTCGGGCGTCGCACCGCGTACGGTGCGGCGCCCGCCTTTGTCTGTCCGGACAAAACTGCCCGGCCGCCGGAGCGGCCGGGCAGTGATGTCGTGCCGGATCAGACGTACATGCTGTTCGGGGGCAGGCCGACCAGCACCCGGCCGTACAGCTCGGAGTTCGTCTCCGGCACCATCAGCGCGTGCAGGTTCACGGCGTGCATGTCCCGCACGATGCGCTGCATCGGGTGCCTGGTGTAGAGCGACGACGCCCCGCTGGCTCCACTGAGGATGGTGACCGCCTCCTTGCTGAGCCGGCAGGTCGCCCCGATGTCGGCACGGGTCCGGGCCCGCTCCTCGAGGCTCCACGGCTCGCCGGACACGGCCCGCTCGTCGGCCAGCGACGTGATCCGGTCGGCGTGGAAGCCGGCCTCGTCGATCCGCATGGTCGCCTCGGCCACCTGCAGGTGGGTCACCGCCGCGTCCTGCTGCCGCTCGTAATCGGTGTACGTGATCCGGCGCCCGTCGAGCCGCTCCAGGAAGAGCTCCAGAGCCGCCTGAGCCAGTCCCAGCGGCGTACCAGCCGAGCTGGCGTTCGCCACCGCGAGCAGCGGGTTGCGGTACATCGGCACCTCGGCGTTGCGCACCGACGTGGTCTGGCCCTGCATGACGGCCGGCAGCGGGACGATCCGGTGCTGCGGGACGAACACCTCCTCGGCGACCGTGGTGATGCTGCCGGAGCCGCACAGGCCCGAGGTGTGCCAGTCGTCGACCAGCTTGAGGTCGCTGGTCGGTACGAGCGCCATCACCGGCCACTGGTTGACGCCGTCCGGCGCCGGCGCCATCGCGATGATCTCCTGCCACTGGCTGTGCCAGGCGCCACTGATCGCGTGCCACTGGCCGTTGACGACCATGCCGCCGTCCACCGGCCGGCCCGCCGCCGTGGGGCTGAGCGTCCCGCACACCCGGACGTCCGGGGTGGCGTACACCTCGTCCTGTGCCTCGTCGCTGAACATGCCGACCATCCAGCCGGGGATCGCCCAGACCGACGTGGTCCAGGCCACCGAGCCGTCGCCGCGGGCCAGTTCGGTGAGCACCGCGTGCAGGGTCCGGGCGTCCACCTCGTACCCGCCGCGGTGTGCCGGAACCCGTAGCCGGAAGAGCCCGGCGTCGGCGAGCGCCTCGACCACCTCGTCGTGCAGGCGCCGGTTCTGCTCCTGCCACGGTGCGTGCGACCGCAGCAGCGGTTTCAGGTCGGCGGCCCGCTGAACCAGGGCCTCCCGCGGTGGGGTCTCGGTCGTGCTGGTGGTCATCTGTCCTCCAGGTGGCAGTCGTCGATCCGGTTTGACGGGGACATCAGCGGGTCAGCTCGGCGGTCTCCCGCGGCAGCGGGGTGACCTGACGGACCAGGTCGGCGGCCTTCTCGGCGATGGCGATGACGGCCGCGTTGGGATTGCCGCGCACCAGCGTCGGCATCACCGAGGCGTCCGCGACGCGCAGCCCGTCGATGCCGCGCACCCGCAGCTCGGCGTCGACGACACTGCCCATCGCGCAGGTACCGGCCGGGTGATAGATGGAGTGCGCGTACCCGCGGATGTACTCGCGCAGGTCGGCATCGGAGTCCGAGGCGGGCGGCTCGTGGGTGCCGGTGGTGTAGAGCTTCAGCGGCGCCTGCCGGGCGATCCGCATGCCGATCCGGGTCGCCTCCACGGCGTCGGCCAGGTCCGCTTCCTCGGCGAGATAGCGGTGCATGATCTTCGGCTTGGCGGTCGG